>Ga0172379_10009812_pt1 | contig 11725 bp, 12 predicted proteins | sample GrowelOW334metaG_FD_119756 | JGI IMG/M metagenome (GOLD analysis project Ga0172379, IMG submission 119756) | Groundwater microbial communities from an aquifer near a municipal landfill in Southern Ontario, Canada - Groundwater well OW334 metaG | ecosystem: Environmental > Aquatic > Deep... | reverse complement strand
GGTATAGTCTACGATTCATCGGTATTGTTGCGTTTGGTTGGTAATTCGACCTTTGGGTTATTATACCGAGGGTTTCACCTTTAAACGCACACACCGGCTAAAGCCGGTGGTTTTTTAGGTAATTAAAAATGAAGGAGGTTAAACCTCCTTCATTTTTACAATTCAACAAAAACACCAAATTCTTTCAGTTCTTCAAGCAGGTCTTTTACCGGCAGGCCGACAACATTATCAAAATCGCCTTCGATCTTTTCAACCCATTTTTCGCCGATGACTTGGATCGCATATGCACCTGCTTTGTCCAAAGGATTCCCTGTTGCGACATACTCGTCTATTTCTTTCTCAGAAAGTTCTTTGAAAAAAATAAGCGTTTCAACGGCGCGTGAAATATTCTTACCACTTTCAATATCGATGATCGTAAAGCCCGTAATAACGGAATGCGATCTTCCACTAAGAGACAAAAGCATTTCTTTCGCCCGTTCAGGAGTGTGGGGCTTCCCCATAATTTTTCCCTCATAAGAAATAAAAGTATCCGCCGAAATGATTATTCCTTCCGTAAATTTTTTTGCCACATCTTCCGCCTTCCCTCGCGACAAATGTTCCGCCAATTTTTTCGGCGAAAGTTCCAAAGTCATATCCTCTTCATAATCACTTTTCACCACTTCAAAGATCAACCCCGTCTTTTCAAGAAGTTCTTTCCTCCGCGGCGACCCCGATGCGAGAATGATTCTTTTGTTCATGGTTTCATACTATACAAAATTCAAGAACTCGTAAACAAAAACAATGTCTGCTTTTTTAACAAACATCGTTTTCTGTTGTAATCTTATTTTATAGACTTTGTTCCTATACAGCAAACATCCCGATGAACATGATGAGGATAAGCGCAACAACAAGAAGTTCCGCGGTCACCGTTCTTACCTTCATTTGTCCTTGTTTGATAATTGAATAACCGAGAATCGAAACCCACCCCAAAGAAAGTATTCCGCCGAGCCAGAAAAATCTGAAATTTCCCATAATGGGAAACATTACGTTGAATAAAAAAGCCGGAGATATTGCCACCACCATTGAAAGAAACATAAAAAGCGCTTGCTTACGCAAAAGAGGATCTGTTTGGTGATCAAATTTTTGATAGAGTGTCGCAACAAAAGCTCCGCTCACACCATAAAAGATCATACTCCAAACACCCATGAGTGAACCAAAATACCAACCAACATACCCGTAATTTGTCGGGAATGTTTCCGAAACGATTGTTTGTTCTTTTATCCAAGAATCAAACGGCGCACCAAAAAGAGAAAGAATATCTTTTGCGTAAACCAAAAACAAAACAACAAATATCCCAAAAAACAGGAGTATTTTCATATTGCGCGAAAAAATCTTTTTTTCAGAATATGTAATACTGCAAAAAAGAAGTGCCCACACGGTAATCAAACCTGTGGAACAAGTACTCCGAGCTGCAAAAGCTGCCCATGTTGGGTCGGTCAACAAATATGCCGAACCAACACTAAACAGCCAGAGAAAATTAAAAAACGCTGCAAGAGAAAATAATCGCGCAGATAATTCTTTACTTCCCAAAAACATCATCAGTGCGAGATTCAAAACCACCACCGCGACAAAGAAAGTTGAGAATGCGTAAAAGTTTGAGAACATGAATATATTATACAATCAATCGCCCCCCCCCCCGACAAGTTTTTGCGGTAAATTAAAAAACGCAAAGAAAAACTTTTTTACATCATTTTAAAAACCTCCTCATGTAGTAAATTTCCGCGTACGCGGAAATTTACTACATGAAGAATTAACATTTACAAATTCGCCTCAAAAGAAACGGGTAACCCGTTCGAAAACACGGCGGGTTTTTGACCCGCCGTGTTTTCCGTCGTGACTTTATAACTTTATACTTTTAACTTTCTACTCCGTTCTACTTCGCTGTTGGATCGTTCACCTTTCCCATGAAAAGAATTTGTCCGGTCGTATTCTCTTTTATCACAAAAACAAACGGGTGATCGGCGCGAAATTCGGGTGTTGGTTTTGGATCGATTGGCATAGATGTAACACCAACAATAACACCTGTCGCGGCGGCGGCTTCGGTTCCCTCCTCGTTTACATCAATATAAGCTTGATGAATAACGTCGCTTATGGATAAGTTTTTTGTGCCGTCCATTCCTGAAAAGTCGGCCGAAGTACCTGAGAACGCAGATTGCATTCCGAGCTGTTGGAGTGTTGGAACGAGTGACAACTTTTTCTCGAACTTGAATTTTGGCAATGAGACAATAACTTTTTCTTGCGAAAGTAAATTCATAATTTTTGTTGGATATGAAGTATCGGCAGAAAATTTCTCTGTTAAATTTACATAATGTTTGTTAACCAACTTCGGCAAAAATACCACCATTGAAAGTTCGTTTCCTTTATAGGGCATTGAAAGCGCTTGCACATTCGCGTCTTCAAAATAACCAAAACTTTCGGTCTTGTGCATCATCGAAACTTTTACCGGTTTCAAGATCGGATAACATGGCGCTTTGATGCATTGGACTTGGAACTCGGTATTAAAATCTTCTTCCTGCGTATTTTCTTTTTTAAACGCCTCAGCCCACTTCCCTTTGAAATACACCGCGTTCGTCAAAACCAATCGTGTGTCCGGAGTGACCGAACCTTTTGGCAAAAGATCTTTTATTTTATCTTTCGTTTGTTTTTCAACCCACGTATTAATAGTCGTGCGAGAACCTTCCGTGTTCTGTTTGAAATCCACATTCGTCACTTTGCCACCGTAATATTTTCCAACCGTATCAAAATATGTCGGCAAGAATGTAAAATCTTTTTGCGCCCAGAGAGCGTTTGCGGTATTGAGTTCATAATTCGCACTCGGCATATTGATCGTGTTCGCGATCTTTGCAAAAGATGTTCGACGCGCCGTTTCATTCGTCGAGAAATGCATCGCCTTCGCCATTTCCTGCGCCGTCGTCCCCTTCGCACCTTCATACGTCATCACGAGCGCGGAAGAAATGCTCCACGGTGAAACAAAAGCATTCTGCACCATTCCGCCAACATCCGATAAACCGAAAAGTTTCCATGCGAACTCGTTGTTCTTTTTAACCGTATCTTGAACTCCCGCATCAGTTGCACCACTTTCATCAAGCACTTCTTTGGGCGTACTTGAAGCGGTGTCTATCGGAACAACATCCCCACAACCACCGATCGGCATCGGCCATTTAGGATCTCCATATTTGACCCACACACCATTCTTCTCGCAAACCCACACATCTTTAGGTCCGGAAGTAAGTCGCGCAATTCCCGCAACAATAAGAACCAAGCTGATAATAATAAATGTTATAAGAAATTTTTTCATACCCAAATTATACAACACCCCCAAAACTCTGCACGCAAAAAACCGCTGGATATTCTCCCGCGGTTTTCGTCGTAACTTTATGAACTTTTTAACTTTTAACTTTTAACTCCGTTATCGTCCCCGTATCTTCAACGAAAAATCGGGGTGTTCCGCGTGTTCTTTTGCGACCATGTCGATACGGTGTTTTTCCTTTGCATCATAAAAAGAAAGATCAGTATCAATGAAGCCGCGTTCATACATATATTCATCCAAACGCTCGGGCAGGAATACGCGACGGTCGTACACCGATACTTTCCCGGGATCCGCCACATTGATATGATGCACCACGTTCGTTATACATGTATTCAAAATAGTGTTGTAAAATTCGGGTTTTTCAGCAAGTTTGTTCGCACGCGCCAACATGTCGCGAAAAAGTTCCTGTCCTTGTTCTTTGGTAAGGCTCGTCGGATACATGAACACCTTATCCTTATGATGTTCAACACGAAGCCGCACCACATCGCGTTCATCGGCAACAACATACATCAATTCGAACTCGCGAAACAAACCGCGCTTTGCGGAGAATTTTTCACCGACTTTTTTGCGTATCTCAACAGAAACAGAAACAAAAATACCTTCCTCAAATTCAAAAGATAAAAATGAATGTGCCGCTCCTCGATAACCAGTAAACGGAATCAAAAAAAACCAAACTTTTTTCAGTTTGTTAAGATCATACTCGCGGTCATAATGACTCACTGCATAGTCGGTAGTTGTTCTGTATGAAGTATGTCGGACATTATAAACAAGAATTTTTCCATCCTCACCGAATTCCGCTCGCGGAAGTTTTTCCTGATCCAAACTCCAATTCCGTTCATTTGAAGGTCGTCTTCTAAAAACAATAGAACAAACCGCAAAAATACCGAAAACAAAAACCCCGAAAAATATCTGACTTAAAATAATAAACATATTTCTATAATATCATTTTTCCAGTCGTCTCGTCATGCCTTATGGACTTTATGACTTTCGACTTTTAACTTCCGTCGCCAGCTGTCCGCAGGCGCCTTTGATATCGCGGCCGAAACGGAATCGGATCGTCGTATCCACGCCATATCTTTCAAGAATTTCTTTGAACGCTTTCATTCTGTTGTGCGATGCCGCGGTAAATTTTCCCGTGTCATTATATTGGATCAAGTTCACCATACACAATCGGCCTTCCATAAGTTCGCCCAATTCCTCGGCTTGTTCATCAGAATCATTCACGCCGTCGATCATCAAATATTCAAACATCACCTTTCGATTTGTTTTGTAAATATAATCATCGACAACGGCGAGCAAGTCTTTAACCGTATACGTTTGAGCAACAGGCATAAGCTGTTTTCGTACATCGTCATTTGAAGCGTGAAGTGAGATCGCTAAATTTATCGGCAAACTTTCATCCGCGAGTTTCTCGATCCCCTCGAAAATTCCGCACGTTGAAATTGAAATATGTCGCGCGCCGATCCCGAAACCCTCGGGACTTTGCATGATCTTCACTGCCGCCATCACATTGTCATAATTCAACATCGGCTCCCCCATTCCCATAAACACGATCCCGCTCACCCGAGAATTTTCTTTTTTCAAAAGTCGTGCGAAGAATAAAACTTGTTCAATGATCTCGTCAGTCGTCAATTTTCTCGTCAGTCCCATTTCCCCCGTCGCACAAAACGCGCAGTGCATCAAACAACCAACCATACACGAAACACACACCGTATTGCGACCATCGGAGTGTCTCATCAAAACTGCCTCGATCAAATTTCCATCGCTGAGTTTAATAAGCACTTTCATCGAATTCTCCTCATCCGAAACCGAGAGTTCCGAAGCAATATCCAAAGGACATTCTTTCTGTAACTTCTCCCGCAAAGCTTTTGGCAACGCCGTCACATCATTCCAATTCTCCGCCAAATCCGAAAAAACCGCCGTATTCACCTGCTTCAAGCGAAAATTCGGTTCCCCCTTCAAAGCCGTTTGTATCTTAGAAATTTCCATACGGTGATAGTATCACAAATCACAGTTTTTGGAACTGTTTCCCGCTATTTCAAACAACCACGCTTTTGGTATACTGGAATCATAATTAAACATCAAATCTATGAGCACAAACAAAAAAACAATTTTCATTACGGGGTGCGGGAGTGGGTTTGGGAAAGATTCGACAATTAAGCTCGCGAAGCGTGGACACAAAGTTATTGCGACGACTGAGACCGAAGCAGAAGCAAAAAAGATGGCTGATTTTGCGGTGCTCAACAAACTGCCGATTGAATCTTTTAAACTTGATGTGACGAATGAAAAAGATCGCGAATTGATAAAGAATTTTGATATTGACGTTTTGGTAAACAATGCAGGCGAGGGTGAATCGGGACCGCTTTCGGAAATTCCGTTGGACAAAGTTCGTCATAATTTTGAGGTAAATGTTTTTAGTTCAATCGCGCTCGCACAACTGGCTTTGCAAAAAATGATGAAGAATGATCACGGCACAGTCGTGTTTGTGAGTTCCCTTGCTGGCAGACAAGGTATAGCATTTTTGGGTTCCTATTCAATGACAAAGTTCGCCTTATGCGGAGGAATACCATTAATGAGAAAAGAAATCGCGCGAATTACAAAAAATGTACACGTTTCCCTCATTGAACCGGGCGCATATCACACAGGTTTTAACCAAAAGAATTGGGCGAAACAATTTGTGTGGATGAACGAGAACTCCGCCTTTTTCCCGATCAAAGAAAAGATCCGCATTGAAGGAGAAAAATATTTCGAACTATTCGAAATAAAAACAACCGACAGTTTGATAAATAAAATTGTACAAGCCTGCGAAGCTGAAAAACCATGCATTCGTTATTCCGCCCCATGGTGGCAAAATTACGGTGTACTTCTTTTAAGAATGTTTAGGTTATAAACTAATCAACTACAAAATTATGCAAATCTTAAAAACACGAAGTTTTACATGGTGGGAAATGGGTTTACTGAAAGTCTGCCTTATTTCTTTAGGAATCTTAATTGGAACTTATTTTGCTGTTTATGCAATAAATCTAACTATTTTCTGGTGCGTATTATTTGTAACCACTGCCATCTATTTTCTTGTGAAATTCTTCCGAGAAGGCTAAAAAAATTGACTTTATTAAAAAAGAACAGTATACTTTTTTTATAAGAAGTAAGACCTCTCGTGTTGGGATACCGAATGGCGTCCCGTTAAAACGAGGGGCTTTCTTTTTTATGGGAACAACAGTCGTTCGTCGATTATTTTATCTTTAATAATCTCATAAAACTCATAATCACCTTTTTCATATTTTCTGAATATTGCCCATGAAATAAAATCAACAGCCTGCAATCCTTTTTCATCATACGAAGCGGCTAACGACATTTTACATACCCCACTTCTGCGCTTTTTCATCGCCTCTGTAATATAAGAAATAAAATTTTCCTGTAAATTTTTCTTAGTGTCTTTTCTATCCACCACTAAAGAAACTGTTTTACTTCCTTCAATGAGATCGGTATTAGTCAGACGATCTAAAATAATATTCGCAGTATAGTTATACAAATAAGTATTCTGATTCTGTAAATCAATAAAAACTTTCTCCTTGTTTAAAATTGTTGTTACTATGGAAATATCAAGTTCTGCGAGAGAACGTAAAACCCGCGTTCTTATTATATCGTCACAATGATACGCGTGAAGTTCTGAGAATGTTCGTTTATATTTTTTCTTTAACGTTCATCGTGCTTTTTTTATTACTCGTTCAAGCTTTCGTTGATCATCCACAACAACAAGGGTAAACAAAAACCACTTACTCGAACGCGGATTAAAACCAAGATCTCCACTTTCGTCTAAAAATATGTACATTATTTTAAAAAATTATTCTCAAAGTTTATCACAAAAAACTGACCCGAACAAAAAATATTCTGGACATCGGATGTCCAGATATCGCCTTATTGGGAATAATTTTGTATAGTATAGGTATGAAAAGAATGGTTCAAAAATGGGTGCTATTTACAATGACGGCATTTTTACTATTCTTTGGTACCTCATCAAGCGTTTTTGCTCAAACAGCAACAAACACAGTCCTTTCCCCCGCTCCTGTTGAAAAAATAAACGCGGGAGTTCTTTCGGATGTTTGGTTTTCAACGACAACCGTCAGTGAAAAAGAAACAATGAAAATTTTTACGGGGTTTCAAAATAATTCTAATAAGAATCTTTCGGGGACGGCGACATTTTTCATAGACGATATTCAAAATGCTCAAGTTATATTTAATTCAAATTCAAAAAGTTTGATTCAACTCGAAGCTTCATACACAACGGTCGAAGGAAAACATTCGGCACAAGTAAAAATTTCAGAAATAAAAGAAACGGGTAACACTGCAAAAATGCTGTCAGTCGGAGACCTTCTTGCTGAGGAAAGTTCTAAAAAAAGTTTTACGGTGAAAAAAATAATCACTCCTGAAACCATTATCCAAACGATTGCCGATACTGCGGTGACGGCATATAAAACGGTGGATACCTATGCGAACGATTTAGCAGACTATGTTCAAAGTTTTAAAAAACCGACAACCCAAGAAGTTGTTGTTCCTGAAACAAAAACCGACACAAAAACTGGCGATGTTGCTTTGGTAGAAAAAAAGACGGTGGTTGATCCAAAAACAGGAGAATTTATAGACCAAGACCAACTCAAAGATATTGTTACCGATTCGACCAGCTCCACAAATGAAATTATTACCGCAACAAAAACGGCGCAAGAAAAAGCAAAACAAAGCGCGCTTTTGGCAGGTGGGAAAAAATCACCCGTTCAAGAAGTTGCTACAAACACCGCTCCGAAAACAGAAACGGCCGGCAGTTTGTCCCCCGTTAACATGCTCTTGGATACCGTCGCTTTTCTTATTCGCCAATGGGTTTGGGTTCTCGGTGCGATTGCGGCGTTGGCGCTACTTTAAAGTTGTTTTTCTATTCCAAAAGAGAAATCCAAGAAGAAGTACCGAAGCAAAAAGTGAAATGAAACCGCCAAAGAAAAATGGCGTTGATGCTCCGTAGATGTCCCACAAATACCCCGCGGTAAAACTTGCGGGCAATGCGATAAGTCCGATTGAAGTATTATAAATACCATACGCTTTTCCGCGATGCTCGGGCGAAACCATATCGGCGACAAAAGCTTTTGCCACACCTTCGGTCGTCGCGTAATACAAACCATAGAAAGCAAAGAGTAACCAGACTTGATAACTTTGTTGCGCGAATGCAAAACCGAAATATGCAAGCGAATATGCAAGCCAACCAAGCACAATCACTTTTTCACGACCAATACGATCAGACAAACTACCAAGCGGAATCGAAGCGCTGGCATACACAAAATTGAAAAGCGCGTACACAAGAGGAGTTGCGAGCAACGCCACTCCGAGATTCTGTGCGCGCAAAATGAGAAAAGCGTCTGATGAATTTCCAATACTGAAAAGTAAAACGATTCCGAGGAACATATAAAAACGTGCTGGAAGCATCACTTTCGGTGTCGCATTTTTTTCAACCACAGCTTTTGTAACAACCGGCGTTTCTTTCACTTTATATAAAAGAACGAGCAGTGTGATAACAAGCGGAATCGGCGTGATCAAAAGAATATGTTGATATTTCAGCGGATCGTCTTTGAGTACCGTAAGAAGTACGAATAAAAGAAGCGGGCCGACGACCGAGCCGAGCATGTCGAGCGAGCGAGCGATACCAAATCCATAACCGCGCGTTTTTGTTTCAGTGGAATCCGCAATAAGTGCATCTTTCGGCGAATCCTTCATTCCCTTTCCGATACCATCAAGAAAACGTAATCCCAAAACGGCAGAGCTCATTGAAACAAGTGCAAGTAATGGGCGCGCAACAAGCGAGAAAAAATATCCAAAGAATATAAACGGTTTTTTCTTTCCGAACTTATCAATAAGGAATCCCGTAACAAGTTTAAAAAGACTCGACCCCGCAGTCACCAAACCCTCGGAAATACCAACAACCTCTTTACTCAAACCAAGAACGTTGGTGAGATAGAGCGGTAAAATCGGCACAAAAATATCCTGACTAATCCCGCCAAAAAAACTCAAAAGTCCAACATAAAAAACATTCCCGAATTTCTTTTTTGGTTTTTGTTCTGTGTTTTGTTCTTCGCTCATGTTATTTTACTATACTCTTATAAAAATGCTCCTGAATTTTAAACGAAATAAAACCAAGAAGCCCGAGCTGAATTGTCGGCGTAAGCCCAACAGAAAGAAAAGGAATAATCGGCATCAAATCATTATACGCCCACCGCCCCGTCGAAAGTGCCCACCATTCAATCCCGACAGAAATAATAATTCCGATGAGAATAATAAACCAGTCATATTTTTTAAGCGAAGCAACAAAAAGAAACGGCAAACAAATCCCCGTTATCATAACCGCATCCCAAAAGGCAGCTCGTAATAAAATAAATTCCGAGATCCTCCCACCCATATAATTCACATACAAAAAAGAATGCAAATTTTCCCAAACAACATTCAAAACCAAAGCAATAAAAAACGTCCCCAGAATTCTTTTCATCATTACCAAATAATTATACCAAAAACCGCAACGGCTTACCCGCTTCTTTTAAAATAAGTTCTGTTTAAAAAAGGCTTCTGATCTAACTCCTTTTACTTCTTATTTTGCTGGCGAGGAAAACAATTCGGTGTGTTTACGGGAAATAGCGTCCGCCAGTTTTTCTATTTCTTCAAAATCTTTTTGTTTCGGAAGGCCTTTTGTGATTACTGGTTGGATAAGTTCCACTTGAAAATTTTTTAACATTGGCGTTATAGTTTCCATAATTCCTCCCGACCAACCGAAAGAACCGAGTATCGAAATGAATTTTGTTTTGGGTTTGAGCGTCTCCATGAGAAAAATCAGGTGCGCCGCGCTCGGATGTATTCCACCAAGCAGACACGGAGTTCCGATAATCACGGTGGCGGAATCGATGAGATGGGAGGCGACTTCACCGAGTTCCATGGTTGAGATGTCATAAACATACGTTTTAACACCCTTCGTTTCAAGAGTTTTTGAAAGATGTTCCGCCATCGCTTTTGTCGAACCGTGCATCGAAACATACATGATGAGTGCTTCGTTTTTTACCGTTTCGGAAGCCCAATCTCGGTAATTGGCGAGGATTGTTTCGGGTTTGCTGTGAATCGGTCCGTGCGACGGAGCAATCATCTCGATGGGATAGCTTTCAAGTTTTTTCATATGCTCCCGTATCATCACGCAAAACGGCATCATAATCTCGGCAAAATAACTTTTGGCGCCGTCGTACGTTTCTTTCTCACCAGAGGACAAAAGATCGTCGAGGCCGAAATGGGTACCGAAAAAATCACAACTGAAAAGCGTCTTGTCTTCCTTCGCAAAAGTCACCATCGTTTCCGGCCAGTGCACCCACGGGGTATAAATAAACTGCAATGTTTTATCACCGAGCGATAGAGTTTCTCCATCGACGACGATCTGGAATTTTTCTTCAGGTATTTGAAGGTAATTCACCAACATTGGAACACATTTGTCACTACAGAGTATTTTAGCATTCGGATATCGTTCAAGAACAAAAGGAAGAGAACCGGAATGATCCTGCTCCGCGTGATTGGCGATGATATAATCGATTTTCTCCACATTCAGCTGCTTCAAATTGGCGAGCAAAATTTCCGTCTTTGACGGATCGACAGTATCAATAAGCACCGTTTTTTCGCTTCCTTTTATAAAATAAGAATTATAGGTGGTGCCGTGTTTGAGAGGAAGAAGCGCATCAAATAATTTTCGTTCCGGATCATTCGCCCCGACCGTAAAAATATTGTGTTTTATTTCTTGTATCATGATATTTATTTTTACGAATTACGAAATATTATGAACTTTTTTGAAGGTTTCTACTTCGGTTCGGATGATTTCGTCGGTGAGGGCGGTGAGGTTGTGGATGAATTTACTGAGGAACTCTTGGGTTCTTTCGGGGTTCCCAGACTCGCTGACCATGGTGAATTCTTCGAGTCGGTTTTCGGGGATCTTTTTCATGATCTCTTGAATAAGTTTTTTCATCGTGAGATACGTCAGTTTTTGCATTGTTTCTTCGCGCAACCTTTCGGGAAGTTGGTTCACATCGATGTCCTTAAAAAGTCTCTCCTTCAATTCTTTTGGATTCATAGGGTTGTTGTGATTAAACTGTGCTGCTAATAATAACGTCCTTTTTCCTCAATGATAACAGTGTTGGTCGTAAATGTCATATTCGGATATTGGATATCCAAATTACTACGGATTATGTTTTATTAGCGACGTAGAGCGAGAGAAGTATAAAAGTGACCTAAAAAATAAGGAGCGACCTAAATTTTCACGACCGGAGGGAGATGAAAATGGAAGTACTCTTTGTGGTGAACAAAAGATCC
>Ga0172379_10009811_pt1 | contig 11725 bp, 7 predicted proteins | sample GrowelOW334metaG_FD_119756 | JGI IMG/M metagenome (GOLD analysis project Ga0172379, IMG submission 119756) | Groundwater microbial communities from an aquifer near a municipal landfill in Southern Ontario, Canada - Groundwater well OW334 metaG | ecosystem: Environmental > Aquatic > Deep... | reverse complement strand
GTCTTTCTCGCCGGCGGCATGCTGGCGACACTGATGCCGTGGATCGAGGCGGGCGGCTTCCGCCGGCGCTTCGAAGCCAAGGGGCGCTATCGGGCGGCGATGCAGGCGGTGCCGACCCTGGCCATCCTGCATCCCGACCTCGGCTTGCTCGGGGCGGCAGCGCACGCCCGGGCGACTCAGCCCGTTTAGCCTTGGCAGCTACTTGGGGACCCCTGTCGAAGCCGCGAAATCAAGCTTCCGGCAGACGTACCCGCTGGCTGCGGCGTTCGACGAACAGGCTGTTGCCGGCGATCTTCTTGGCCTGTTTCTTCGCTCCCGCAACAGCCACTGAAACCTGGTGGTGACTGGCATATGCGCCCGGATCGGCGACGACCAGGCCCAGCGACAGGCTGATCAGCGGACAGAAGGTCTTGTTGCCTTGCCGGTCTTCGGTGAAATAGCCGCCGCGCTGTTGATCCTCGCTGCTGGAAAACTCCACGATGGCCTGGGCAAAGCGCTCCAGGATCGACTGACAACGCGCCTCGACATCGTCGCTGCGGAACAGGATCATGAAATCATCGCCGCCGATGTGGCCGACGAAATCCAGGTCGGGATCGCAACTGGCCGTCAGGATGCGGCCCAATAGCTGGATCACGTCGTCGCCCTTGTGGTAACCATAGACGTCGTTGTAGGGTTTGAAGTGGTCCAGATCGCAATAGCAGGCGGAGAATTTCGCCTGGATTTCCAGCAGTTGATCGATGTGTTCGCTGATGGGCACATTGCCCGGCAACTGGGTCAGGGGATTGGCGTACTTCGCGGCGTCGATCTGGAGCTTGGTGATTTCCGCCATCAGGTCATGGCTGGTGCCGACGCCCTGGTACTTGCCCTGGTCGGTGAGGATGAATCCGTTGGCCATTTGCCGGCGATCCGCCTCGACCATGATGCGGCTGAGTTCCTGCACCGTGATGCCCATCTCGACCACGACGGGCTCGGAGTCCATCAGGTAGATGCAGGACTTGCGGCCGTGGAGATCGCGCCAGTAGGGATGGGCAAAGCGCTCGATGGCGGCGTAGCGGTTGATGATGCCCAGCGGCAGATCGTCGGAGACCACGGCGATGGACTGCAAGTCCGGCGCCCGGTTGAACATCTCGAACACCTTGCAATTCGGCGTGTCGGTGGTCACCGGCGGGGCGTAGCGCAACAGCTTGGCGGCAGTCACGGCTCTGAGGCGGCGCGGAGCGCATTCGCCGGCGCCGGCGGAACGCTCCGGCGCCGGGCCGGAAGCGCCGTCGCCGCCGGGGCTGTTGCCCGGCCCCAGGCTCTTTACGACCTCGGCGCTCAGCGCCGCGGCCGGTTGGCCGTGCGGCCGGGCGATGTAATAGCCCTGGGCGCAGGCGATTTCAAGATCCTTGATGACCAGCAATTCGGCGATGGTCTCGATGCCTTCGGCGATCACCGACGTGCCCGCGTTCTTGGCGATTTCTTGGATGGAGCGGACAAACTGCTGTTTCACCGGATCCTGGTTGATGCCCTGGATGAAGTGCATGTCGACCTTGACGTACTCCGGGCGCAATTCGGACCACAGGCGCAAGCTGGAGAAGCCTTCGCCCAGGTCGTCGATGGCGATTTCGAATCCCATCGAACGATAGTGCGACACCGCCTCGCGCAACAGGTCGTAGTCGTAGGTCGGCTGGTTCTCGGTCAACTCGATGATTACGCGGTCCGGGCTGATGCCGAGTTCGCGGATGTAGCCGAGGGTCTCGCCGTGCTTCACGTCCCGCTGTAGCAGGCATTCCGGACTGACGTTGAGGAACAGCTTGCCGGACAGCCCGAGGTGCAGGAATTGTTCGAGTACCACGCGCCGGCACAGGTGCTCGACCTTCACCGTCAGATCGTAGCTGCTGGCGGCCTTGAACAGGCTGATCGGGGAATGCAGGGGACTGTCCGATGGGCCGCGTATCAGTCCTTCGTAACCCATGATCACGCCCTTGCGCATGTCGACGATGGGCTGAAACAGCGGAGTCAGCAGCCGTTGATCGAGGATCTCGTGCAACTGTTCCAGCAGGCTGTCGCGGTTCGCCGGCAGGCCGGAGAAGCGGACAGTCGGCCTGTGGATGAACGGAGCGGATCGCGGGGAAGTACCGAGGGTGTTGGCTGGCCGGAAGGGTGGCTCAATCTCCGGAACATGGGCTAGCGCATGGTTCATGGTGAGTACCGCCAGGTAAGAGTGGATGCGGAGGGGTGTGGCGGTATCCTAGCCGCGCCATGTGACAGTTTGATGAATCGTGCCAGGGCTGCCTGGATGCTGGGGCCACCAGGCGATCCCGGCGGAAACGGACGGACTTGAGCGGTGAGCAGGCCGGTGAGTCAGCTGCCCAGCCAGTTGCTTACCATGTTTGCTATGGCCGCGGAGTCGGTCGCACTCGTTCGCGCAATCCCAGGTTGTCGTATACGTTGTGCGGATTCCACAGCATCCATCCGTCGCTGCCGAATGCTTCGGCGGCGACGATCTGTTGTCGTATCTCCGCTTCGGCGAATTGACGGTGATCGAAGGCATAGTCGCGGAACGCCTGTAGCCATGGGCGAAATCGCACCGGTGGCAGCCCGCTGCGCTCTCCCGCGCGCTTCAAACTGCGGGCCACGATTTCCTGGACGTGGGCCACGGGGTCGCGGAAGCCGGGGATGCCGTATTGGAAACCCGACGGATAGAGCATCGGCGAGATGTAATCGAGGTGCGGCGCCAGCGCTTCCAGCCGTTGGCCGATATGGGTGTCGTTGAGGTTCCATAAAACGTAGCCGAAGATGTCGGCAGCAATGAACACGTTGTAGGGCGCAAGACGCTGCCGCGCGGCGGCGAGGAACCCGGAAATCGCGCCGACCCGGTTCTGCTCGGTATTGGCCTGGGAGTAGGTCACGTCTTCGGCATCGGGGAAACGGAGGTAATCGAACTGTATCTCGTCGAATCCGATGGCGGCGGCCTCGGCTGCGATGTCCAGGTTGTAGTTCCACGCCTCCTGCCGAAACGGATCGGCCCAGGCCAGACGCTCGCGGTCATGCCATACGGCGCCCGCATGGGTCTTGACGGCGAGTTCGGGTCGCGCCGTCGCGAGCAGGTCGTCCTTGAAGACGACGATGCGCGCGATAAGATAGACGCCCTGCCGGCGCAGGCCATCCACCAGGCCGCGGATGTCCCGCACCGTGGTGATACGCTGAGCGCCGACTTCGCCGGCGAGCCGGACCGCGCTCTCGTAGGGAATCATGCCGCGGTCGCCCTTGACATCGATCACCAGCGCATTGAGTTCGCTCGCTTCGAGCAGATCGAGCGCCGCTGTGCGCAACGCCTTGTCGCCGATGCCGTAGAAGGACAGATAGAGCGCCTTTGGCCGGAATGGCGTCAGCGCCAACTCGACCATCCCGCTGGCGCCCGGCTTGACGGCTTGCTGGTTGCGAAGATAGCCCGGCGCGCGCGCGGCCACCGCCGATCCGGCCGCCTCGATATGGAACACGCCGCGAGCATCGGTGCGCACGACGTTCTGTCCCATCGTGACCAGCGCGTCGGATATCGCTTGGCCGTTTTGCGCGTCGGTGATTCTGCCGTCTAGCGCCGCTGCATAGACCGGCAGCAGCAGCGCCGCGGCGACGCCCAGGGTGGTCGGCCAATGGATCGCCATGGTCGCCATGGCCCTCAGCGCCATATCACGGCGCTTCCCCCAACAGGCGCCGGAACTCCCGCAGGCTGACCCCGCTGGTAATCAGATAACGCGGCAGCGCCAGCGGCCGGTCAGCCGGGCTCGGATGACGGCGGTCCAGCGTGAAACCGGCGACATAGCCCGCTTCGCCGGCCGCGGCCATCAGTTCGTCGTCATAGATTCCGAACGGCCAGGCAAGCATGTCCGCGTTTATGCCCAGACGCCGTGCCAGTATCTGGCGCGGCTTGACGAGCTGCATGCGCACGATGCCGCGGTAAGCGCCGGCAGGCAGGCGCCGTCGTTCCTGCTTGAAGTTCGGGTGCCAGTAAGTATGGGACTGGATGTCGAACAGTCCCGACTGGCGCAGTTCTTCCAGTTGTCGCCAGGTCAGCGCGTAGCTGGCGTTGGATATCGCCGACGGATAGATGAACAGCGTGACCGGGATGCTATAGCGCCGCACCAACGGCAGCATTTCCGTGTACACCGACCGATGTCCGTCATCGACGGTGATCGCCACGGCCTTGTCAGGCAAGGGCTCGTTGCCGCCTCTCACGCGGTTGACGATCTTGCGCAGCGGCACCACGGTGAAGTCGTTCTCTTTCAGGAACTCCAGTTGCGCCGCGAACGCGCTGGTGCGAACGGTCATCCCATCGCTAGCGACCGCTCCAAAGCGATGGTAGACGACCACCGGCGGCAACGGGTCGCCGCTCGCGCCATACGCTCCCGCCCACAGGCTCACCGCCGCAAGAGCATAACCGACAAGCCTTCTTGACCATTCTGTCGTCTTGGTCATGGTATTGGCCAGCACCGTGCCAATCCGGCTGCGCGCATGGGACTCCTTGCCGAAGACAATCCGTTTCCCCAAGGTCAATGTCGCCGGAAGGCAGGCTTTCATTGCTATTTGAATCTGCGTGAGTTGGTGTCGATGCCCTGCGATAGAGGTTCCTCTACCCGTCGCGGCGGAAGCGCGAATGGAATTGAGCCCGTCGCCACGTTCCTTCCGTCGTCTCACTACACTATAGGCAAAGAGATTGCGGATAGATTGCTCTTGATTTCCTCTCCACCCGGCGTAAAGACCCTCTGCCTGATGTAAAGCTTTACATCAGGGCACGAATCCGCCAACCGTTCAGGCTGTCTGCTGTCATTCACGGCAAGGGCAGCAAACTGGAGGCGCTCAACCGCAGTGGCCGGCCATCAAGAGTCATTCAGAGACGTCGCAATTGCTCGGTTTGAGCGTCACCTGCGGGTTACATTGCTGCCATTTGGAAAACCCGTGTTGGTACCAAGAAGTCGGCCTGTGCCATTTTTTGAAGGATCGGCTTGCTTGGTGTAATAATTACACTATACTGTTCGATATGAATACGATCTACCGGTCTGGAAAGCTGAAGATCTCGGTGTATTCAGATCACGCGCCGCCACATTTCCATGTGCGTACCCCCGAGGGTGATTCGACTGTGGATTTGAATGCGCTGACGGTAATCGCCGGGGGTGCGAATCGAAAGTTGCTGGCCGAAGCAATTGCTTGGGCGTTGGACAACCGCGAACTCCTATGGGCGGAGTGGCGCAAACTAAACGGAGACTGACCATGCGCGAGAAACTTCCTCGTATTGCCGCTGCCAAGGCGCTATCAGACCAGAGGCTTTCGATTGTCTTCGAGGATGAATGGACGGCAACAGTGAATCTTTGCAATTTTATTGAAGCTTTCCCGGTCCTTGCACCATTGGGTGATCGCTCCGTTTTCCGCAAGGTGAAAGTTGAGGAGTGGGGATCGGGCGTGACGTGGGATGATGAGGGACCGCTGTCAATCGCTGCGACCACCTTGTATCGCCTTGCGGCCGAACAGGCTGAGGAACCTGCGCGACGTTTCGATGCGTGGATGATCACCAATGGTCTCTCGGCTACGCGCGCCGCTGAAGCTTTGGGCATGACCCGCCGCAGCATCATCAGCTATCGCACTGGCGCCCGTCCCGTGCCAACATACATAATCTTGGCGTGCCTAGGCTGGGAAGTGGCTCGCGGCGGCGGCCGGCAAAATCGCATTCATTGAGGCCCTTTGCTCAACCACTACCGATCTGGAATTGTTGAGTGCGGCAATACTACCGAAAGCTGACCATCACGACGCGGAGGACCGAAGGGCGCTTCCGGGCACCTTGCTGTCGCTGGGGGGCCGCATTTCAGGTGGCGCCATTGATCCCATTCCGGCTGGCGGCTTTGCCAGCATTAACGGTGGCGGGATTAAACAGAATACGCACACGGTCAGGTCATTGCTGATAGGTGGCGTAGTTGGATATCGCGTTTCGGACAGCAGAATCCTGGACCCGGAGACGGTTACGTCAAGTTCGTTTCTTCTGATACGCAAAAAAGAATGCCCCAGGATTTGAGTCCTGGGGCTTAATTTCGAGGAAATGCTCAAGTTGCAGCTTATGGGTGTAACCCACGGGCAATGTGCGCTGACTCAAAGAAACCTATCCGCAGCTCCCCACCGCGCCGCAGGCGCTACAGAAATCGCAACCGTCCTTGCGGATCACGGTGAAGTTGCCGCACTCGCCGCACAGCGCGCCCTGCATGATCTTGGCGCCGCCTTTTTCGCGCGGCGCTTCGAGGATGCCCATCTCGCGGGTCGGGTAGCCGTTCTCGTCGAGGATGCCGAGCATGGCGTAGCGGTGGATGACCAGCCGGGCGATGTAGGCCACGGTCGACGGCCAGTTCTGCTGGCGGCGCGTGCCGGGCACGAAGGCCATGAAATCGCCGAGCGGCTCCGGGTAGTTGAGCAGCTTCCTGAGCTTCATGCCGATCCAGGCCGGGTCCATCACCCGCATGTCGAGCGATAGCAGCTTGGTGAGCCCGTCCAGGGCGCGCGGATAGTTGCCCGACAGCCATACCGAGTAGGGACGGGTGACGCCGTCGGGCAGGGTGATTTCCTTGAGGCCGAGGACGAACTCCTCGCCGGCCGCCGGGTTGGTGATGTCCACTGTCCACGACAGGGTGCCGTCGGTGCCGGTCTTCGGCTCGTCGCGGCTGAACATGGTGTCGATCACCGGCGTCGGGTCGTTGCCCTCGAAGGCGCCGATCTGCTCGCAGCGATAGCGGATCACCTGGGCCACCGCCGAAACCACGCCGGGCATCAGCTTTTGCTCGCCGTGCGGCGGGAAATGCATGTTGAAGGCTTCGTCGCCGATGGTCCTGGCCAGCACGTCGAGCTTGAGTTTCAGCCAGCCGCGGTCATTGGCGCGCATGTCCATGGACAGCGTCTTGGCGACGGCGCCTAGGCCGCGCGGTTGTTCGGAGCCGTTGACCCAGACCTCGAAAGGCACTTGCTTGCCGTTGGCGATGTGGCCGACGAACAGCGCGAACTCGCCGTGCGGCGTTTCGATCATGTAGGTCCACGCGGCGTTGCCGTCGGTCAGGCGCGGCCGGCCCGGCCAGCGCAGCGAGGCCAGCACCGGCGCCGGCAGCGAACCGATCGACAGGCGGCGGTTGGCGCCGCTGATGACGACGTCCTGGGGATGCGCTCCGGAGGAAGTCCCCTTGGCGGACTTCTTCTCGGCGGCCTTGTTGTCGCCGACCGACAGCACGCTGCCCAGCACGGCGTTCGGCCGGTAGGTGGCGAGCCCCTTGAGGCCGGCCTTCCAGGCGGCCATGTAAAGATTTTCGAACTCGGTATAGGGGTAGTCTTCGGGCACGTTGACGGTCTTCGAAATCGAGGTGTCGACATACGGCGCCACCGCGGCGACCATGTCCTTGTGCGCCTCGGCGGAGATTTCCAGGGCGGTGACGAAATACTCCGGCAGTTTGGAGACATTGCCGCCGAGGTGTTTGTAGTAGCGCCAGGCGTAATCCTCGACCGCATACTCCTTGAAGGTGCCGTCGCCCATGCGTTTCTTGCGCGTGTAGGTCCACGAGAAGGGTGGCTCGATGCCGTTGCTGGCGTTGTCGGCGAAGGCCAGCGAGATAGTGCCGGTGGGCGCGATCGACAGCAGGTGGGAGTTGCGGATGCCGTGCTTGCGGATCTGTTCCTTGATCTCGACCGGCAGGCGCGAGGCGAAGTTGCCGCCGGACAAGTACATGTCGGCGTTGAACAGCGGGAAGGCACCGCGCTCCTTGGCCAGCTCGACCGAGGCGAGGTAGGCGCGGTCGCGCATGAATTCGGAGATCTTGGTGGCGGTGGCGCGCGCCTCGATGGTGTCGTAGCGCTGCCGCAGCATGATCAGGGCGTCGCCGAGGCCGGTGAAACCGAGGCCGACGCGGCGCTTGGCGCGGGCTTCGGCGAGCTGCTGCTCGAGCGGCCAATGGGTGGCGTCGAGCACGTCGTCGAGCATGCGCACCGAGGTGTCGATGACCTTGCCGAAGGCGGTGTAATTGAAGGTGGCCTTGTCGGAGAACGGTGCTTCGATGAACAGCGTCAGGTTGATCGAGCCCAGGCAGCAGCAGCCGTAAGGCGGCAGCGGTTGCTCGGCGCAGGGGTTGGTGGCCTCGATGGTCTCGCAGTAAGACAGGTTGTTGTCGCGGTTCATGCGGTCCAGGAACAGGATGCCCGGCTCGGCGTGATCGTAGGTGGAGCGCATGATTTGCTCCCACAACTCGCGCGCCCGCAACTTGCGATAGACCCACAGGCCGCTGCCGTCGTCTTCGCGCTGGTAGGCACCGGCCTCCAGAAAGTCGGCCGAGGGTTTGGCCTTATGCACCAGTTCCACTTCGCCGTCGGTTTCGACCGCCTGCATGAACACGTCGCTCACGCCGACCGAGATGTTGAAGTTGGTGAGATCGCCCTTGTCCTTGGCGTGGATGAATTCCTCGATGTCGGGATGGTCGCAGCGCAGCACGCCCATTTGGGCGCCGCGGCGGCTGCCGGCCGATTCGACGGTTTCGCAGGAGCGGTCGAATACCCGCATGTAGGACACCGGGCCGGAGGCGCGCGACTGGGTGCCTTTGACATGGGCGCCGATCGGGCGGATGGAGGAGAAGTCATAGCCGACGCCGCCGCCGCGCCGCATGGTCTCGGCGGCTTGTTGCAAGGCGGTGTAGATGCCCGGGCGGCCGTCCACGACTTCGGAAATCGAATCGCCGACCGGCTGGACGAAACAGTTGATCAGGGTGGCGCACAGATCGGTGCCGGCGGCGGAATTGATGCGGCCGGCCGGCACGAAACCATTTTCCTGCGCTTCGAGGAAGCGCGCTTCCCAAATCGCGCGTTTGTCCTCGGCTTCTACCGAGGCCAAAGCGCGGGCGACGCGCGTGCGCACTTCGGCGACGTTGGCCTCGTTGCCTTTGGCATACTTTTCGATCAGCACCAGGCCCGTGATTTCCTGCGGGGTCGGCAGAGTGTAGGATGTAACTGATTGATTTAAAACGGTTTCACCGGTATGAAGCGTGTTTGTTGGCATGGTTTTTCCCGGAGAAGAAATTCGATAGGAGGTGCGAAGCATACCGACACTGGCTTTTAAAGGAAAGCGAAAAATTTCAACCAATGTAAAAACAATGGGTTAAAAACTTCGCTAGTAGCATAGCAAGGCGCATGCCACTATATGTAGTAGGTATTCCCCAGGGAAAAGCCACAAATATTCAGGCTATTGCAGCCCGCGACCGGCTACTGCACCAGCGCGGCGGTATGCCGGGCGATGATCCATTCCTCGTTGGTCGGCAGCACCAGCACCTGGACCCGGCTTGGCGCCGACGAAATGCATTTGGCATCGCGTGAATTGGCGTCGTCGTCCAGTTCGACGCCCAGCCAGCGTGCCGCCTTGCATACCTGTTGGCGCACGGCAGCGGCGTGTTCACCGATTCCGCCGGTGAATACCAGCGCCTCGACGCCGCCCAGAGCGGCGGCCAGCGAGCCGATTTCGCGGCTGATGCGGTAACAGAAGAGGTCCACCGCTTCGCGCGCTTCGGCGCGCTCCGAGGCCAGCAGCACGCGCATGTCGGAAGAAATGCCGGAGACGCCGAGCAGCCCTGATTCCTTGTAGAGCAGGCGGGTCAGAGCCGGCGCGTCCATGTGCTGATTGTCCATCAGGTAGAGCAGCACGCCGGGGTCGATGCTGCCGGTCCGGGTGCCCATCATCAGGCCTTCGATGGCGGTGAACCCCATGGTCGAGGCGACGCTCTTGCGGCCGTGCATGGCGCACATGCTGGCGCCATTGCCGAGGTGGGCGACGATAACCCGGCCATCTGCGGTGGCGTGGTCCAGGTGCTCGGGCAGCACCTGCGCGATGTATTCGTAGGATAGTCCGTGAAATCCGTAGCGGCGCACCCCCTGTGCTGTGATGGCGCGCGGCAGGGCGAACAACTGGGCGACGGCTGGCTGGCTGCGATGGAAAGCCGTGTCGAAGCAGGCGACCTGCGGCAACTCCGGTTGCAATTCGGCGATGGCGCGGATGGCGTCGAGGTTGTGCGGCTGGTGCAGCGGTGCCAGCGGGATCAGGCGCGCCAGGTCGTCGCGGACGGTGGCATCGAGGCGGATCGGCTGGGCATATCTTTCCGCACCGTGGACCACCCGGTGGCCGACCGCACGCACCGTCATGCCGGCGTTATGCTCGGCCAGCCAGCCGAGGAGGAAATCCAGGGCATGGCGATGCGGGTTGCCGCCAGCGGCCGGTGCGCCGCCGAGATATTGGTCGGCAAGGCAGCGGCCGGCGTCGTCGGTGGCTTTGAGGTGAGCGCCCCGGGCGCCCTCGCCGCCGTTGACGTCACTGCCGCCACTGCTGGCGTCGATCGCGTCGATCTGTCCGGACTGTGCCGCGTGCCGGTCGATCTGTCGCCTGTCTCCGGGGTTCCGCGGATACTCGAACAGGGCGAATTTGATCGACGAAGATCCGGCATTGAGAACCAGGATCGCGTCGCTCATGATCCGTTGGTCTTGCGTCGGGCGTGGGCCATGACCACGGCGATGGCGCAAGAGGCGGTGCGGGTTTCGGCGGAATCGGCGCGGCTGGTGAGAACGATGGGAACCCGGGTGCCCAGCACGATGCCGGCGGAAAGTGCGTCGGCGAGATATTCCAGTTGCTTGGCCAGCATGTTGCCCGACTCGATGTCCGGCACCACCAGGATATCGGCCTGGCCGGCCACCGCCGAGCGTATGCCTTTGGTCTTGGCGGCGACGATGGAGACGGCGTTGTCGAAAGCCAGCGGTCCGTCCAGCAGGGCGCCCTTGATCTGGCCGCGATCGGCCATTTTGCACAGCGCCGCGGCATCCAGCGTGGCGCGCATTTTCGGGTTGACGGTTTCGACCGCGGCCAGGATCGCCACCTTGGGTTCGGCGATGGCCAGCATATGGGCCAGGTCGATGGCGTTCTGGACGATGTCCACCTTGACTTCCAGGTCGGGCTCGATGTTGATCGCGGCATCGGTGATCATCAGTGGCCGCGGGTAGGTCGGTACGTCCATCAGGAAGACATGGCTGATGCGGCGCGCGGTGCGCAGTCCATAGTTCTTGTCGATGACCGCGCCCATCAGTTCGTCGGTGTGCAGCGATCCTTTCATCACCGCGTCGACCTCGCCGTCGCGCGCCAGCTGCACGGCGACCTCGGCGGAAGCGTGACTGTGCGGCGTATTGACGATGGTGCAGCCGTCCAGCGACAGGTCGAGGTCCGCGGCAAGCTGGCGTATCTTTTCTTCGGGGCCGACCAGGGTGGGCAGGATCAGGCCGGCGTCGCGCGCCATCAGTGCGCCCTTGAGCGATTCCGCGTCGCACGGATGGGCCACCGACATGGGGATGGCGGCGAGGTCCTTGCAGATCGACAGCAGATGGTCGTAACGGGCCTGTTTATCGCTGATCTTGAACTCCGGCATGGCGACCCGGGTGCGCTTGATCTTTTCACTCGGCGCCAGGACTTCGGCGGTACCGCGGATCACATTGAGGCCGTCCTGGTTGACGCACAGACAGTCCAAGATGATGTGGTGGTTGTGGTCGAACTTCTTCTGGCAGGTGATGGTCACGGTGATGGTGTCGCCGACCGTGACGGGCCTGGCAAAATGCAGGGTCTGGTCGACATACACGGTGCCGGGGCCGGGGAACTGGGTGCCCAGCACCGTCGAAATCAAGGCGGCGCCCCACATGCCGT
>Ga0172379_10009810_pt1 | contig 11725 bp, 12 predicted proteins | sample GrowelOW334metaG_FD_119756 | JGI IMG/M metagenome (GOLD analysis project Ga0172379, IMG submission 119756) | Groundwater microbial communities from an aquifer near a municipal landfill in Southern Ontario, Canada - Groundwater well OW334 metaG | ecosystem: Environmental > Aquatic > Deep... | reverse complement strand
TCTTCCAGAGTCACACTTTCTTTCCTGTTTTCCCCGTCTCTCCAAAACTCGATTTCGATCTTTTCCCCCACTTTCTTTGATGTTACAGCTTTGGATAATGCGGCTTCATCAGAACCGTCAATTTTTGCTCCCCCGATTTTGGTAATGATATCTCCTTCACTGATTCCGGCTTTTGCCGCCGGAGAATCTGCCACCACATCCTGAACATATGCTCCCGCTGGCACCTCATATTGCAGAGCTGTTTTCATGTCCAGCATCCGGTACCGCACACCCAAATATGGTCGGTTAAATTGTCCGGTTTTATTAAAATTATCAATCGCCTCTTTGATCACATTTATCGGGATCGCAAATCCGATATTCTGTCCCTGAGCCGAAACCGCAGTATTTATACCTATTGCCTGGCCCAATGAATTTAGAAGCGGTCCGCCCGAATTACCCGGATTAATAGCTGCATCGGTCTGAATTACGTCGTCCAGATGCTCCGCAGAACTATCAAACGGACTCCCGGCTGAAATTCCTCTCCCCAATCCCGAAACTACTCCGGTGGTAACAGTATGCCGGAATTCTCCCAAAGCGGTTCCTATTGCCACCACAAATTGGCCTACCTTCAACTTACCCGAATCCCCCATTTCAATCGGGGTCAGATTATCGGAATCAATTTTCAAAATTGCCAGATCGTTCGCCGGATCACGATAAATTTTCTGCACGGCATACTCTTTATCATCATTGGTAATCACTCTGTATTTGGCCTCCGTATCGTCCACCACGTGTTTATTGGTAGCAATAAGACCGTCTTTTGATATCACAAAGCCCGAACCTATATCCTCATTTATTTGCTTATCCTGGATATCCTGTCCGATCTGATTTCTGAATAAGCCAAACGGATTATTAAAACTTATTTTAGTGGTTTTGGAGATTCCGATTGTCACCACTGAAGGACTTACTTTATCCGCCACATTTATTACCACATTTTCCTCATTCAATACGTTCTGGGACGTAAATTCGGTTCCGGCTGTTGGTAGAAAATATCTTCGGTCTAAATAAATTCCGCTAAAAACCGCTCCGGCCAATACTAAAATCAGACTTCCGGCAAATAATATTTTTTTCATTTTCGAAAAAAGTCTATAAATATAATCTGAAAAAAACCTGAAAATATTACTTAAGTAATTCCACTGCTTTCAAAACCTGCGGGTCATCTTTAAAGTTATCGGTCTCTTTGGCATCGTCCCACACCACCTCCGTATCCGGCGTAATCCCCTTCTTGTCCAGCCATTCCCCGGAAGGTCTCAGCCATTTTGCCACTGTTACATGGACTCCTGACCCATCGGTAAAATCCTCCGGCTGCTGAACACTACCCTTGCCAAACGATTTAACACCCACAATTTTTGCCCTTTTATAATCCTGCAATGCTCCGGCCAATATTTCCGCAGCCGACGCGCTGCCGCCGTTCACCACCACACTTACCGGGCCGGTCAACAATCTCCCGTTTCTCTCCACTTTGTTTTCTATTTGGCTGCCGTCTCCATATTGCTGCACCACTACGATTTTTCCCGGCTTCAAAAATTCTCCGGCCACATATACGGCCATTTCCAGATAACCCCCCGGATTATTCCGCATATCCAATACCATCCCGCCATATTGATCCTTGGGAACTTTTGTAATTTCATTTATCGCCTCCTGCCATTCCTCCTGAGTCCTGTCCCCGAATCTATTCAATTTTACCCACGCCGTCTTTTTTGTCTCCGAATCTATCCAGTTCAGCGTCACGCTTTTAACTAAGATCGTATCCCTCACCAATTCCAGTTCAAACGGCTTTTCCGTTCCTTCACGAAACATGGTTAATTTTATTTTAGTGCCTCTGGGACCTCTGATTAACTTCACTGCTTCCGGTACGGAAATGGTATCTGTAGCCATTTCTATTTTCTTTGCCTCATCCGTAATTTTCAAAATCAAATCCCCCGGTTTTACTCCGGCTGCCGCCGCCGGCGTCCCGTCTAATGGAGAAATTACCGCCAGTCTTTTATCTTTATATCCCAACTGTATTCCTACACCCTCAAACGCCCCGCCCAAGTCCTCCTTAGCCTCTTTATTAGTTTCCACAGGCAGATATGCCGTATATGGATCACCTATCGCCGAAACCATTCCCGAAATCGCCCCGTCGATCATTTTTTTAGAATCCAATTCAGTCTTGTCTACATACAGTTTCGATACCTTATCCCATACCGTCCAAAACATGGCAAAATCTGCCTCTGTGGGCTTGCCGGCCATAGTTGGCAATTTATTTACAACGACGGCAGGTTTCCAATTTGCAAAGGAGATTGCCAGTTTCTTCTGCCCCATTCCGAAACCGATCCACCAGGCAAATGCCACTGCTACTACCGCCAAATAAAAATTTCGAAGTTTCATCTTCCTCAAAAATATACTACAACCCTGCCACAAATGGTAGCAGCGCCATATGTCTGGCTCTTTTTATCTCCCGGGTCATCTTTCTCTGGTGCTTTGCACATACTCCCGTCCTGTCCCGTCCTAATATTCTGCCCCGTTCACTCACAAACCGCGACAAATTAGCTACCTCTTTAAAAGATGGTTCTACTTTTTCATTACAAAAATAGCAATTCTTCGGTACTTTGATTCTTCGTTTTTTTTGGATCATATCTTAAAAAGGAATATCCTCGGCAACAGCATCCGGTGTATTTTTGACGTCAGTTTTCGAAGGAGCGGCAGTGGGAGCAGCGGCCGGTACCTCCTCATTGTATTCCGAAGTTTCCTCTCCCTGCCTCTTCGAATCCAAAACCAGCATATCTTCTATTACAATTTCCGTAGCCTGTCTGGCCGCCCCGTCCTGGCCTGTCCATTGTCTGGTTTGCAGTCTTCCCTCAATATAAATTCTTCGGCCCTTAAACAGCAGCTGGCTGCAAAGTTCGGCCAGTTTGTTCCAGGCCACTATACGATGAAATTCCGTTTCCTCTTTTTTATCTCCGTTATCTGTTACCCATGATCTGTTAGTAGCCAATCCCATCGTGCACACTGCCGTGCCTTGCGGTGTATATCGAAGCTCCGGGTCACGGGTCAGATTCCCGATGAGCATTACTTTATTCAATGATCTCGTTGCCATTTTTATTCAGCTATTACCAACAAGTGTCTCAAGATTTCCTTGTCCACCGTTAACTTCTTGTCCAATTGTATCACTTCGGCGACGGGCATCTCAAGCACCAAGTCCAAATATACCGCTTCGCTCTGACCCTTAATTTTGTATGCCAATTGTTTTTTTCCCATCTCCAATGATCTGGCCACCTTACCCCCTAAAGCTTTAACGGTTTTTTCCAATTTTTGGGAAAACTTTTCCCTGCTGTCATCCTTAACCTCAGAACTGAGCATAATAACCAATTCGTATTTTTTAAGCATTGCTAAATTATACCGTGCCCCAACCGAAGCCGCAAGGCGGAGTGGGGCTAGACTCCTACTTTAAATTCCACTACATCATTTTCCCTCATCACATACTCACGCCCCTCACTGCGCACTTTTCCTTTTTCTCTGGCTTTTGTCCATCCACCGGCCTCCGCAAAATCCTCAAAACTGATGCAGTCGGCTTTGATAAAATGTTTTTCGAAATCGGTATGAATTACGCCGGCAGCCGTAGGTGCGGTATCACCGGCATGTATCGTCCAGGCTCTTACTTCTTTTTCTCCTGCAGTCAAAAATGTCTGCAGTCCCAGTATTTGGAATCCTTTTTGAATTAAAAGCTCCAATCCGCTTTTTTCTATCCCTAAATTTTTCAAATATTCCTTCTGTTCTTCGTCAGTCAACTCCGATAATTCTGCTTCCGTCTTGGCACATATTTTTAACTCCGGACTATTATCCAATTTATTCTCATCCACATTTAATATTATTATTACCGGCTTACTTGTCAAAAAACCCATTTGTTTTACGAATATCTTTTCCTCATCACTAAATCCCAATTCACGAACCGGAATACCTTTTTCCAAACCTCCGACAATTTTATCGGCTAATACTTTTAAAACCTTATCTTTTGTGTTTTGAATTTTTTGTGCCGTTGCCAGGTCAGCCAAAACTAATTCTGTTTCCAAAACCGACCGGTCAGATTCCGGATTTTCCGACCCTGACCTGATAATATTTTCATCCGAAAAATCTCTTAGTACCATCGCAATTGCATCTACATCCCGGATATGCTGCAAAAACTTGTTCCCTAATCCTTCTCCCTGACTGGCTCCCTTTACCAACCCGGCAATATCTACAAATTTAACAGTCGCCGGTACAATTTTATCGGTCTTTGCCACCTCCGCCAATATTGCCAAGCGGCTATCAGGAACCGGAACTACTCCCACATTTGGTTCAATGGTCGCAAAAGGGTAATTAGCCACATACGCCACCTGCCGTTTCAAAAGCGCATTAAATAGCGTTGATTTCCCGACATTAGGCAACCCCACAATTCCAATTTCTAACCCCATCCTCCTATTTTACAGCCTTTTAGATTTTTAAATATTTTTCAATTAGATCCTTGATTTGTTTTTCGTCTAAATCACTATCTTTAAGATTTAACTCCTCATTCCACTTATCCCAGAATTCAGCGTTGGTAAGAGTAACCAAGTCCAATAAACCTAAGTCTTTAAGTACTTTGTCTAAATCTACTTTCTTAGTATCAACTTCGACTTCAAAGTTGTATTTATCAGTTTTACCTATTTGATGAGTTATTTTCAGTTCAAAACCCGGCTGTTTGAATATATAATTATCATGCTGGTAGATGTAACAAGAGTCATCTCCGGGTATGAGAACTCTTAGAATCTGGTAAGCACTAAGCAACTCTTGAAGATCCGATGGCAGTTTTAACTTTTGTTCACTTCTGACCCGAAGCTGTGTATCCCCTATACCCCCTATTTTCTGCATTACTTCGGCTTTTCCATCAGTTATCCTAATCCTGGTATCTATTCCGTTTCTGTTGTGATCCCAGAAAGAGAAAGATAGCCGTTTAGAGTGCACCGGTTTTCCAAAACGCTTGGTAAATAAGTCCAGAAATTTATCAAATTGAGTTTTTGTTAAAACTCCCCACGACTCTTCTTCCATCATATTTCCCAATTATACTAGATTTACCTTGGTATTTTAACTCTGAAAAATTTAACAACTACAGGATATAGTGGTAGAATTCTAGGCATGGAAAGGAAAATAGGAGTCATCTTACCCCGTGAGCTAATCAGGGGGAGAGACATGTTGGATTTAGTTAAAGAGGTCGAAAAAATTGGCTATGATTACGTTGTGGCATGCGATCACGTTGTTCTCCCCAACCAAAACCCACAAAATGATAAGCTTAAATATACTTTAGAGGATAGATATACTGATCCCCTGACTCTGCTCGCCGCCGTGGCAGCCGTAACAAACCAATTGGAACTTTTTACTGGCGTACTAGTATTACCTGAAAGACCGACCGCCTTAGTTGCCAGACAAGCAGCAGATGTAGATATCTTAAGTAACGGTAAACTTAACCTAGGAGTTGGGATAGGTTGGTTGAAAGAAGAGTTTGAAGCTCTTGGTATGGGAGAGGTTTTTTCACACAGAGGAAAAAGAATAGAGGAACAAATATCCCTACTTCGCCAGCTTTGGACACAAGATTCAATAACATCTTCAGGTCGTTACGAACAATTCAATTCTATGGGTATAAATCCCCGACCAGTGCAACAACCAATTCCTATTTGGATAGGGGGAACAGATACAAAGGTCATTAATAGAACTGTTAGGCTTGCTGATGGATGGATACCACGGGGTAAGGCTGTTGAATTCAACGACCAGTTTCTACCCCAACTACAAAACTCATTGGAGGAACACCACAGAGAACCTAAATCGCTTCCAGTTATGGGAAAAGTTAATATAAGATGGCAAACTGGGGAAAATGACTGGCAGAAAGAAGGAAGCGACTGGTTGAGAAGTGAACAGGTCACCCATCTTTCAGTAGGTTCAATTGGTGGAAGTGAAAGCCGAGTAGATGACCATCTAGAAACTCTTTTAAAAGCAAGAAAATATTTTAAATAATAACTCAGTCTATTTTTGAAGGTCCCTTTTTCAACATAGAAACCAAATCTCTGAACTCCTCCAATACAATATTGGGTTCTCTATTTCCGTCTAATCTATAAACCGAAGTTGCTGGCTCAAAGCTAGCAAGAAGTCTGTCGTACCAATAATTAATTCTTTTGGGAAATTTAATCCACATATTGTTTTCGTAAACCAAACCCCCATTTCTGTTATACCTTTCAACTGTTACCTCTGGCAGAACATCTACAAAGATATAATGGTCAGGTCTATATAGCTTACGACCCATTTCATTAACTACCCACCTATAAACTGGCTGCGCCGAAATCCCCACTTGCTCCTCAAGAACGGAATAAAAAGTCAAGGTAGACAAGTATCCCCGGTCAACTAGCCTTAACTGTTGAGGAGCTACCTTTGCTCGATGTAGTTTATCTTCGTCACGCTCTAGAAAAAATTCTATAGGTGGATCTTTCAGATCAGTAGGCCAACTCTTATAAATTGCAGCCACATCTGGAGCCTCTATAGCTCTAAGCAAGGTTGACTTCCCTGACCTCGATGCACCTTCCAGGAAGATTGTTACAGGAGACCTTTCAGTAGCCATAAAAACACAGATTTATAGATAACTGGGGCGATTTTATCACCGAAGCTAGAAGTTTAACAGAAAAAGCGGTAGAATGGCTCATTATGTGGGTAAATCTTGAGCCTTTTGGATACAACCTTTACGGTGAAACTATTGGTAGTGCGTGGATGAATTTGGTAGGAGTAGTCTTGAAAAACGGTCAGATCACAAACGACGAAGGTAGAGAAAGATTCAGCTTGCAAAATATTCGTATTAAATCCCTGACTCAGGTATTCCCCGATCCACTTATGGATAAGTACGGTAATAAGAAAAACGTGGATGAAATAATCAGTTTAACTTTCGACAAAGAGATCATGCACGACTTTGACATTATTCCGTCCTTTAGCCCTGGAAGCCAAAGCTATTTTGCAAGAATAAAAAATTGGAAAATGATGGATTTCGTAGTCGAGAGACTTGCTGAAATCCCCGAATCGAAGAAAGCAATCATGAGTTTCGTCAGAAAAGAAGATTACGAACGAACACTTGACAGACCTAGGGACGATTATCTCCCCTGTATTACTACCATCCAATTTAGGTTATTGAAATTTGACGAAGACAAAGGGTTTCACTTGAATACCATATTTAATGCCAGATCAATTGATGCATACCAGAAAGCCGGGGGAAATATGGCAGCCATATCCCTACTTTCAAAGGAAGTGTGGAAAAGACTTGAAAAGAAACTTAAAGTCCACGTCTGGACAGGTCCTTTAGACGGTTTTATTACCGATGCTCATATCTATAAGGAAACTTTAGAAGAAGCTAAAAAAGTGTATAGCATGTATAAACACTATGACCAAAATATTGAATAACCAAGGAACAATAAAAATCGAATCCAAAGTAAATGAAGACTTGGACATGCTTGGGATGTTAGATACATACTTTGAAAAAAAGAGGGGGTACATAGTCAAAATGCCGGAGAAAGGTAGTTGTGTAGTCGCCTGTCTCTCAGGTGGCCAGGATTCAGTCACTAATATAGGAATTCTCATGGAAGAATTTGGTTTGCATGTATACCCCTTCTTCATAAGCCGTGGCCAGTCTAATTACAAATACGAGAAAGCGTCAGCAGAATACTTTAATGACTTTTACAAAAAGAGATATCCAAAACTTTATAACGATTATCTTGAAATAAATGTCCCCACACCTGGTACAGAGTACAAAGACCTTCTCAGAGAAGCCAAAAAGAAAGTTGATTCAATCCCGCTTAGGCACAACATCTCTTATCCGGCAAGAAATCCAATAATCTTTCTAACCGGTATGGAATACGGTTACTCCCTGATGGCTAAAGGAGTAAAAATAAATACGATTTTTGCTTCTCACCTCAGTTCTGATAGTTCATATCACTGTTCCCAAACCTGGACTAGGTTAATGAACTTGTTAATGTGTCAGATCCTAAACGACTACTCTTGGCAATTTATCTCAATCCCAATTGAGACAGCATTTGGAAACTATTTTGACAAAGATGTGTTCATCAGGTGGGCGTATGAACACGATATCCCGGTTCATAAGGCCAGAACGTGTGTCAAAAATTTTGATGTAGAGTGTGGAGATTGTCCTACTTGTTGGGACAGACGAAGAGGTTATAAAGATGCAGGTATTGAAGACCCAACGCCTTACAAATTTCCCATGTCTGAAAAGTATCCTACTTATTACGACCACGAAAAAGAAGAGAAGAAACAATCAGGAAGCTAGGTTTTAACCCTCATCTCTTCAAGTTTATCTGCCAGTGCATAAAGATCACTGTATGCCTCGAATCCCCCAGGAAACATTCGCCTAATCGCATTTTCATCTTTACCCCCGTTAGTCAGTTTTCCCCATAATTTTGCGAGTATATCTAATTCCCTCGATGCATCTTCGGGACTTACTTTTCTATCACCTGGAAGTTGGCGGGCAATTTGAGCAATCTTTTCAGCACCCAATTCCTGGATAATTCTCTGTGAATATTGAAACTCCTGAACCACTGGTTGAAATGGCATCTCCTTCCGTTTCCATAAACTATACAAATCTATCAGATCAGTCAAAACAGGTTGTGATGGTCCTATTTTGGAACCGTAGCTAAAAGGAATACTTGAGGACAAATCAGTCTTTCCAAACTTCTCCCAATCTGCCTGAAGTCCAAATTCCTCTGGTCTGGCAGACATTGGTGACCCATAGGCTAACTCATACGGAGCCTGTTTAAATGTATAGATGTAATCTTTGTGATCGTGAAGAAATTTCAAATTATAAACTGCTTCAATAATTTCCAGGTCATCAGCATCAACTGCTCTCCCCAGTACTTGTTTTTCAAAAGCAAACTTGGTCCCATCTTTCCAATAGTCTTCCTTGAGTGGATACCCCACTATTACAAAAACGTGAGACATAATTCCATTTTCAGCCAAATTTTTGAGAATACTACCGAATTTTTTCACTTTGGATTCAGAAGTCCCTTTGACCATTGCCTGCATTTTAGGTGGATAGGTTGTTTCAAGTCCGAATTGGGCAAACCTCAATCCACCGGCTGCTAACTGTTTTGCAATTTCAGGGTCAGTCAGTAAATCTGCTAAATCTTTACCATATTTTTGCTTGTAATTTGTTTTGTCCCCTGTATCATCAATCCTCATATAACAAGCATAGACAACATCCTGACCGGAAACGTTTATTCCTCGTTTAGCCAGTGCTTTTGTTAATTCAAGTGCTTGATCAACAGTAAATTGTTCATCAGTAATATCAACTACGGAAAATCCGTTTTTCAATCCATCCTGTATTTCTTCTGCCACCCTCTCCGCTCCGAGTCTTCTTTGTGCGATTATCTTAATCCCCCTTTTTCCATCCACAGCCTCCGGAGGGTAACTCAAATCCCGTCCTACTCCTGATGTGTCTTGTAACACGGGTCTTTGCGGAATTTTCAATCTTCTGACCGCTTGGTGTGTTAGCTCCAAATACCCTTTACTAATTGCACAAAACTCACACCCACCGGTGGAACACTCATAAGTACACACCCTTCCATCAACCAGCGAGTGCATTTTTCTTTGTTCAGGCATTAAGCCCCGTTTTAGATGTTGGTAAACGTCTCTTCTCTTCCATAATGCCTCCGGATAAAAAGTCCGAGGCAAGGAATTGAAAGTTATTTTCCCTTCCCGACTGTAAATAGCTCCATATGTATCATTAAACAAACCTTGGATATCCATGTTGGGATCCTCAACTATTTTTGCTGTTAGTTGTGCTAAAGCAAGCTCTCCCTCACTTACAATCAATCCGTCAATCAGTCCTTTGGCCTCAGCTCTGCTATCTCTGAAAACCTCCCTGTTCACTTCATCGTCTTTTGACCACGTATCCATCCTGCGAGAAATTGTACTTCCCCCAAACAAGGTGACCATATCCGGTCTGGCTTTTCTTATTTGATGTGCCAGCTGAAACGCAAAAACATATTGGTCAGGATGTGATATAGAAATACCCAGAATTTTAGGATTACTTTGGAGTATTTGAGGAACAGCTTGTTCCTCTATAAATTTCTTATATAGTCCAGCAGATCGAGTAAGTTCAAGAAGGCTCTGTCTCGATTCCTGAAACTGTGAATTGTAATAACCAAAAGTATTTCTATGTATTCGCAAGTATTCTGCCTCTTCGTCAGTAACAAATGGGGCACTTACAATTTTAGCGGCATCCTCAAGTATTCTCTTACATTCGACAAATCTATGGAAGTCCCCATAAGTCTCCAATTGGGCAAAAGCTTCCCGCGCCTCATCGGCCCCTTCTGTCACAACTTCCACTCTTTCCCGGTTTATACCCATTTTCTTCAACCTAGCATCAAATTTATGGTCATGACTATGCTCGCTAACTATTTCTCTTAGAGTTTGTCCACTCAACATCCAATCCAAAAGCAACCCTTCATTCAAATCAATATAACCCACTTCCCCATTAGCTACCCTAAGTAAACTCTCGATTCCCGCTGGGTTATTAGGGGAAAGCGAGGCTACAGGTGGATGAATAAGTATAGTATCAGCTTCCTTTGCCATTCGAGCAATTATATCCCTTAGCTTCAAAAATACACATTTACGTCAGTATTTAGGCATGTGGTGGTTGTGAATAGATTATCCTTCCCAAGTCATCCCTTTCCATAATCTCCCTGGCTTTCCTCAAATTCGGTAGTTTTATTCTAAACGTAAAAGGGGCGTAATGTTGGGATCTATCCTGCATATCCCAATTTCCATTACTCAATTTTATCACTACCCCATTACCTATCTTTTCACTTGTAGTAGCTCTTTACCTGGTACAAAAAGTACAAACTCAAACCGGTTCCAATTAAAAAACTCACAATCTGCAATGTAACTATTGAATAAACACCTCCCACTAATGCTCCGTAAAAAGCCAGTTTCCATCCACCTATTTGCCTATTCATCAGCCCCTTAATAGCCGCAAATTGCAGCCCCATTTGTACCGCGGCAACCAAAATACCCAGCATGTAGGTTGCCCCAAGTCTGACTCCGGCCATCATCGCCACCGGACTTAATAAAGCTCCCAAACCGAATGCAGCCAAAATCAAAGGCAAAAGCATAATTCCCAATACCAATGAAATCCATGGCCCAAACTTTACTATAAACACCTTGATATTTTCAGGCAGCGGAGGTGCCTTCTTCACCAAATACTCCATCAGTAACTTATCTAGGTTATCAATCATCTCCATAACAAAATTATAAACTTTTAAAAAGTACAATTCCAGTATCTGTTCATATTCGTCACAAATTAGTTATAATCAACACTGTGAGCTACGTTTCAAACCCGATAACGGTTATCAAAAGAGATGGGTCAAAGCAGGAATATCATCCTGACAAAATAATTCAGGTATTAGAAGCCGCCGGACTGGAAGTCGCCCAATCCATTCAGGTAGCTCAAGGGGTTACCGATTGGATTGAAAAGCAAAATAAATCGGAAGTTACTTCTCTGGAAATCAGGGATAAAGTTATCGACCAGCTTCAAATAGTCAACCCTCAAGTAGCCGGCCTCTTTCGCTGGTATCAGAAGACCAAAGGCAAAAGCTGATCCTGAAAGTTGCCTGTAGTATAATCCCCCCATGCCGTCAAAAAACGAGAT
>Ga0172379_10009809_pt1 | contig 11726 bp, 11 predicted proteins | sample GrowelOW334metaG_FD_119756 | JGI IMG/M metagenome (GOLD analysis project Ga0172379, IMG submission 119756) | Groundwater microbial communities from an aquifer near a municipal landfill in Southern Ontario, Canada - Groundwater well OW334 metaG | ecosystem: Environmental > Aquatic > Deep... | reverse complement strand
TCGATCACTTCTGCTATCAATTTGTGCACAACTCCATGACTGCATCCCGGACAATAGTGCATCGTTACGTCGTTCAGAACCGGCGACTTGCTATAGATCAGGTTTTCAGGTTTGATGATATTTTTGATTCTTTCAGCTACTTCTGACATGGTTTATCCTCCTATCATTGTTTGGAAAAGCGCTTTCTCAACTTCATCCGGCGAGGGAAGAATTCCTCCCATCCGGCCAAAATATTCGACTTTTGTCTTGCCATTGGCCGCCAATCGCACATCGTTGACCATCTGGCCTGCATTGAACTCGACAGTCAAAAAGCCTTTGACGTGTCCAGCCATTTCTGCAATAACCTTTTCAGGAAACGGGAAAAGTGTAATTGGTCTCAGCAATCCTACTTTGTAACCCTGTGCCCGTGCCAACTGAACGGTTTTCTGACAAATTCTGGCAGCACATCCAAATGCAACAAGTACATAGTCAGCATCTTCGCAATCTATGGCCTCATACCGGACATCCTCCTTTTTCATCCGATTGTATTTTGCCTGGAGTCGAAGGTTGTTATCTTCCATGATGTTTGAATCCAGCTCGAGAGAGGTAATAACATGCTTTCCACGATCCCTGGTTTTTCCGTATGTGGCCCAGCTACCGGTGATCTCCTTCAATTGATGATCTGTCCATCTGGGTTGCTGGTCCATCAATTCAACCTTTTCCATCATTTGACCAATCACACCATCAGCAAGGATCATTACCGGATTACGGTACTTAAATGCCAGATCAAATCCAAGTCCGACAAAGTCGTGCATCTCCTGAACGGAAGCAGGTGCCAGTACCAGCAGAGAATAGTCGCCGTGCCCACCCCCTTTGGTTGCCTGGTTGTAATCGGCCTGAGAAGGCTGGATGGTACCAAGACCCGGGCCACCTCTCTGAACATTCACGATCACACAGGGTAGTTCGCATCCGGCAATATAGGAGATACCTTCGGCCATCAAACTGATACCAGGACTTGATGAAGAGGTCATCACTCTTTTGCCGCAACCGGCGGCTCCGTATACCATGTGAATAGAAGCAATTTCACTCTCGGCCTGTAAAACAACCATGCCGGTCGTTTCCCACGGACGTTGTGCCATGAGCAATTCAATTACTTCAGACTGGGGCGTGATCGGATACCCGAAATAGCCGTCACAACCATACCGGATGGCTGCTTCTGCAATCACTTCGTTCCCTTTCATCAATCTTAATTCACCCATATTTGGATTTTTTAATTGATTTATCTAACCTACTTTTAATCTGTAAACGGTAATACAACTGTCCGGACAAACTGATGAGCAATTTGAACATCCGATACATTCTTCAGGGTTTTCCATGTAAGAATAGTGGTATCCCTTGCTATTGACATCGCGGTTGAGCCCCAAAGTATTCGTTGGACAAGAAACGACGCAGAGGTTACATCCCTTGCAAACTTCAGAGTCAACAACTACTGCTCCTATGACTTTAGCCATTTTGTTCGTTATTTTAATTTCAAAGTTCGGTATAGGAAATGGTGTCAGTTATGACTTTTGTCCTGTATCCGATTTCTTACACATTTTCAAAAAACGACCACTTTTACTTTCAATTTATAAGTCGGCCGGAAAATCCCGGTGAAACTGAATCAATCTGGTTTCCAGTTCTTCGAATTGATCACGACGCACATTTGAGACACAGGCCCTCAACCCCTGTTTTGAGCTCCCGGTATTGCCCAAAGAGATGGCACTGATGCCGTAAAATAGGAGGTGGTACAATAATTTGGCCTCATCCATTCCCGGATAGGTGATCGTGAAATAGAATCCATCGCCGACGGGTCTGTCAATATCAGTGGCATAAACGATTTCGAACCCATTGGAGAGGAAAAGTTGTTTCATAATCTGTGCTTTTTCCCCGTACTCCTTCACCTCAGCGATGAAATCATAAGTCCCATCGTTGGCATGTTTGAACATGGCCGCAAGGGCATATTGGGCTGAATGTGATGTTCCTGATGTCATGGAATAAAGAACCCTGTGAACAATTGCATTGCCGAACCCATGCACACGAAGCCTATCGCTAAGATATTGGGAATGACGGTGATACAACAGATCGGAAATGATCAGGATCCCGATCCTTTGACCTGCATAGGAGAATACTTTTGAGCTTGAGATCATCATGACCCAATTTCGTGTGTATCGCGCCACGGTAGGTTGATATGGTGGCACACCGGGTTTCGACAAATCCAGCCTGAAATCCATGGCAAAATAGGCGAGGTCTTCAATTACGACCACATCATATTTGTCGGCCAGCTCGCCAATGATTTTTAGCTCGTTGTCTGTCAGGCATATCCATGAGGGATTGTTGGGATTGGAGTAGATGATGTTGCAGATGTTCCCCTTTGACAGGTAAGATTCCAGTTTCTCCCTCAGTTTCTCCCCTCTGAAATCAAAGACATCGAAGGAGTCATATTTCTGGTTCATCACCAACATCTGTTGCTTCTGGACCGGAAAACCCGGATCGATAAAAAGTGCGGTATCTTTCTCTTTGTCCCTTGCAGCCGTAACCAAAAAAGCGACATAACTCCCTTCCATGGACCCGACTGTAGGTATGCAACCTTCGGGTCTGACATCGATGTTCATAAAAAGCTTTACAAAACGCGACGCTTCCGATTTCAGGGATGGAATACCGTCGATCTGGGGATATTTCGATGCTACGTTGTTGCGCAGGGCCTCAATTTCGGCTTCTACGCCAACCTTGGAGGGGGGAAGGCCGGGAATGCCCATCTCCATACGAATGTAGCTGATACCTGTTGCGGCTTCAATACTGCTGACAAGCTGCACGATCTCCCTAATCGAAGCGTTGCCAATCTCATCTACCTCTAGCGCCGCAATTTTCTCATCAACAATGGATGCCGGAACTGGTGTGTTGGTCATCATCAGAATTCAGTCATCAGGGAGTTAACCCAGTCGGAGACACGTTTTTCTGTCAGTTCAGGCTCAAAATCCTCATCAACAGGTAAGCCAATGAACTTTCCCTCTACAATCGCTTCGGAATCCTGGAATGTATATCCCTCCGTACTGACTTTTCCAAAGATTTCCCCTCCCTGACTTTTTATTGTTTTGCCCAAAAGTCCAATTGCATCCACAAAGTGATAGGCGTAGGTGATATGGTCGCCCAGGCCGAAGAGTGCAATCTTCTTTCCGGTAAAGTTGAACGATGCGACGATGGGGAAGAATTTCGTCCAGTCGATGTTGTCGAACTTCTGCTGCCAGGTATCTTTTCCAACGGTGGAGATGCCGAAAATAATCCTGGAATATTTTTCCAGATCAGCGGATGATGCCTCAGCAATGTGTATCAAATCGACTTTCTCAGTACCGATTTTTGAGGCAACCAATTTGGCTATCCGGTGAACAGATCCGTTCAGTGGTCCGAAAAAGATGGCTATTTTTTCCATAATACCGTATATTTATGAGTTAATATCTGCTTTTTTGTATTCTCCAAGTATCGCCAGGCTTGATACATTCTTTAATATCAGATGAATGGCCCGTTCATAGTCGCCTTCGGAATCCCATTCCACATCGACGTGCATCGTGTATTCATTGGGTTTTCCAAGGACCGGGACTGATTGGATCTTATTGAGGTTAATCTTGTTTTCAGCGAAAATATTGAGTACACGAGCCAAGGCGCCGTAATAATGTCCAACTTCAAAACACAGGGATGCTTTGTTGTTACGATCACTTAGGGTAGCGTGTTTGGAAAGTATCCAAAAGCGGGTATAGTTTTTCTTGTTTGTTTCGATGCCTTTGTCCAGGATCTCGAGCCCATAAAGGTTTGCTGAACGCAGGTTGCTGATCGCCGCAGCGTGCATGATCTGTTCGTCGTGGATGAGTTTTGCCACCAGTGCATTATCACCCAATTCCTTGCGTTCGGCATTAGGGAAATGCCTTTCAAGGTATTCGGCGCACTGTAAAAAAGAGACCGGATGTGAGTAGATTTCCTTGATCTCTTTCTTTTTTACTCCCGGAAAAACCATAAGGTTCATCTGAATGTGGATGTAAATTTCACCAATAATTTTCAGGTGGTAATCACGGATCAGGGCATAATTCTGGAGCAGGCTTCCGGCAATGGAGTTCTCAATGGCCATCACGGCGCAATCAACCTCATCGCGATCGAGCATATCACAGACATTGCGAAAGGTCCTGCATTCGACGATTTCGGCCCCCTCCCCAAAATATTTTAGTGCGGCATCTTCGTGAAAACTACCTTTGATCCCTTGTATTGCGACTTTCTTCATGCATTCTTTTCGTTAAAATTATAGTCTTCAGGATGCGCCAAATCCTACGATGTAAACAGGTACGCAAGGTAAAAAAAAATCAACAAAAATCAGCCTGTTTATATCCTGTATAGGTCACTTGCTTTGACAAGCTCCATGCTATGTTCTCTCAGAACAGCGATGCATTTCTCAAGATTGTCTGGTTTTAGCACCACATTTGCCGCATCCCCAACAGAAAAGGCATAGAGATATTCAATTGAAACCCCGTTTTCAGAGAGAATGGAGAGGGCTTTTGCCAGAGCCCCCGGCTGGTTGGGACAGTTGAGGCAAACCACATCGGTCAGACTAACCGAGAAGGCATTTTCTTTCAGTACCCTGAAAGCTTTCTCATGGTCAGACACGATCAGCCGGAGAATCCCAAACTCAGAAGTATCTGCTACCGAGAAGGCCGACATGTTGATACCTGCTTCTCCCAATATGGTTGATACTTCATTCAACCGGCCCGATTTATTTTCCAGAAAGATGGAGAGTTGTTTGATGATCATGATATGAATTTATGTGTTACAAGTTATGAGTTATAAGCTATGAGTTATTATTTGATTCGTGCTTTGATCGGCAGCGCATTATAACTTATACCTCATAACTTATAACTTGCTGAAAGTTGATAGAATGATTCAATTTGCTAAAAAACTTATACAAAGTTCCGTTTGTCAATTACCCGTTGCGCCTTTCCTGCCGTACGTTCAATGGTTTTGGGCTCTACCAGTTTAACATTGATAGAGATCCCAAGCACACTTTCGAGTTGCCGGGTAATTTTCATCCGGAGTTCCTGTAATTTCTTCACCTCATCTGAAAAAAACTGCTCCTGGACTTCAACCATCAGGGTTACCGTATCCAGGGTACCTTCCCGTTCGATGATCAGCAGGTAGTGTGGTTCGACCTCACTCATCTGCAAGAGTACCGTTTCGATTTGTGACGGAAATACGTTGACACCCCTGATGATCAGCATATCGTCGCTACGCCCCTTGCATTTAACCATTCTGACGAGTGTTCTTCCACAGTCGCAAGGTTCGTAAATAAGTCGCGTAAGGTCCCTGGTGCGGTAGCGGATCAACGGAATTCCCTCTTTGGTAATGGTTGTAAACACCAGTTCTCCCATTTCTCCTTCAGGAACCGGCTCCAGTGTTTCAGGGTCGATGATTTCCGGCAAAAAATGATCTTCGTGAATGTGCATCCCGCATTGATGTTCACATTCACAGGACACGCCCGGACCCACAATCTCACTTAATCCATAGATATCAATGGCTTTGATGTTCAGTTTGGTTTCTATGTCCTTTCGCATCGCCTCGGTCCAGGGTTCTGCTCCAAAGATTCCCACTTTAAGTTTTAGGTTCGTCGGATCCACACCTTGATCCTTCATCACTTCTGCAATGTTCAGGGCATAAGAAGGAGTGCAACATATCACCGAAGTGCCAAAATCCTCCATCAACTGAATCTGTTTGGTGGTATTGCCCCCTGAAATTGGAATGACCGATGCGCCAAGATTTTCGGTTCCGTAATGAAGGCCCAGTCCACCCGTGAAAAGGCCATATCCGTAAGCAATTTGTACAATATCATTGCGGTGGACGCCAGCCATGCAAAGCGACCTTGTAACTACCTCCGCCCACATCTGGATGTCTTTTCTGGTGTAGCCGACCACCGTTGGTTTACCTGTCGTACCGGAAGAGGCATGAAGCCTGACAATCTCGCTCATCGGAACGGTAAAAAGGCCAAAGGGATAATTGTCGCGCAAATCGATCTTAGTCGTGAAGGGCAATTTCTTCAGATCATCCACACCATGAATGTCGTGCGGCGTTAACCCCTTCTCCTGCATTTTCTTCCGGTAGGAGGGAACAGCATGGTAAATTCGCTCTACTGTTTCTTTCAGCCTTTTCGATTGAAGCGATCGCATCTCTTCCCGTCCGGCACATTCAATTTTTTCATTCCAGATCATTGCAATATTTATTTCTATTGGTATTTCTTGTTTTCTGCAATCGGATCAAATTTGTTTCACCCGCTGATTTGATCCAAAGCATATTTCAGGTAAAATTACAAGAATGTCTCAAAGATTTGAATTCCATGTATAACAGACAAATATTCATAACAATTAATTTACAGCAATTTCTTTGTAAAGGCTAAATGTTATGATATATTATGCAAAAAATTCCAAACCTATCTGTTTGTGGCAATACGCGAGGTTATCAACTAAAATGTCTTTATATTCAGTGCGGGTAAAAACAACTACACCCCTTGAACGGGGCAAAGTCAACTACTAAGTTGAATTCCAATATGTTGACAGGAAAAGGATATAATATAGGTGGGGCAATACTAGGTATTGGGATCTCAGTTTCTGGTGATCAACCAGATAGCTTTGGCTATAGGAAGTATCAAGGTACTTCCGTAAGTTTGGGAATTGGACTTCCAAAGATTCTATATTCTGGAGGTGGTTATGTTACAAATACCCCAATCGCTATTCCAATGCCACCTTTTGTTCTGTTTTAATTAAAATCTACATGAAAAAAAAATTAAAAAGTATTTTGTTTTTGCTGTCTGTAATTTTAATAATATTAGTTATAAAGCACTTTAATAATAAAATAATCGACAAAAAATATAATGAAATTCATTTTGATGGCATTTTTTCACAAAAATATATTGATACACAAGATCATTATCGCCCCAAAATAAAAATCATCAATAAAAGTGACACCATCATCTTCGATCTACAAAATGATAATAGTGGGTTATATGAGGCTGTCCGAAAAAATGATACATTAATTAAAATGCCAAGTTGTTTAGATATTCGAGTTATTAATCAGAAGCGAGATACAACCTTTAGACTTAATTTTGGAAAATTTTAATAGGTAAAGCCGCGTATTTACGTGCTTCTCTTACGCAATTACAGTCATTGTATACTAAACAACTCGAATATATAAATAGAAGGGAAACCCCGCTCCCGCGCGATTGCATCGCGTGGTTGATGAAAATTAATTCATATTTTTATCAATCAACTTTTTTTGCATCTTTTCATGAGCCGCAACTACAAGTTTCATAAGTGAATGATTTGTATTTTAATTGACGTATGGAATTCGCTTAATGAACATTATCATCGGCTTAGATGTGAGTAATTTATATGCTCGTCTCTAAATTCTGATGGAGTTTACTTTACAATCTTTGCCGTTGTTGAGTGGCTAGATGTATTTACATGGGATGAATACAAGGCAATAATGATAGGCGGAAGATTACTTGTATAGCAGCGCTGCCGATTATGCCGGGGAGAAAGGTATATTGGACGATGTCATTGTTATTGGTAGGGCAGAACACCACGCGATACAATCGCACGGGAGCGGGGACCATGCCGGTCGTTTGGAGAAGGTAGAACAGCAAATCTCAGGAGATACCACCAACGGCAACATGGTGCTGGCAGAGCGATTACAACGAATTGGGAGAGCTGATGCTTAAAAAGCTACACTCGGCCGGTGAAACGATCTTGTCTGAGTATTTAGTACAAAAATCCAAATAGCCAGATTGGAACCTTGTTTTCCCCTCCGGTTTCAATATCATCTGCAGCAATCAGGTAATTATCGAGATGCTTTACCTGAGAGGTACTTTTGCCTTTACCCCCAACTTCGATCGTCAATCCATCAATGACAAAGTCACCTTCTGCGGGGGAACTTACCTTTAACCCGGCATTGAACAATTGATTCAAAACAAATGTTTCCCTAATGTTACCGATATCAGGATTTTCTTTTAGCGCAAAGGCAAGGTTGGTATTTTCCAGAAATATTTTGTCCGGTTTTTGTAACATTGAAACCCCTTTCCCTTCTGTACTTAGGGTATTTATCAATCGTGCGTCCTGTAATTGATAGATGTATTGATAGACACTATCCCGACTCAAATCAAGTTTTCTGGAGAGTGCGGCAATATTTGGTTTGAAGGGGACCGATTCTGCAATTACACCCAATAACTTTTTAACCTTGGTCGCAGTACCTGAGTTATAAGTAGCGATATAAGCAAGGTCCGTATCTACAATTGTGTTGATTATTTGGTTCAATTTCATCAGATAGGTATCCTCACCTTCAGCAATAATAGGCAGATAGCCTACCTCTAAATATTTGCGGAATGCCGGTAACGGATGAAAATTCTCGATGATCATCCGGCTCAGGCTTCGATGATTGTTATTGATATCATCAATTTTGAATGCATCAAAACTTACCCCATTGGTAAATATTAAATATTCCCGAAAAGAAAGCCCTGCAAGGATATAACTTACAACTCTCCTGCTTAAGTCGGCTTCCCCACGGTAAATATCCAATGCTGAGGAGGCTGAAAAAATAACCTGCATTTCTGGTAATCCATCATAGATGTTCTTCAATTCGACGGACCAGTTTGGATATTTATGAACTTCATCTATAAATAGTATTTTTCCACCTTGCTTATACCAGTCATTTGCTGTTTCCAATAAGGTATGGTTATAAAACCAGGTATGATCAGCGGTAATATACAGTGCATCGGAAGGTAACTCCATGTCATACTTTAAATGCTGTAACATTAGCGTAGTTTTCCCTGCACCCCGAGGGCCTTTAATCCCGATCATTCGCTGTTTCCAGTTAATTCGGTTGTGTAAATATCTTCGGAAGTCGTTCTTTACTGGACGCAAAAGATTTTCCTGAAATTCAAATAAGATATCCATGTTTATGTCGTTTTAATACGACAAAAATACAATAAAAATGTTGATTCCATTCGACAGAATAGTTTATTTCTTTCTTTCTTTCTTTCTTTCTTTCTTATTCAAACCAATCACAGAAGAATGGGGTAAATAAACTGCCCTCGCTCCCGCGCTATTGCATCGCGTGGTTGAATGAAAATTAGTTCATATCTTTATCAATCAACTGTTTTACCCCATTGTATGAGCCGCAACTACAAGTTTCTTAATCCTGATGAAGTTTACTTTACAAGCTTTGCCGTTGTTGAGTGGCTGGATGTATTTACCAGCAATGAATACGAAAAATACCACGCGATACAATCGCGCGGGAGCGGGGAAAACACGAATGCGATAGATTTAGCAGGGATGGTTCAAATTGATTGATTTCAATCCTGAAATGATTATATTTAACCTAAATTCAGCTGAGCAGGTAAAGATTAGTTGGTGAAACGAACCATGGAAAATCTTTTGGCACACAGGAGAATCCACCAGCAGGCGGATCGGCGAGTTCCATGCGGCAATTAAAAAATAATTATATACACATGAAAATTAACAACTTAATGTTGCCAAAAGGATACAAACCTTTGGGCATTGCGCTTTTACTGCTCGGTTTTGTGCTGTTGATTCTGAGGTATCAATTCAACTACAAACCGGATTTTCTGAATTTAAAGGTATTCGCTTTTTATACCTACTACATTGAATCCAAATCTTTCACGGTAGTGACGAACCAGATGATTGAAGAGTTGGCCGCAATTTTTATGCTTTCCGGGTTGTTTCTTCTTGCATTTACAAAGGAAAAGGAGGAATCGGAAGGTTTAAATGCTTTAAGGCTAAAGGCATTCATGGTAACTGCCTACGTCAATCTGATTTACTTTTTTTTATCCATGGTCTTGTTTTTTGGATTTGGTTTTGTTGGAGCGCTAACACTCTTCATGGGAGTATGGCTGATAGCCTATCTTCTTGTTTTCAGGTATTTATTACTTCGGAACAGACAAGCATAAATTATCAAGCGTAACTATAACCTCAGCATCCAGATATTCAATTCTTCTCTAAAAAGGATCTTCTTGATTTTGGGGGACTTATTTCGCCATCAACCAGTATTCCTTCACACTTTCGGTTGTTTCCTGGTTCCAGTGAGCTGCTGTAACGGCTTCTCCATTGGCTGTTTTAAGCGCCAATTCATATACCGCGATAACCGGGTTAAAAACAAGATCGGTAACCCCAATGTTGTATAACTGGACAGTAGACTCTTCTGTTTGGGCCACCTCATCAACAACAACCTCGAACTGATTGTGTTTGAGCAATGCACTTAAGAAGTCAACTCTTTTTTTCTCAATTCCTTTTTCAACAACCGTGCAACGCTGTCCGCCGATCTCTTCAACGATATGTTTTGCTTTGAGTACCATGGTCTTTGCTTAATTCGATTCGTTTGTAATTTTTACCACCTAAAATTCTAGATACCAAAGGATAGGCCATTGATGAACTCATAGACCTGGCTCCAGAAACCCAATACGAAGATGCCAAGTGCACAAAGCACCAATCCGATTTTGGTATAGCCATCGCTCTGGAACTTGGCGATCGGTTGTTCGTTTTTATTGATGAACATCGCTTTGACCACCAGAAGATAGTAATACAAGGAGATGGTCGCATTCAATACGGCAATGAATACCAGCCAGTAATACCCACCAGATGCCGCTGAAGTAAAGAGAAACATCTTTCCAAAGAACCCGGCAACCGGAGGAATTCCGGCCAGCGAAAACATCGAAAGCATCATCAGCAAACTCAGTTTTGGATTGGTCAGGTACAAGCCGTCATAATCATCCATGTACTCTTTGCCCGTTTTTGCAGAGATGGCCGCAACGACACCGAAAGCGCCAAGATTTGAGAAGATATAAACCAGCACAAAATAGACCACTGAGGTCATCCCCATTTTATTCGCTCCCAGGATACCCAGAAGGATAAACCCTGCCTGGGCAATGGAGGAGAAGGCCAGGAACCTTTTCATGTTCTTTTGTCTCATGGCAAACAGGTTACCTACAGTCATCGTAAGGACAGCAACCAGATAGATCATGGATTTATAAATTGGCGCAAGTGTTTTGAACACGGTAAACATCACGATGATCAGAATGAATACGGCAGCGCCTTTCGAAATCACAGACAGATAGGAGGTGATATTGACCGGAGAACCTTCGTACACGTCGGCTGTCCAAAGGTGGAACGGGACCAGCGATATTTTGAATGCCATTCCGGTGAAGAAGAAGATAAACGCAAGTACCTGCAAAGGAACATTGGAATAAACAGCGCCGATGCTATCGAAATAGATGGACCCGCATGTGCCGTAAATCATGGAAATACCGTAAAGCAGGATACCTGACGAGAGAGCGGAAGAGAGCAGCAACTTGATCCCCGCTTCGGACGATTTGGTGTTGAAGTGGGTAAATGCGGCCAGTGCGGCAATGGGAATCGTAGCAAGTTCCAGCCCCAGGTACAACATTAAAAAGTCACCTGACGAGATCATAAAGTTCATTCCGATCAGCGTAGAAACCAGCAAAAAGAAGTACTCGCTGATTTTGGTGGCGTTGGCTGGACTCTTCAACCATGCTGCCGATTGAAAGAGAATGATCAGAACCCCGATGTTCAGAATGTTCTTCATCAGCTGAACCAGTCCGTTGGTGTGGTACATGCCGCCAAAGAGCGCCTGATCGGGCTGGGGGATGAACC
>Ga0172379_10009808_pt1 | contig 11727 bp, 10 predicted proteins | sample GrowelOW334metaG_FD_119756 | JGI IMG/M metagenome (GOLD analysis project Ga0172379, IMG submission 119756) | Groundwater microbial communities from an aquifer near a municipal landfill in Southern Ontario, Canada - Groundwater well OW334 metaG | ecosystem: Environmental > Aquatic > Deep... | reverse complement strand
TTCCTCTCTTTACTCACAACTTGTTTTTAGTGATTATAAAGCCGTTGTCTTAAAATGGTGATATCGTTTTGGGTTTTTTCATCGCTTTTTAAAACCTCGCTTATTTTATTACAAGCATGAATGGCGGTGGTGTGGTCTCTGCCGCCTAATTCTTGGCCAATAGAGGGGTAAGACGATTTTATTTCTTCGCGCATTAAATACATCACTATTTGTCTGGGGTTGACCAGCTCTTTGCGGCGACAATTACCAACCAATTCTTCAATAGTAATGTCGAAATAAGAACTAACAGCGTCTATAATCTTTTTTGGAGTTAAGCTGTCGCGAGGCGCAGAGGTTGTTAGGACTTGCAAAACTTGTTTAGCTGATTCAACTGTTGGCGGCAGGTTATTTAATTGATAGTAGGCGATTAAACGGTTTAGGGCGCCTTCTAGCTCGCGGACGTTGCTTTGAATGGTTTTGGCCAAGTAGTCAATAATTTCCGGAGCAAAGAAGCAGTTTTTTTCTTGACACTTGGTTTGTAAGATTGCCATCCTGGTTTCAAAATCTGGCGCGCCAATATCAGCTGTCATGCCCCACTCAAATCTAGAAATTAAGCGTTGTTCAATGTCCGGAATGGCCTTTGGTGGGCGATCAGAGGTTAAAACAATTTGTTTGTTGTTTTGGTGTAAGGCGTTAAAGGTGTGAAAGAATTCTTCCTGTGTTTGTTCCTTGCCAGCAATAAAATGAATATCATCAATCAGCAAAACGTCAATATTGCGATAATGGGTTTTAAAAGCATCAATGCGCCCGTTTTTAATTGCCTGAACATAGTCGTTGGTAAACGTCTCGCTATTAATGTAAAGGATTTTTAATTTAGGATTTTTTTGTAACAAAGCGTTGCCGATTGCCTGAACTAAATGGGTTTTTCCCAAACCGACGCCACCATAAATAAAGAGGGGGTTGTAGGCTTCGCCCATTTTTTCACTAACCGCGCGAGAGGCGGCGTGAGCTAGCTCGTTTCCTTTGCCGACAATAAAATTTTCAAAAATATATTTTTTATTCAAGCCAAACTTATTTAAATCAACAGCCGCTTGGCCGATGTTCGGGGTGTTTTCTGAGCGGGAAGAAATAGCATCAACTGGTTGCTTTAAGCCGCCAGGCAGATTCTTTTTGACCTCGACCACGAAGTTAATTTTTTTTACCGAACCGTTGGTGATGTTTTTTAAAGCGGTTATAATCTGGTCGGAGTATTTCTTTTCTAACCAGGTTTTGGTAAAAGCGTTTGGGGTAGCAACAACCGCCAAATCATCATTAACGCCATTAATGAAAGTGTTTTTAAACCAAGTGGTAAAATTGACCTTGCTGATTAAGAGCTCTAATTCTCCTAAAACAGCGGCCCATAGTTGCTCATTATTCATGTTTTTGTTTTTAATTTATAATAAAGGTGTTTAACAGGTTTCATCTTACCATAAAGAGTGATTAGTAAGAATATCCACACCAGAGGAATAGTTGTTAATAAGGTGTTGACGGCGGTGAATAACTTTTTTGTCCGCCTTTTGAATAATTGTTGTTTTTGCCGATTAATAGTATTATTTAATAGGGTTTTAAAAAAATAATCAAGGGCCTATGAAATTTCTTAAAGAATTAAAAACAGCCAAAGAAGCAGCGATTGCAGCCGGGAGCTTTTTGGTCAAAAATCAAAAGGACTTTAACTTTACTAAAGGAATAAAAATAAAAAGCAAAACCCAAATTCAAACCTGGCTTGATTTGGCCTCGGAAAAGTTGATTTTAAAACGCCTAAAACAAGAATTTCCAAAATACGGTTTTTTAAGCGAAGAGGCGGGTGTTGGCGGCGAACAAAAAAATCGTTGGATTGTTGATCCGCTGGACGGCACAACTAATTATGTTTTAGGCTTAAAAGCTTATGGAGTTTCTATTGCTTTAATGTTGGAAGGAAAAATTGTTTTAGGGGTAATTAATATTCCCGAAACAAAACAATTATTTTGGGCAACAAAAAGCGGTGGCGCCTATGTTAATGGCAAAAAGATTCACGCTTCACAAAAAACCAATCTAAACAAAGCTTTTTTAACCTTTTGCCACGGCTCAGACTTGGTGGACTTGAAGAGTGCTATTAAATTATATAAAGTTTTTAAATTAAAAGGCTTAGAATATCGACAAATAGGCTCGGCTGCTTTAGAGCTTTGTTTGGTTGCTTGTGGACGAACCGAAGCGATTAATTTGCCCGGCGCTAATTTGTATGATGTAGCAGCTGGAGCGCTAATTGTTTCCGAGGCTGGCGGCAAAGTGACTGATTTTAAAAACAAAACTTGGCCAGAAAAGAATGGCGACCTCTTAGCTTCCAATGGTTTGTTACACCAAGATCTTTTAAAAATAATTCAAACAACCTTGAATAAATAAAATGAAAAGCAACGCAACAATTAATATCAAAGTGGTGGTTGGCTCAAGTAGGGTCAAGATAGAAGAGCAAGGCGATAATTCGCTAAAAGTTTGGTTAACAGCCAAACCTCACGACAATCAGGCAAACCTACAACTTTTAACTGTTTTAGCTGATTTTTATCAAATCCCAAAAACAACCATAAAAATCATTAAAGGTCTAAAAAGTAAAAACAAAACAGTAAAAATCGACTAAATAACGGATCTTTACTTTTTTCAAGCGTCTGTTATAATAGCAAAAGTTAATTAAGGAGGGGTTTTTTAATAAAATTTTGCGAGTGTAGTTCAGTTGGATAGAACGTCTCCTTGCCAAGGAGAAGGTCGCCGGTTCGAATCCGGTCACTCGCTCCAGCCTTCGCTCTAACGAGCTACGGCTGGCGCAGCCATCTTTCCGAAGCGTTATGCGAAGGCTGCCCTTCGTAGCTTCATGCGAAGAAGGGCAACGTGTGTTATATAGCCTCGCAGTTTTTGCGAGCTTCCGCCTTCGTTAAAACTACGGCGGACGCAGACGAATGGCGCAGCCAGCCTAAAGCGTTAGTGTGTTGACGAGAAACACTATTTAATTGAAAGTTATTTAAAAATATTGCCGCGGTGGCGGAATTGGTAGACGCGCTGGACTTAAAATCCAGTTGAAGCAATTCAGTGAGGGTTCGAGTCCCTCCCGCGGCACCATTCTTCGCTCGCCTGAGCGAAGAATGTCCTCCGTAGCTTTATGCGAAGGAGGACAGCGTGCGTTACACAGTCTCGAAGTTTGTGCGAGCTACGAATGGCGCAGCCAGTCTATCGTAAATTATTCTCTTCGCTCTCCCGAGCTACGGCTGGCGCAGCCATCTTTCCGAAGCGTTATGCGAAGGCTGCCCTTCGTAGCTTCATGCGAAGAAGGGCAACGTGCGTTATATAGCCTCGCAGTTTTTGCGAGCTTCCGCCTTCGTTAAAACTACGGCGGACGCAGACGAATGGCGCAGCCATTAAAAGCCTGCTTAATTATTTATACATGCTTAAGAAATACTTTAATCAGTTTAATATACACCGACCGAAAAAAATTATTTTATTTTCTGTAATAACCCCGATTTAATCATCGGGGTTATTTTTTTAATAAAAATTTGCACCTTAAAAAACAAAGGAGAAGCAAGATGGAAGCAAGAAGTTGTGACGGAATTGTTGCCAGGGCAAATCTGGAAACAGCCCCAGTCGGGGTAATTGAAGTAAAAAATATTTCCGACGGCAAAACTTTTTATTTGGTAGGACACGCAGCAGGGATTTTTTCTTTGATGTTTTTACCAAAAGGAGTTTTGCAAAGCATTGACTGGTCGGGAACCACTAGACATTGGAACCTGCAGACTGGAAAATGCACCGGCATTTGGAACCAGCTAAGCCATGTGGCTGGCGACAGATTTAACGGCCTAAGAAGCTTCATGATGGTGTCTTAGGATCCTTTAAAACAAACGGGCGGACAAGAACAATCTTGTCCGCCTTTTTCATTACTCTTGACTTTTGTTATATAATACGTTATGTTAATGCGTTATTCGTTTTGCAATAGCTATGGAGCTATTGCAAGCATATTAAAAATAAACAAAAAAAGGAGATTTAAATGAGCCCAGAATTTGAAGCTGAGCTTAAAGCCGCACTAATTGAGGCTGGATTGCCGCCGCGTCCCAAAGAAATCATTGGACGACTTTATCAATTTTGTAGTGCCGGCGAGATTATTTCCGGAACAATTCATTCCATTGGAATTGTTGATGGAAGTCTTGATTTGTACGTTACTAACCCACGTTTTCAGGGTTTGCGACTGATTAATATTCAGAACAACAACGGCAAATGGATGGCCCACATAGACGCTAAGCCTCGCAAATGGAGCGATGAAGAGTTGGATAAAATACCAGACCCAGAACGCGCTATAGACGACGATCTTTTGGCTGGCAGGTATTTTGAGGGCGAGTTTGAGTTGATTTCTGACGACTAACCAGCCCCTTTTTTGGCAAGGTCCAGGATTTGTTGTATTGTAAAAACACAGACGGTTTAACGTTGTACCTTAAAAAGGAGTAAAAATGTCTTATAAAATTGAAAGACTGTTAGGGGAAAACGACGAAGATCGAACTGGTCCCTGTGTTTATGAAAAAGACGGCGTAGTTTTTCCCCACCTCAGTGCATCAATCAATGAATGCATTGAAGAAGCTGTCCAGTTAGCACAAACAACCGGACAAAAAAAGGTTTTGGAATATGGCGGTGTGAGACTTAAGGTTTTACCAACCTCCTCCGTGTCGAAGCTTTACAAAGCCTGGTTGGGCGCTAAATATCAAGCAAAAGAAACGCCAACTGCGCGCCTAATTAACAAACAACCAAAACCCGCACTAGTCGCCGCCCAGAAACCAAACTTGGTGGTGATCGAAAACAAAGAAGAGTCAGAATGCCAACGCCTTACAATAATGGCGCAGGCAGTCTTGCCTCTTTAAAAACTAAAAGCTCAGAACTTAAAAAACTCTGAGCTTTTCTTTTTAATCAAAATGGTTTGGTGTGTGACGGCCACCTTGTGTGTTTTTGTTGTTTGTTATAGTTTAAAAATACAAACAGAAACCAGGCTTTTGCTTGGTACGCACTTTAAAATTAAAAAAGAAAAGAGGTAGACCGTGGAAAAAGAATCAAGGATAATTGTGGCTGCTAGAATTAAAATATCTTGTGCCAACGTAAGAGTTCATACGTTTAATTTTGAAAAACCGGACGAGTCCAGCAAGGCGGCGGTATTTATGATTAAGCCTACCCTTGAGGAAATTGACCAGGTTAAAAAACTTCGAGTCTTTGATCATCGCCCGAAAGTGGTGGTCAAAGCCGAGATTGTCGAAAAGATTAGGTGCGGCAAATTTTCAAAGGAAGAATTAGACAGCGCTATGAGGAGTTTAATTAAAGAAGTTAGTCAGCCAGCGCTCGTTCGAATAGTGGTGAGCATCAGTGCGGGGAGGAGGATTTCATCAGTTGGTTTTTACCCGACAAGAGCTGTTCCCGAAGCCTTGTTCTCCGAAGGGGCGTATATGTGTCGCTGCCCGGCCGAGTTTGAAATTGAGCGCAACGAAAGTCTTTGGAGTTGGAAGTCTAAAATTTCATCTAAGGATGGCTCTAGGCACGAGGTTCGGTTAGTTGCTTTGACTGACGAAGCCCACAGTATGTACATTCGAAAATACAAAGACGGGCTACTTAAGAGAAATAGCAGGATGATAATCATCGGAAGTAAAATTGGTTTTTTTGATTTACCAGCTACCAAAAAAACAAGGCATCAATTTTGTGATTCCGACCAAGAGCGGTCAAGGCGTTAATGGCCAGACCTCGCAAAAAACAACCCGCCACCATTTAAAAGGTGGCGGGTTTTTATTAAACCTTGATTTTTTTAAGCAAAAGAGTAAACTATTTTTAAACAAATAGTTCTTTTAAAAAAGCAACAAAAAGAAAGGAGAGCGAAGTGTCTTCTTTAGAGGAGAAATTTAAGGCTTATGTCGGTGGCAGGATTGGCTATTCGTGCGGTAATTTGTATTACAAAGGCACGATTAAAGACATTAGCCTGTCGGGTGAAATTTTGTTCGTTTCTTTTGTTGGTAAAATGAAAGAGTGTTACGGAGCAAAAACATCTGGCGAGTGGCAAGAAGTTGAAAAAACAACCACCTTTAATTTGGTCGGAGCCGAATACACCACATCCGAGGGTAACAAAGATAAGTTGTTAATTTTTTTAGCCGACGACGGCTACCTGAGTTTATTTTCTCAGAATGACGAAGGTGTTTGCGCTGATGAAGCCTATGAGCGCGAGCTAGAAGATTGTGTTAATGGGGGCTGAGTTGAAAAAACAACTCAGCCCTTTTTATTTTATCTCGCTTAACACAGCCTTGACAAAACTCGAGTATTTTGCCAAGATGTCTTGTTGTCTGTACTTTAAAAAAAAGAAAAACAAAGCAGTCAAAAGGAAAAAAAGATGAAAATTCAGATTTTTGAGGTTGATGGTTTTCCCTGGTCAACAGTTAAAAATAACCGCACAATAGAAGCGCGCGTGTCTGCCAAGGAAATGCTAAAAAAAGAATTCGAAGAATGGGCAGCAGATAAGAATTTTGTTAAATTTTCAACAAATTTTAGTCTTATCGAAAAAGACCGCTGTTTAGTGATGGTGCTTATGGTTTTCTATACCGAGGAGCCCGAATAATCAAAAACCTTAAAACAAGGGCTAACACTAACAATGTTGGCCCTTTTAAAATTGTTTTATCCTTGACAAAAACCATATATTTTGCCAAGATGCTATATTATTTAGCACCTTGAAAAAGGAAGAAAAATCTTTTAATGGATAGCGCCCCGAACAGCAAATTTTGGTATTTAGCGCGCTGTACATAAAATTAACGCCTAACTAGGCAAAGAAAAGAACAAAAGGAGAAAACAATGAACCTGGAAGCAGTTAAAAAATTGCTTGATTCTCGCACGCTTACCAACAGTCAGTTGTTGGTAATCTGGAAAAAAGCTAAAGATGGAGAAGCTCTGATTCTAATTCTAAACCGCCTCGATGTTCAGCTTCAAGGACTAACATTTGAACAAGCTGTTGATTTTGGTCTTCAAGCTGACGCTGACCCGGTTTGGTCAACGATTATTGAAAAAAATGAGCTAACCAATGATCAGTTGTTAGAGATTGGCAATTTGGTCGGCAAGGATGGTGTTTGGCGATCAATAAGCGAAAAGTTGAATTTTTCTGGATTAACAGCAGAACAGCTTTTTGAACAACTGCTATCGATTAGCAAAATTCAAACCAACGAGCATTTTTTGCAGATGGTTGTCGATCGCGAATTCAACAAAACCATTCAGATAGACATTGGCAATCTCAACCTGATAAAACTTACCAAAGCTTATCTTGGGGAGCATGCTCGCCCCTCCACACTTTCTTATGTGTGGTATTTTGTATCCAGATATTTAAAACTCGACGGTTTGAAAGACGAGCGAATTTTGGAGCTCGGGCAGTTGGCTGATTATGAGGGGCTTTGGGAATATCTGGTGAAATTCCTGAGGCTCGACGGTCTAAACGACGAAGAGTTGTTAAAGATAGGATCGGCCAGCAAAAATAAAAGCGTTTGGGATTTGATTTTCCAAAAGCTAAGTTTTGCTGGATTTACCAATGAGCAATTAGCCGCTGTTTTTCACGAGACCGGACAAGGAAAATCTTTTGATTCGTGCAAGATAGAAGGGACTCGAGAGTTTTATTTCGCCTCCAAATTTTCTTTGGACGGCTTAATCGGTGATCAGCTATTTGAGCTGGGCAAAACCGTCAAGAGCCAATGTTTATGGGAAAGAATCTTTGCTACGGGCAAACTTAACAACGAACAGTTGTATGTTGCTTGCAGCACCGAGCCAATGTATTTTCCAAGACTTGGTTCTAGGGGATTTGGAAACCTGTTCAATTTTGACGGCATGACTAATGCTGAACTACTTGATTTCGGTCGTCTTCACAAAGGGGTATGGCCGGTTGTGGCTGCTGAACTTAAGCTGGGCGACTTGACCAAGAAGGAATTAGAAATACTTGGCATAACACACAACAACTGCTATGTTTGGGAAGTTATTTTTAAACAAAAAAAGCTGAGCAATAAAGAAATGCTCGAATACTGCCGCTCTTGCCACAACGTGTTAGGCCCAAGCGAGTATTTGTATTCTATTTTAGCCCAGATTATCCTTGACCAGAAACCATCTTTTGAACGACTGATGGCGCTGGTTGAAGATCTGGGCGGAGGCTTTACTCTTTGGTCAGAAATTATTAAGGGCAGCGAGCTTACCAACGAGCAGTTGTTAAAGCTCGGTAGACGACACAGCAACCAGAACGTTTGGGGCTACATGATCCTCCCGAAGCTTAATCTCGAAAACCTTACCGATAACGAATTATTCGATCTCGGCATGGAGTTCGACGACGACGCGTTTTGGGAAAGAATTGTTTCCCAGCCGCAAAAGTGAATCTAACCATCAAAGGGCTAACACATAACAATGTTAGCCCTTTTAAAATTTTTAATTTTTTAAAATCACCAATTTACCTCGCCGTAGTCGAGTTTGACTCGACGAAGGCGGGTCACCAACCTGCCTCGACTTGTCTAACAATTTTTGTTATTAATCAAAGTTAGTAGACTATTTTTATTTTGAAATAAAACAAGGGCGAGTCAAGGCGGGCAACAAATCACCAATCACCAATCACAAACAACCAGCCCCATATTTGACACCATTTCTAGATTTGCTATCATATTAGTAGGTAATGGCGACGGCTCGGTGTACAGCGCCGTCGCATATAGCCTAAAAAGTTAAAAATATTAAGAAAAATAAAGAAAAAACAGCGACGCCTTTAAAAATGACCGCTTCAAAATTTGTTGAAAAACAAAATAAAAAGTAAAAGCAGGTTAAAAAATTAGGTTGAAGCTCAAAATGTTAAAAGTTTTCTTAAAATTTTTCCAAAGATGGCAGCAGGGTTACTGGTTGCGAAGAATGACAAGAGAAGCTGAGAATAGTTATCTGCCAACTAAACACAAATTAGCCGGTTGGCAACGATGGTTATTTTGACAAATTAAATTCACACAGGGCCTTTTTTAAAGACCCTTTTTATTTTGCCATTTTTTCAGCTTTTGGCGAGAATTCTTTTAAAACCGCTTATCATTAAAAGGCAAAACGCCAAAAAAATTATGGACTTAAACAAAGCCATTATTATTGGACACTTGGTCCAAAACCCTGTTGCCGCCAAAACCACTTCAGGTGGCGATGTGGCGCATTGTTCGCTCGCTACTAATTATGTGTGGCGCGATTACAAAACCAAAGAAAAAAAAGAAGCAGTCGAGTTTCACAACATTGTCGCTTGGGGCTCAAACGCCAAAGTGATCAATCAGTATTTAAAGAAAGGCGACAAGCTTTATGTGGAAGGAAGACTGCAAACCAGAAAATGGACGGACAAGGCCGGTCAAACGCATTACAAAACCGAGATTGTTGTTTCTAATTTAATCATGTTAGGCGGAGCGAAGAAAGATTCCAAATCAGACGATTTAGCGCCAGAGGATATTTCCGTAGAAGAAGTGTCGATCGAAGAATAGAGATAATTGTTGTTTTGATAATTTTGTTATTTGAAGTCAACGCGAAGCAACTTTAGGCAGCCTGTTTGTTTTGAGTTGATTGAAAGATAAAAAACTGTCGTGAGGGTTTGTTTGTTTCTTACCCTGTGGCAAGCGAGCCCTCTCCGGTTTTTGAGCACGGTTTGTAAAAGGTTTAACTTGTTGTTTTATGATGCTGAGAAAAATTTTTTGGCTGCCAAGCACTATTTTATTTTTTATTTTTGTAAATATAACCTGGGCTACCACAACCACGCCACTTGTTTTTACTGAACTAATGTATAATCCAGTTGGTAGTGATGATGGCAAACAGTGGGTTGAAATTTATAATCAAAGCACCTCTACGCCTTATGTAGTAAATGACACTTGGCGTTTTTTTGATACCGCCAATCATAAACTAACAGTCGTTCAAGGCAATAATACTTTATTGCCGAACGAATATGGAATTATTGCCGAGGACGCCGCTTTATTTTTACAAAATTATCCAAGTTATGACGGTCATCTTTGGGATACGATTATGTCGTTAAATAATACCCAGCAAAACTTATCATTGTTCGGCGATAACGCTCAAAAAATGGCTGGCGTTTTTTATTCAGCCGTTTGGGGCGGAGTTGATAATGATAAAACTTTAGAGAAAATAGATTTAAACGGAGCAGACGAAGCTATCAATTGGCGAGAAAGCTTGGTTATCGGCGGTACTCCAGGGCAAGTCTATAAAATTGAAACAGCTACCACAACCGACAACCAAACAATCGCGACGACAACTCAAGATCTGGAAATAGATTTATCAGACATAGCAACAACTACTGCCAGCACCACAGCAACCACTACAATTGAAATTGAAGATGAAGGCTTAGTAACCACGACCACCACAACTACCGAAGATGTTTTAGCCTCTACCTGCAACGCGAGCGATAGCGAGGCGGGCGGGACCACGACCGCTCAAACACTCATTAAAATTAACGAACTTTTTCCAAATCCAGTTGGCGATGATACGGACGATGAGTTTATTGAGCTTTATAATGCTAGTAGCGCGGATGTTGATTTAACTGGTTGGAAATTGTCCGATTCAACTGCGCGAAAATATGTTTTAACTATCGATGATTTTCCTGATTTAAAATTGGAACCAAAAAGTTACCTCACGATTTATCGGCAGGAATCAGGGATCGCTTTAAATAATACCGGTGATAGCGTGAAATTATATAAATCAGACGACACTTTATTTGCCGAAGTAATTTATACCGAAGCCAAAGAAGGTCAAAGTTGGGATAGAAAAGAAGACGATGCTTTTGCTTGGACGGAAAAAATTACTGCCGGACGTGAAAACTTATTTTTTATAACCGAACCAGAGCCGACTCACACTACCACCGTTACTTATACTTCACAAAATGTTAATTATGTAACGACCACAACTAATACACCGACTACCACCATTAATTTTAATTTAGCTGATTATCAAAATTTAAGAATTAATGAAATTTTTCCAAATCCCGACGGCGTTGATGATAACGAATGGATTGAATTGCACAATAATTCTTCCAGTACTATCAGTTTAGCCAACTTGAAACTTGACGATGATATTGGTGGGAGCAAGCCCTATCTTTTTAGTTCAACTAATAGCATTCCGGCTTTTGGTTACTTGTTATTAAAAAAGGCAGACACAAAATTAAATTTAAATAACACCGGTGATAGCGTTCGTTTACTTGGCCCACAAGATCAAATTATTGTCGAAGCTATTTTTTCGGAAGCGCCATCTGGTGAAGCTTATATTTACAGCGAAAAAAACGACGATTGGTTTTGGTCAAAAAACTTTACTCCGCAAGCAAAAAATATTGAAGAGGCGATTGATGAAGAAGTGGTGGAAGTAAAAGCAACAGTAACAGAAGAAATGTCAAATTTAGACGAGGAATATCCATTAGTATCTTTTGCTGAGTTTAAAGAATTGCCAAGCGCTAAAAAAGTTTCGTTAATCGGACAAGTTGCCCAAACAGCCAAGAGTTCTAAAAATAAATTTATTTATTTAGCCGAGATCAATCTTGATTCTGAAAAACCGATTTTAGGTAGTGGTTTGCAGATTTATTCCTCCGGTTTTGATTGGTCTTCTTTAAAACTTGGCGAGGTTATAAAAGTTTCGGGAAAAGTGAGTGTTTTAAAAACACAGACCAGATTAAATTTAGCGACTGATTTGCCGCCGGAAGTTATT
>Ga0172379_10009807_pt1 | contig 11727 bp, 11 predicted proteins | sample GrowelOW334metaG_FD_119756 | JGI IMG/M metagenome (GOLD analysis project Ga0172379, IMG submission 119756) | Groundwater microbial communities from an aquifer near a municipal landfill in Southern Ontario, Canada - Groundwater well OW334 metaG | ecosystem: Environmental > Aquatic > Deep... | reverse complement strand
GGTTTGAGGTCAGGAGTTGAGCGGAAAAGTTGGGAATCGGTTTGATAGACAATTTCTGCCTTAATCTTGATGGTTTTTTGCCAATTAAAGTAACCATCTTTAATGATTTTTACGACATAATCACCAGGAGTTAGGTTTATAGTATCGTCAGTAGCTGTAATTAGAGAATTGTTGATATAGACGCTAGCACCTTTGGGACGGGAGGTGGCGGAGAGTAATCCGGTGGGGTTGAGGGTTAAACCACCAGGTTGAAGTGAAGGTCGGTAGCCACGGGCGAGGAGAGTCACTCCCCAGGTACTTAATACCACAAAGAAGAATACAGATAAGACGATACTTAGGCTTTTCTTCTCGCTTTGGGACAGCATGATAGTATTATAAACCAAGAATAGGGATTATAGAGGAGGTGGGTAGGGTTTTGGCTGTACGAGTCTGTTAACAAATATTGGTAGAATGTAGTAATGAAACTGTTTAAGAAATTAGGAATTGATTTGGGCACGGCTAATTCGGTGGTCTGGGAAGAAGGGGTGGGAGTGGTTTTGAATGAACCAACCGTGGTGGCAGTAGGAGTTGATGATCGAAAAATTCTGGCGGTTGGAGCTGAAGCTAAGAAAATGTTGGGGAAAACACCGGAATATATTGAAGTTATCCGACCAATGGAAGATGGAGTAATTGCTGACTATGAAGTAACTGAAGCAATGATGAGGTATTTTTTGAAGCAAGTAATGGGTCGGGGATGGATCATGGGTCCAGAGGTAATGGTTTGTGTCCCGGCAGGAGTAACTCAAGTCGAACAAAGAGCAGTCATGGACGCAACTATTTCAGCTGGAGCAAGAAAAGCCTATCTTATCGATGAACCATTGGCTGCGGCGATTGGGGCCAAGATTCCGGTATCGGAACCTTATGGCAATATGATTGTGGATATTGGTGGTGGTGCGGCGGAAGCGGCTGTAATTGCCTTGGGTGGAGTGGTAACTCACAAGACAGTTCGGGTAGGTGGAGCAAAAATTGATGGAGTTATCGCCGAATTTTTGAGAAGAAAGCATAATTTGATAGTTGGAGAGCAAACATCAGAGACTATAAAGATAAAAATCGGAAGTGCGATTAAGTTAAAGCGGCCTGAGACGATGGAGGTCAGTGGCCGGGATTCGGTGTCGGGACTACCACGGATGGTAGTTATTGACTCCGATCAAATTCATGAGGCGATATCGCCAATGCTTAGTAGCATCATCATGGTGATCCGAGACACTTTGGAAATTACGCCACCAGAGTTGGTGGCCGATATCGCTGACCGGGGGATAGTGCTTTCCGGAGGTACATCACTTCTACGAAACTTTAATGTCTTAGTGACTCGAGAAATTGGGGTGTCAGCACACGTCGCTCCGGAACCGCAATTTTGTGTAATTAAAGGAACTGGGATTGCCCTGGAAAATCTAGACGTTTACTGGCGGGCGATACGTTGATCTAGTAGGATAATAAGTCTTGTAATAGTTTTTATTTCAAATAATTTAGTTATCAGTTTTTTAGCTTTTATATCATTATAACTGCAGTTTTGTTTTTTGATTAATAAATCGACTAACTCTTAATCTTTACCCTAGATTATGGATTATTTTGTGAGTAAATGTTTTATTCATAATGACTATATTTAGCCTAAGGTTAATAACAGAATTATTGGCTTATAGAAAATTGGGTAAACTGAGGTGATATAGTTAACAAGCTATGCTTGTAGTATATTGATTATATAGGGTAAGGTGATAGCAAGTGATATAGTTTTTTGACAAGAAAAGTCGAGAAAAAAAAGAAGAGGAGTGTTAAAATGAAATTAGATAATGTTTGATATAGTTCATAAACAAAAAAATGGCGATGAAGCGTAAAAAAATGGATAGATCTACATACAAAAGTGGCCTATCTAATTGGGATATCTTTGGTACTCCGATGTTTGGCAGAGATAGGTTTGCTCTGCTAAAACTAGTGGGTAGTCTACCGGAGAATGCTCAGGCATGGATTGCGACGGTAAATCCAGAATTTGTGATGAAAGCCCAAGAGGATATGGATTTTATGAGAATACTCCAAAATAGGACGACTTACAATGTGGCTGATGGGGTGGGATTGTTGTGGGCAAAAGAGGTTTTGAAGGTAAAAAGTAGTCAAGTTTTAACCAGAATTGGGAAGAGATTAGTTAAGGGTTTTCTGGTTGGAATGGAAGTGATTGGGGGGAGAAAAATGGATGGACTTATCTCGGGTGCTGACCTAATTGATAGTCTATGTAAGGAAGCGGCAGAGAATAATAAGTCAGTATTTTTCTTAGGTGGTTGGGGGGACCGGGGAGCTAGAAGTGCAGCATTGTTTAAAAAGAAATATCCCACGCTAAAAGTGTCTGGTAGTTATGCTGGTAATCGAGTGGGTGAGGATGAAAAGACCTTGAAGGTGCTATCTGAATACAAAATTGACTATTTATTCGTGGCTTATGCCATGAAGACACAAGAAGAATGGATTAATCGCAACTTGGACAAGCTTAAAATAAGATTGGTAATGGGGGTGGGGCGAAGTTTTGACTATTATTCAGGAGATTTGCGCCGAGCACCCACATGGGTACGTAAAATGGGTTTTGAATGGCTATATTCTCTTATTATGGAACCTAAAAGGTGGAAGCGACAATTGGCTTTGCCGAGGTTTATTGGTAAGGTTTTGGTGTCTGATAGGTAGGGGTGGTAATATGAGTGTATGAGTCAAGATGTAAAAGATCCTATTCAATATGTTGAGTCAGGTTCTCTGACTCCGGATAAATATTTGACACCAAGGGCGACTGAGGTAATGGTAAGACTGCCAGGTGAAAAAATAACATCTGAACTATTTCCCCAATTATTGGCAGAACTTGATGGATTTAAGGATGATCAAGAAATGATTAGGAATGCGTGTGGGCATGCTGAACACTTTTTTGCACCAGACGTTGACTTTGGTAACACCACTTGTGAGTCGGTGAGCTATGATCCAGGAGGTTTAATTGGATTAAAATTTGACAATCCTCGATTGCAGGCAATAGTGATCCAACCGGATGATGATGGAGATGGAAAGTGCCGTCTTCAAGTTGTAGCCGATGGTATGAGGCATGAATATAAGATGCAAGGTGGGACCTTGGTGAGTGGGTTTAATGAGAAAATTGCCGAAGAATCCAGAACTTATCAAATGTTGGCGCACTTAGGTGTCGATGTGGCCAAGATGAATGATAAATAACAATGACGTACAAGGACTATTATGAGATTTTAGGTGTTGGTAGAAAAGCATCGGATGATGATATTAAGGCTGCATATAGAAAATTAGTCAAAATAACACATACTGATATTTACCCTGAAAAAGAAGAGGAATTTAAAGAACTCAATGAAGCATATGGGGTATTGAGTGATGTTGATAAACGAGCAAGATACGATCGATTTGGAAAAGAAGGCTTGAAGCAGGGTTTTGTACCTCCGGCTGATGGTTTTGGTGATTTTTGGAGTGAGTTTGGGGTTGGTGGTGGTATGTTTGGCGATATTTTGCGGAGTATGTTTAGCGGTGATAAGGCTGAGCAAGCAAGAGCTAGACAGAGGGCAGAAGAAATGTTGAAGGATTTACAGGCTCAACAGGAGCGGACAAGAACCGAGGGTGCGACTCGAACTACGGTAAATCGTCCATCAAATGACCATCCAAAATCAACAAGGTCAGCTCAACCAAATATAAAATTTGGGTTAGGAGACATTAAAATTCCTGAAGAAGAGTTTAGTCTTATGGCTGGACTAACTAAGATCGAAGGTATGAGAGGGCCGGTAACCTTAGAACATGATGAATATCGAATTTTGAAGGACAAGATGGGCAATACTCGGGTTGAGGTAAAGATGTCTCGGTTTATAAAAGATGGTAGAACTGAAGTTCGGGTGGGTAAACCAGGTACCTTTGAGACTTTTAATAAAACACGGAAAGATTGGGTTGATGCTAGTTGGATAGATCAGGGAAATGTGATGGGAGCCGATATGCCCAAAAATTATCGAAGTTTAATTGGATTAGTTAATCAAGTGGCTTTAACAATTTCCCATCAGGATGAACTGACCGATGTAACGATAACTAGCTTAAACATTGCTGCCCGGGTGAGTTTCCCGGATGATCGGAAGAGAGAGGTGGAGGGTGATCGTCTTCGCCAGGAATTGGTGATTGAATCGGGAAAATGGTTGTTTACTGGGGTTGATGATGAAGTTAAGCCGAAAAATATGCCAGTAGAGGGTGGTATGGCTTCCAAGCCTAAGTCGGCACCAATAAATCTAAATGAAGGTTTGAAGATGCGTAGGAAAACTTAGTTGAACTTACCAAGAAATTTTATTTCTGGGATGAGTTCAAAGCCAAACTTTTCACGGACCATATCTTGAACATATTTGACTAAATTGTAGAAATCAGCCGCTGTGGCAGTACCGGTGTTGATAAAAAAGTTGCTATGTTCGTTAGAAATCTTGGCACCGCCGATACTAAAACCTTTTAAAGACAGTTCATGGTCGATAATCCAACCGGTGGATTTTTGTTCACCCCAGATTTTTTGACAAATTTCCAGGGAAGGATTGGCAAAAGCACTACCGGGGGAAGCCATAGATTGAACTTTGGATTTTTGAGCGATCCAGGCCTTATAGACTTCCATGGCTTTATTGGTGTCGCCTCGGAAGAGCTTAAGGGTGACGGAAAGAACGATAAGATGGGGATTTTTTTGGAACATACTGGTTTCGTATTTCCAGTTGAGCTTATCTTTTTTTAATAGTTCGGTTTTTCCGGTTTTAAGGTTAAATACCTTGATAGTGTCGGTGTAATCGGAAAAATGGTAGCTACCACCATGAATATTTTGATAGACAGCACCACCCACTGTACCGGGAATATAACCAAACCATTGAAGTCCGGTAAGACCGGCAGAAATGAGTTGGGTAATGGCAAATGGCAGGGGGGTGCCGGCTTGAATAGTAACTTCTTGGTAGGGTAGGTGAGACTCATCATAATCAAGACGGGTAAAGTCCAAATATTTTTGAGGTTCGTTTTCATTTCTTTGGGCATAAGTGACCTTGAAGTTTGAATCTGGTTCGTGAATCCGAGGGTGAATGTCGATTTTATTGGCTTTGTTGACAATGGTTAATCCGGGAAGGCCGGCGTCAGAGATGACGACATTGGAACCAGAACCCAGGATGGTGAAGGGTAATTCGGGGTGATTATGGAGAAATTTGAGAAGATCGAAGAGTTCACTTTGTTTGGTGGCGATGGCGAAAAGTTCAGCATTACCACCGAGATGAAGGGTGTTGTAGTTAGACAAAGAATGATTTTCAGCGACGAACATGCCAGTGTGGACTTGTTGGAGTTCTTCAAATAGGGGGTGAGACATAGCTTTATTATACTAAATTAAATCTAGACGATTCTTATTTTTGTGTTGCTTCAAACTCAAAGACATTTCCTCCGTGGACCGATAATCGGCTATCCTCCTTAATCCCAAGCGCGTGTACCGCCGTCATCTGCATTCTCGAAGACCTCCATACAAAAGAAACAGGTCTTCTGCGAAACCTCCACTTTGGAAACGTCTTTGAGTTTTATTTGATCAAAATTAACTTTTAATGAATTTTAATAAACACCTTAAATTACGATATTAATATATATTAAATCTTGGAGTAAAATAATATAGGTAAAGATGTGGATAGGTGTGGATAAGTATATACAGCCTGTAATATTAATAGGATAATGTTCGATAGCGAAGGGGAGGAACTGTTTCGTCAGTTGGGGGTATATAGTGTGGAGTTTCAGGACAGTTTATTTTGCAGCGATTACATTCACTTCGAGTGACGATGACAGCGTCTTCGAATTCGGTGAGGTGATGAATCTTAAGTAAATCTCGTTCAATTTTAGCGCTAGAGCAGAAGACTATTTGTTCAGATATAATTTTGACCCTTGTCAGAATATCAAAACGGGAAATTCATGCAACTGGCAAAAATTCTAGAAAACTTGTAACCGTTTTTCTCACTCGAAGTCAAGTGTGCGACGCACGTTGAACCTCGCTCGAAAAAAGTTACTGCGTTTTCTTTTAGAATTTTTGACAAATTTCAGCTTCAATCCTATCTACTTGATAAAATAGTTAAATGAAACGGGGGATAAGACTGGCAATTATTTTAGGTCTACTAGTGGGAATGGTAATTGTATTGGTAGCTTGGAGAATAAATGCCGATCCTAAGGTGGCACCGATTGTCCGAGTTATCGAGCCAACTCCGACAGTAGTGGTAGAAAAACCGCTGAAATTTGTGGTGATGTCGGATATTCATATGAACTGGACTGATTGGCGGAAGTTTTTGGCCAAAGTGAAACCAAGTGGTCAGATGGTGTTGGTGACTGGAGATATGACATCGCTTGGGAAGAAAAATGAATTACTGGCAGCCAAAAAAGTATTAGATGAGTCGGGAGTGAAATATGCGGTCATTCCGGGAAACCATGACATGTGGGAATCAGATCGGATTAAGACTAGCCTTTTTAACGAAGTCTTTGGAAAGGAATACCGAAGTGTTCGGCTTGAAGGTAGAAAATTTATCATGATTAATAATGGTCGAGCGACAGGATTAGGAACAGTTCAACGGGCATGGTTAGAGAATGAAGTAAAAGAATGTACGGTAGTAAAGTGTATTGCTCTGATGCATATGCCCTTAAATCATGGAATATCAGCCCATATCATGGGAGAGAAAAACAAAAAAGTAACTGAGGAGGTAGGGGAATTAATGAAACTTTTGAAAGCGAATAATGTAATGGACATTATAGCTGGACATCTGCATTATTCCGGGTCATATGAATTGGATGGTCTACGAACTTATCTTTCTGGTGCAGTGACTCGGGAGCGCAACACTCAAACTCCACGGTACACCCAATACACAATGACTGGCGATCAACTTCAGGGATTGGTGGTAGTTGGAGAAGAAAATGAAATAGGTGATTAGTTTCTTTGTAGTTATAATTAGTCATGATATTGGGTATTGATCCAGGGTTAGAAAACACCGGTTGGGGAATTATAGAGGAGAATAAAAATGGTGGATATAAGTTGGTTGACTGTGGGGTAATAGTGACAAGTAATAAAAAAAGTTATCCGGAAAGACTCAAAGAAATCTACGACAGTCTTTTGGAAATAGTAAAGAAAAATAAAATAACCGAGATGGCGATGGAGAGTTTGTTTTTTGCCAAAAATAGTTCGTCGGCGATCAGGGTGGCGGAAGCCATTGGGGTGATAAAACTTTGTGGAATAAATAACGGACTAGACCTGGTGGAATACACCCCATTACAAGTAAAAATGGCGTTGGTGGGATTTGGAAGGGCTGAAAAAGAACAAGTGGAAATTATGGTGCGGACTGAGCTATCCCTAGAAGAGGAGATTAGCCCTTCGCATGCGGCAGATGCGGTGGCAGTAGCCCTGACACAAGCGTTTACAATGAAAGTATAGTGTAATTTATATTACATTATTTCTAAACAAACTCTCATATTATTTTAAGTTGAAGTAAAAGCTACTTAATACTTGAATTCTCGTAACCATTTTTTATTGCCGAGAATCAATCTGGTTGTCCAGGTTGAAACAGTCAATAAAAAAGATTACTTCGAATTCAGTATTAATCCACCAAACGAATTAACTAACTGTTAAACAGTTCTTTCAAAATAAGATATATGTTTCGTCTTTCCTTCGGGGGTGGGTAAATGTTATGATGAGCTATGATCAGTAGCCTCCGAGACAAGGTGAGTCGAATTAGTCAAAATCAGGTAGAGATTGATGTGGGTGGAGTAGGATATTCAGTCTTCATGGGAAGACATAATTTTATTGAAGACCAAGAAGTAAAAGTGTTTACTTTTATGGCAGTTTCAGAAAATGATATGAGTCTTTATGGATTCGAGAAGTTCGAAGATCTTGATCTTTTTAAAATGATGATTACTGTATCTGGAGTTGGTCCAAAGTCAGCGGCTCATATTTTGGCGAGCACGACTGGAACCGAGATAGTTAAAGCAATCGGGGATGCTGATGTTGAATTTTTCAAAAAACTAAAAGGGATTGGTTTAAAAACGGCTCAAAGAATTATCGTTGATCTTAAATCAAAAATTGGGGGGTTGGGAGTACTTGATTTGAAAGATAGTTTGCCACTGTTGGAAGATGATGTAGTGCTGAGCTTACAACAGCTTGGGTTTGAAAAGAAAGAAATTGAAAAAGTAGTCAAGAGAATTCCGGCGGAGTTAGAAGAGTTGGAAGAGAGGATTAGTTGGTGCTTAACAAATATCAAATAATGACTGACAAAAACCTGGATCCAAAACTAAAGCCGGAAGATAAAGAAATTGAACTATCGATTCGACCAAAGGGACTTTCAGAATTTATTGGTCAACAAAAATTAAAAGATCAGCTCGACATATTTATTCGGGCGGCCAAGTCACGAGGGGAACCTCTTGACCATATTTTGTTTTACGGACCTCCGGGTCTTGGTAAGACTACTCTGGCCATGCTTTTATCAGGGGAGATGGGATCGAATATTAAAATTACTTCTGGTCCAGCATTGACGAGAGCGGGTGACCTAGCATCCATTCTGACAAGCCTTAAGAAAGGCGATTTTTTATTCATCGATGAAATTCATCGACTCAACAAAATTGTTGAGGAGACGCTTTATAGTGCGATGGAAGACTATGCTCTCGATATTGTCTTGGGTAAAGGTCCATCGGCAAGGTCGGTTCGATTGAAATTACAAAAATTTACAATTGTCGGAGCGACGACTCGGATAGGTCTGATTAGTAGTCCAATGAGAGACCGGTTTGGAATGGTTCAGCAAATTGATTTTTATGAAGAACAAAATTTAAAAGATATTGTGGAGCGGACAGCCAAAGTACTGGGTGTAGAAATCGAAACCCTGGCTGCCCGAGAAATTGCCAAGAGGTCGAGAGGTACTCCGAGAATTGCTAATCGACTTTTAAAGAGAGTTAGGGATTATGCTCAAGTGGCAGGTGATGGAAAAATAAATTGGAAAGAATCAAAGGAAGCACTTCTAAAATTGGGGGTAGATGAGTTAGGTTTATCTGATGCAGATAGGAGGTATTTGGATGTGGTCAAAAACCAGTATGGTGGAGGACCGGTGGGGGTGGAAAATATTGCGGCGGCATTGACTGAAGATGTAGAAACCATTACCGATGTCTATGAACCGTTTTTGATGAAGAAGGGGTTGGTGAAGAGAACTCCTCGAGGAAGGGTGACGAGTTAACTTATTACAATAAAACCTATCAAGTTCTCGTAACCATTTTTTATTGCCAAGAATCAAGTGTGCGACGCACGTTGAAACAGGCAAAAAAAAAGATTACTTCGAACTTGAAGCTTTATATAAATTGCGAAAACTACCCTCCGGAAATGTATTTGACATTGAATTTGTTATTTTCGGAACTATAGTGACGGTGTTTTAATTAGTTCCATTTGGTTGAAGTCTGCAATCGGAACGACAGTGGTTTTGTCGGGAATTATGTGAACATCTTTGTTGACCCAAAGGAATACACCATTAAAATTGAAAGGTTCGGTGTAGTCATGGCCTACAAAAGCGAATAGAGTTGTTTCTTCGTCCGGTGCAAAACACCTGAACGAATCGTTGACTCCAACCGCCCGACCATGGTCAGCTAGGACTACGTTACTATTTGGTGCTGATGTACCAATGGGGTAGTCTACTTCATGAGTTTTGGCAAATGCCGAGGTGTGAATTTCGGGGCCATCTCCGATCGTATAGCTAAAGATAGTGGCAACACCTCTGCCTGTATCTACATGACTTATTGTTCCAGCACCAAACTCTTTTTCACCAATCACTTTCTGCAATCGAGTAATATCGAATTGATGTTTTTCTAACCAATGATCACCGGGCCAACCGCTATAAGTAGGTTCTTTACTAACTCCAAGTCGACGCTTGATACCTTCTACTGAAAACGCTTTTGGAACTGGTTTTACAGTTACTTTATCGAATGATGCCATGATTGGATTATACCGCAGTGTTTCTATGGAACAAAAAAAGTCGAACATAGCAATACAAGTTTGTAATAAGGTATAGTTTGATAGAGCAATAAAACAGATTATCTACGGGTGATGAGAGTGTTACCAAGGACTTCGGCGGTGTTACCACTGCTGATTAATAACAAAGAAATATTCAAATGAGGGATAACTAGTTTGCCTCCACGAGAATAAGTGTGACAAACCATCTTAAGAGGTATGTTTGCTGGAAGAGTGGCGACTGGCCTATCTTCGTTGGTGGAGCGGAGCTGGTCGGTTAACAACTTGTGTAGAACAGCTATTTTAGGGTTGGCACTAGGGTCAGATTTACTCAACCTGACTTTAGTCTGTTCGTATTTGTTTTTTAATTTAATCAATTTAGCGGTAGCTTCATCATCTAGACCACCTTTTTCCAGCCAAGAGTTTACTTGCATGAGAGTCGGCTTAAATACTTGAGCCCGGTTGAAGAGTTCTAAGGCTATTTCCTGGGAGATCCCTAATTCTCTTAATTGAGAGACCGCTAAGGCAATAATTTGAGGGTGAGCTGATTCACGGGAACACCAAAGTTGTTGATGGCTTTGAAGCAGTATCTGATAACCCTGATTCAGGGTGCCAACTAGTTGATAACCAATTTCCAAGTAATCATTAAGACGGGTACTATTGGCGATACTAATAGAGACGCCAACTCCATAAGGGTTGTTTGGTTCATGCACTGAAGAGACATCAATCTTTCCAACTGACTTAATATTCTCGGAAATTTGGGCTGAGATAGGTTCAAAAAGATCGGCAAATAATAGACTAACTGGGGAATAGAATTTTAGAATTTGGGCAGGGGATGGTTCAACCCGATCGTTTGATGAGGGGACCGGGGGATAGGCAATGTGAAGATGGTTAAAAGGATCGGATGGAGGACCGGCACTTTGACCTAATTGATTATCTTTTGGGGTGTAGCCAAATAGTTGGAAAATAACTGGGTGAATTTTAGTGTTGTTGTAAAGGTGCCAATAAACAGCACTAACACCTGATGCCAGTGAACGGACAGTTTTTTTATTTAGACCTTTTGGGGTAATTTCTGCAGTTAGATTTTGACTCCAGACATTGTAATGGGCGGGAGTGTCTCCACGGTGAACGAAATCTAATTCATGATCGGCACTAACTACTCGACCATTAGTATGTGGTGAGTAAACTGGACAGACAATGATACTTTCATCGTTTGGATTGAGAGCGTGGACATTTTCTTGTTGTAGTCCGGTCCAAAAAGCATGTCTACCTTCAGCTGTATCCATGTTATTAACAAGATCTTTTCTCTGACCTTGAGGTGGTACAACAATTTGGCTGAGAATTATTTTGTCTGGTAAATGACTGATGGCTTCGGAAACTGTTTTTACCATAAGTAGGGGTATTATACTGTAGAACCAAAAAAGGAGCCAGCGATTAGACTGACCCCTTAGAAGGTAAGGTTAGAATTGCCAGAGCCAACTTGCGTTGGCCAAGGCAATAAATTTATTCCGTTTGAATCCCCAACAGCCAGAGTACGGCTTCTTTGCGGTAACGGCGATCACCGCGGGCGTTGATGCGGATGGCGGGCAATTTGCCACGCTTACCCCAACGCTTGATGGTCAACTTTGATACACGGAGTAGGTCGGCAACTTCAGCGACGGTTAGAAGGTCGGGGAGGTTATCGATACTAACTCCATTAATTTTTTTTG
>Ga0172379_10009806_pt1 | contig 11727 bp, 3 predicted proteins | sample GrowelOW334metaG_FD_119756 | JGI IMG/M metagenome (GOLD analysis project Ga0172379, IMG submission 119756) | Groundwater microbial communities from an aquifer near a municipal landfill in Southern Ontario, Canada - Groundwater well OW334 metaG | ecosystem: Environmental > Aquatic > Deep... | reverse complement strand
ATATTTTTTGCTTTAGCGACCGGGCTTGCGGTTGGTGTTAAATCTTTTGCCAGTGGCGTTGTTGGCGTAATTATAGTGTGTGGTTTGGTTTTTGTTTTATATAGAACAAATTTTGGAGGACTTAGAAGGTTTGAGTACGTTTTATCGTTTAGAATGGAATCCAAGCATCATTCCGGGAACCTGTTTAAAGATTTGTTTGATCGTTATACGAAAACCCAATCTTTGCTCAATGTTGATGCCAAAGATAAAGGTGCTTTTTTGTTTTTTACATTTCATGTTAAATTGAGAGACGAGGAGAAGCTGAATGAATTTATAGCGGAAATGAATAAAGTAAATGGAGTTAGTGATGTTAACATAGTTTCGTCGGATAATGATTTGGAATTTTAACATTTTATGAATATATCTTTTAAAAATTTTGGGATCGTGAAGCCGTTTATTGTTAAATATTGGCCTTATTTGGTCCTTGTGCCGTTTCTTGTTTATTTTAGCTTTTATTATCCATGGTATTTCCAATTGGTATTTTTGGTGTTTTCCGCGGCGATTGTTGGACTTTATTTTAAATTGCATAAATCCGATGTTCTTGATATTCCAATTTGGCCTTTACTTGCCATTTCTATTGCGGTTTTACTTTTTAGTAGAGTCTATCCTTTTTTCTTATCAAACTGGCCGCTTGGGTATGACACAGGTATATATAAATGGCATTTTGAAAAAGCGTTTTCCGTTTTTCCAAGTTTTAATACCGGACTTTATCCCGGGGTGTTTTTGATTACAGACTTGCTTTATGCAGTTGGATTTAAGAGCGTAGCTGTCCTTGGCGGCTGGTATGCTTTTTTTGATTTGCTGATTCCTCTGGCACTATTTTTCTATTGTAAAAAAGAATTTGGTATAAAAGTTGCGGCAATAAGTGTGTTTTTATTTGCCGTTTCTTTGGCTCAAGCTCAAGCTTATTCGTTTATTTTATATAAAAACATTATCGCGCTTACAATAATGCTTTTTGCATTTTTGTTGATGGAGAAAAGATCGTATTTTGCAATATTGCCGGCTGTGTATTTGGTGTTTTTGCAGCCTCCTGACTTTTTGATTTTTGCGCTTACAGTTGCGGTTTATTTTATTTTAAATATAAAAGACAAAGCTAAGAGAAATTATATTTTGATTTGCATGCCGATTGTTGCGGCTCTTGGTGCAATTATGTTTATTGTTAGTCCGAATATTATGAAAGAAGGCTTAAATGCTCTTATAAATTTTAAAGAAGTGGGGGAGTCTTCCACTAGGGAGGGTGTGTTTATGGATCCTGCGAAATACCTTGGGCTTTCAATTTTATATGTTCCGTTTGCAATGTTTGGGTTTGCGTATCTTATAAATGGAAGAAAGTTTAATTTGGCTTTTAGCTACTTTTTTGTTGTTTTCTTATTTATTGCGTTTAAGCTGATTTTTTATAAGAGATTTTTGATTGAATTTGATCTTGGCGTGATTATGCTTGCGAGCCTTGGTGCGTATTTGATTTTTAGGAAGTTTTATTTATCCGTGTCTGGTAAATTTACGCTTTATATGGTTGTTTTCGCTTTGATTGCAGCAACTTTTTATGGGACCCTTACATATAAACCGTTTATTTCTAAAGGTGAACTTGATGATATACAAGCGCTTTCAAAAACCGAGAAAAATAGCGTTGTTGTTGCAACAAGCAGTTTGCATGCGCCATGGTTGCTTGGGTTTAGCGAAAGGCCAACGATTGCACCCGGGATGTTTGATATGAATAGATGGAATTTTAATAATTGGCAGAGATTTTGGAGAGGGAATATGGCGGATCATTTGGTTCTTTGGCAGTCTTATAAGGATATTCAAGGGCCTTTATATTTGTTTTATGGCTTGCGTGAGCCATGGCCAAATTTTAAGGACTTCCCGATTTATAAGAGAGTTTCAAATTTTGTTTGGAGATATGCGCCTAATGAAATCGTTAATCAAGAAACGAGTGTTCAACCTGTCAAAAAATAATTGCGAGATTTTCATAGACAAGAGGATTGATTTTATGATATTATATTGAATAGTCACTCAAAAACTATTTTGGGTTACCATTAATAATAAAATATATATTTTTAACCCCCTGTATTATGTTCAAGAAACTATTCTTGAATGAGAGAATGCAGAAGTTCACCGCTGTGCTTACAGCTTTGAGCATTTTTGTGTTTTCCGTTTACGCGGCACCTGCGGCATATGGTGCATTTTGGAGAGTCGGCACTTCGGGTTGGGACAGCGCTCCCGCTGATGCTGAAGATTTTATTGCTGGTTATGGTTACGGTTATAACTTTGAAGATGGAGAGTACATTTATGGCTATGGCTACGGCTATGGTTATGGCTATGGCTATGATAATGGAACTCAGGCATATAGCGACGAAGATGATGTGGCGATTAGTGAGAATATGTTAGCCACCAATATGTATAGCTATGGTTATGTTTTAGTTCCTTCCAGCTCCGGTAACACCGTTGGTAGTGCAACTGTGTTTTACGCAACGAGACAATTTACATTTACCGATGGTTCTGCTGTAGTTGTTATTCCGAAAGGAACGCGCATTACTCTTACTGGTGGGACCGTGAGTGACTTGGATATGTGGGTTAATGCTTCTCCCGAAAGTTCATTTGATTATAGCGGATACACCAATTATGGTTTGATGGAATTTACTGATAATAATGGCATTATTACAAACATGGATTTTAGTCCTGAGATTACAGTTACCGTGCCTGTTACCGGTGTTGATAATGGTACTGCACTTGAAATTTTCCTTAGTTCGGATAATGGTGCAACATGGACGGATGCGGGTGCTACATGTACGGTTTCAAGCAGTGTTTGTTCGTTTACATCAAGTCATGCAACGCAATTCGCAGTTGGTGAAGATGTGACGGCTCCTACGTTTACGGTTCAATATTATTCAGACTCGGATCTTACGACTTCGCTTGGTGATAATCCTGATTTGAAAGCCGGAACATATTATTTGAAGATTACCGCGAGTGAAACATTGGGCGCGGCTCCAACAGTTGCAATAGCGGCTGAAGGAACGGCAAATGACGTTACAACAGTTTCTGCGACAGCTGTCAGTGGATTGAATTACAAATATACAAGAACAATTGCATCTGATGCGGCTGCTGTTGGTTCGGTTTTGGAAGATCTTACTATAACAGGCAGTGATTCCGCCGGTAACGAAGGAACTACTGTTAGCAATGAATCTACAAAAGCGGCTTATACGGATACGACTGCTCCTTCTGCTCCAAGCCCAAGCCCTGCTGCTGGAACTTATTCAACAACTCAGAGCGTGCAATTGTCTTCGACTGGTAGCACGTCTATTAGGTATTCCACGTCTTCGGCTCCAACAACATGTTCGGAAGGTACCGAATATACAGCTTCAATAACAGTGTCTTCAACAACAACGATATACGCAGTTGGATGTGATGATGCTGAAAACGTTTCTTCAAGTTCAACTTCCACGTTTACAATTGGTGGAGGCGGTGGTCTTGGTGGAAGCGGTGGAAGTGGAGATTCTGTCGGACTTCCTGTTTATGGATTGCCAACGACTTCTTCAAATACACCTCTTAATATTTCACAACCAATCGATTTGCCTTCGACAGGTTTGTTCTCAAGACCGGTTGTTTTATCCAGTACATCAGGTAATGTTTCGGTCAGTATTCCAAAAGATACAGTTGCTACTGATGATGCCGGTCGTCCTTATTCCGGAGTTATTAACCAACCACAGGTTTTGCCTCTTGGCAGTGCTCCTGCATTAGCACCTGCGGGTGCGCAGACTGTGTATGTGGTTTCTATCAAAACCGATGTTCCTGTACACTTTTCAAAGAAAATCAAGATCACGATACCTTTGCCTGCAAATATTAATCCTGCCAGTGCAACTATTTATTATTTCAATGAACATACGGGCGCATATGAATTACTTGGAGGCACACCTACGGCGGATGGAAAAGGCATTGAAGTTGAACTTGATCACCTTACGAAATTTATCGTGACTGTTCCAGCGACATATGTTGCGGGATCGTTCCTTGATTTGCCTGCAAGTCATTGGGCAACCGAATATGTTAAGAAGCTTGTTGATAAGGGCATTGTTAATGGGAAACCGGGTAATAAATATGAGCCTTCATCTGTTTTGACACGCGCAGAAATGGTTAAGATTGCAATGTTGGCATTTGGTAAAAAAGTGCCTGCAAGTGTTACGAAAACTTCATTCAAAGATGTCAAAACAACCGATTGGTTTGCGGCTTATGTTGAGACTGCAAAAGAACTCGGAATCGTTGGTGGATATAGTGATGGTACATTTAAACCGGGTGCGTCTGTTTCTAGAGCGGAAGCCTTGAAGATATTACTTGTTGCGGCGGCTAAAACTTTGACAACGGATAAAGCTATAACGTTTAAAGATGTTGTGGCCGGTGCTTGGTACGTTTCGTACCTTCAATTCGCGGTTGCGAACAATGTTGTCGCAGGCTATACGGACAACACGTTTAAACCTGTTAATTCTGTCAATAGAGCGGAAATCGCGAAGATGACAGTGAGATTGATGGAGTTAAAGTAAGAGAGATTTGGTGAGTTAAAATCAGATTAGACGAAAATTAAAGAAAGGGTTCTCAAAAAGGGCCCTTTCTTTTAATTATCAATTTATAATTTGCTTGCAATAATCAAATAATTTTTAAGAAGAGAATGGAGGTAGAATGATTGTCTAATAATGCAGTAGTTGCCAAAATTACTATTGATATTTTAATAAATTTATGTTAAAATATTAAGAATTGTATTAAAAATAAAAATTAACAAATTTGTTTTATGCACACTCTAAATGTGTTCTTTAAAAGAACCAAAAAAGTTTTGGTAAAGACTTTAATTTTTGCCATGGTTTTTTCGGTATTGAACTTACCAATGCCGCAAGCTTTTGCCGTAGGTGAAACCGGAACGATTTCAGGAACCGTCACTTCAGGAGGTAGCCCTGTTGAAGGTGTCGAAGTTAATATTTTTGGAATCGGCGGCTCCAGCCCGGATGCATGCGATTTTGGGGAATGCGTTGCAACCACTGATGCGAGCGGAAATTACAGTATTTCCGGTATACCCGTTTATGCGGATTGGAATGTTTTTGCTAGAAAAACAGGATATTTGGGATCTTCGTCTTATGGGATTTCCGTTACAGATGGTGGTATAACCGACGTTGATGTTTCTTTAACTTTAGGAGCTGGAGATAGTGTTTCCGGTACGATTACGGATGGTGCAAATCCCGTTGAGGCTTTTGTTATATTTCTTGGTGTTGACAATGAAACTTGGAACATAGGAAGTAGTTCCGTGGACGGTTCTTATAGTTTTTCAGGGCTTTCAGCCGGTACGTTTCTTGTGTATTCCAGCAGTAGCAACATGAGGTATTCTAATGATGCCGTTGTTATTTCCAGCGGATCGAATGATTTCGATATTGTTCTTGTAGGCATTGGTCCGGAAGTTGCTTATATGGGCCCATCTAATATTATGGCAACTTCCGTTGATTTAACGGGCACGATACATTCCAATGGGGGCTCTGATATTGCGGAAGTTGGTTTCAATTATGGTTTGACAACGAGTTATGGTGGCAATGTTTCCGCTACCGCAGGTGCGCCTTATACCGGTAACTTTACGCTTAGCATTACGGGTTTGACTTGTAATACAACGTATCATTGGCGAGCTTATGCTGTTAATTCAAGTAGAACCGGAAGTAGTAACGATAATACTTTTACAACCGGCGCTTGTGTCAGTACTCCGACGGTTTTTTTTGGTTCCGCTACAGATATTTCTACTACAAGTGCAACTTTGAACGGAAATATAACCAGCGTTGGTAGTTCGAGTGTTATTGAACGCGGTTTCAATTATGGCTTGACAACGAGTTATGGTACAAATATTTCTTTGACGGCAGGCGCGCCTTATACGACCGGCACATATTCTTCCGCTATATCGTACTTAACTTGCGGTACAACTTATCATTATAGGTCTTATGCGATTAATTCAGTTGGAACGAATTATAGCGCCGATGTTAATTTTTCAACTTCTCCGTGTGCTGGTGTTCCAACCGTTATTACCGGTACGGCGACATCCATTACGACAACAGGTGTGACTTTGATTGGAAGTATAATAAGTACGGGAACTACTGATGTTACCGAGCGTGGTTTTGAATGGGGACTTTCAAATACTTATGGTTATTCACAGGCTTTTACCGGATCGGGTCCTTATTCCGGTGGTTATTCATATGAGTGGCTTAGTGCTATTTGCGGTACAACTTATCATTATAGGTCTTATGCGATTAATTCAGTTGGAACGAGCTATGGAAATGATGTTACGTTTGCTACAGTTGCGTGTGAAGAAAGTGAAGAAGGAGTTGGCAGTATTCGTGGCGTAGTTGCAAGAGCCGCCGGAGGAGTTATGCTTGGAGGAGTTTCCGTGACGGTTAATCCCGGGAATTATACAACTACAACGAATGGTAGTGGTGTGTTTACCGTTACCGATTTAACAGCCGGTGAATATACTGTAACCGTAAATAGTTCCGGCTTTACAGCTCAAACCCAGGAGGGCATAACCGTTACGTCCGATAATGAAACCTCTGTTTCATTTTCTCTTGGCAGAGATGAAAGCGGTAGTTTTGCAGTTTCGGAGGTTAAAATATATACCGATAGAATTATCGTTAGATTTAATCATGGCGCGGTTGATGGCACTTTTGATTGTTCAAACTATTTGATTGATGGTGAGTCCCCGGAATGTATGTGGGGAGGTGGAACTGCGGCTGCTGGATTTAACAGCACGTCTACGTTTGAGAAAAAACCGTTTGTTGAATACATGGGAGATAATGTTGTAATTAAAAATCTTGAGATTTCCGGTGAAGTTACGTTTGCCATTCCGGCAGATAACGGTATTAAAGATGGTTCAAATAATTTTTTGGAAGCCTATACTGTAACCGCTACAGCTGAAGAGTTAAGCCTTCCAAGTATTTCCGACATTACTCCGGATAACGGATCCGTTGGTGACACTATAATTATCACGGGTACTAATTTTGGAGCACTTGGTGAAAGTGATTATATTGGTGATGATAATCATAAAGTTTTATTTGAGGCCGGATGGAATCAATCGACGTATCAGCCGAATCTTCCGATTGAAGCAACTTACGTTGGGTGTACTGGTGGTTGTTCTTGGAGCAATACGCAGATTAAAGTTAAAGTTCCTGCAGGTGCAAAATCAGGTCCTTTGAAAGCTTCTGTGAATGGAAATATGAGTGACGCTGATTATAATGCGTTTTTTGATGTGGCCGGTTCATATGCATTTAAGGTTTATTACGGACAAAATGATGATACCAGTACTCCAATGCCCGATGCGGACGCGGGTAACATACGCGCACATATTGGTGGTATGGATGGAGAGGAGTCACATTATGTTGGAGATGGAAACATGACATATGATGCTGGTTCCGATACCTTTACGGTTGCCGGAGTTTCTTCTATGGGTTGGACTTTTGTGTATGATGTTACAGGGGCACATTTAAGTTCCGATGGCAACGAAATTACGACAACTGAAACGAGAAATGTATTTATTCCGGCAAGTTATAGAACGATTTCCGGTACGATAACTCTTGGATCGAACTGTACAAGTGCCGGACAAAATAAACAAGTTGTTGTTTTCCCATCGCCTCAGCAGGTGGATTTTGGCTCAGAAGGATTTAAATCTACACAACCAATTTTTGTGACAACAAATTCGGAATGTATTTCTGATTATACAGTTGGTGTTTCAACGGCCGGTATTTATCGTATGGAATCTCATATTCCGCCGGATAAAGGAGGTGCTACCGTTTCGGCTTCACAATTTGTTGATCCGGATGCCTTGACGGTTACTGTTAATGGCGAAAATATTACAGGACAAAATTTTACTTATACTTCAGCAACGCATAAAATCGTTGGTACAATTACAAAGCCTTCCGGTTTATTTGGGGACGATGAAAGAGATATGCTTTGGGTTTGGGCTTATCAACCAAGGGAAAATGGAAGAGGTACAGGTACGCAAGTTAACGACGATAATACATTTACGCTTTATGTGACTCCCGGCGTTTGGAAGGTTGGTGTCGGTGGTTCAAATATACAATATCCAATTGAAGTGAGCGTTGAAGTTGATGGCACATATGCGATTGATCAACCTGATAAAGGTCCAAATATCGTTATCGCTCCTCCATCCGATTTTATTGAAGGTTATGTTAAAGATGCAAATGGTGTTGGACTTTCAAATTCAAGCATCTATGCATGGAGAGAGGGTGGTTCCGGAGGAGGAAATGCCATGACTAACAGTGATGGTTATTTTAAAATGTATGTTCAGGAAGGATCCAATTATCATGTTGGTGCAAATGCCAAGCGATATGGATATCTCGGAGAGTATACAGGTATAAACGTTAGTGCTTCGGAGCATCCGACTGTTAATTTCGTTGTTTCTTCATCGAGTTTTCATACAGTGTCCGGAGTTATTACAAAGAACGGAAACGTTTTGCAAAACGCTTTTGTTTATGTAACGGAAGGTGAATGGGGACAAGGCGTTGCAAGTGGTGGAACGGATTCGAGTGGGGTTTATTCCCTTACGCTTCCGGATGGAAATAATCGATATATTCATGTTGGACTTCCTGGCTCGGGAGATGTTTATAAAGCAAGTTTGGGAGCAACGAGTGCCGATGTAACTCACAATGTAACAATTGTTACGTCTGCGATTACAGTTCGTATCTCTCCCGCAAGTCTTTTTGATCAAGCTTTTGTTGGAGCTGATGATCCTACAAGTCAAACCGGGTCGTTTTCAAACACAAACGTTGCATCCGGAGATGCATTATATAAAGAATATCAGATTGACGTCAGACGTCCCGCTTCAGGATCAAATACACTTTATGTTCATGGAAATATTCCCGGATTTGGCCCTCTTGGGGAGCCGGAATCCGTGACTATAAATAGTGCCGGTTCATTTACGGAATCAAGTGGAACCGCAAATGACGGAATTATTGAATATTCTTTGACCGGTTATCAAACCGTTTCAGGGACAGTTACCGGCGATAATGTTGTTGGCGCGTGGATATGGGCGGGTGGTTCAAATGGCGGAGGAGGATCTCCTGTTAATGATGATGGAACATTCTCATTTAAATTGAAAAATGGTACTTACGATATTGGAGTTGATAAACCCGGATATATTGGAGGAAAAACTGAAATAACAGTTAGTGATGAAGATATAACTGATATTTCTTTAACTCTTACTTCTGCATCGGATATAATTACTGGCATAATTTATTATCCAACAAGCTCTGCCGCGTCAGGCGCAAGAGTTTGGGCTGAAAATGGTTCCGGTGGACACGCATTTGCAATGTCCAATGCCGATGGTACTTATACATTAAACGTTACCGCCGGAGATTGGACAGTTATGGCGGGACATGATGGATATTATTCGGATAGAGCATCTATTACGGCTCCAGCAACAGGAGTAAATGTTACACTTGTTCAAGATGTTGGATTTAATCCGCAGCTTAAAAACGAGCCTATTATTCCATCAGATGGTGGAGTGGTGAATGGAACCGGCATTAAAGTTAATGTTCCAAAAAACGCTCTTGGCACAGGCGCAACCGCCGGTACGGTTGAGGTTAAAAACACAACAAATATTCCCGTAACTTCGAGAACAAAACTTGTTGGTACTGCAAAAGAAATCACAGCTAAAAATGAGTCAAATCAGGATGTTAAAAATCTTGAAGGAGAGGCAACAATTGAGTTTACTCTTTCAAGACAAGATTTGATTGATGAGAATGTCGACACTATTGCTGAAGCCAGTCGAATAGAAATATATTCATGGGACGATACGGCTAATAACTGGGTTGCTCTTTCTACCGTTGCAACATTAAATCCTACATCTGCTACGGCAATATCTGAACTTGATGAAACATCTGCCGTTACTTTAACCGCATCTACAACACACTTCTCGGCATTTGCTCCAATGTTGCCAACAGGTGAAGATGCTCCTGACGCACCTTCAAATCTTGTGGCTGCCGCTGGTGATGCAAGTGTTACATTGACCTGGGACGCGGTTTCCGGTGCTTCAAAATATTACATTTATCAAAAATCCGGTGATGTTTATCCTTATTTGAATGAAACAACTTCTACAAGCTACACGGTGAGTTCACTTACAAATGGTACGTCTTATTATTTTAAAGTTTCTGCCGTGAGTTCCGGAGACGCTGAGTCTTCTGCAAGTGGACCGGTTTTAGCAATGCCTGTGTCGTCCGGTGGTGGAGGTGGCGGTTATATAGCGCCTTCTCTTACTTATTCCGAACAGCAAATCGTAGATTCTAAAAAGAAAGTTGAACAAGTTAAAAAAGACGTTGAGGGTAAAGTTGTTGTAGTTGATAAAAATGCAGAAGCTTCGGAGATTCCTGTGGGTAAATTCGTTGATGTTTTTGCATCTCATTGGGCAAATCAATATATTACGCTTTTAGCCAATAAAGGTATTCTTTCCGGCAAAGCTGAGGATTCTTTTGATCCCGATGGATTTATGACGCGTGCAGAGCTTACAAAAATCGTTGTGATGGCCTTTTATAAAAATATTCCCGGTGAGACAAACACACCATTCATTGACGTTAAATTTAATAAATGGTATGCGCCATATATTAAATTTGCTTATGATAAAGGTATCGTTAGGGGTGAATCGGCAAGGTTTTTTGGTCCGAATAATTTTGCAACTCGCGCAGAAGCAGTCAAAATGATTATCGCTGCAGCAGGATCAAAGCTTGCGGTTGACGCAGAAGCCGCATTTACCGATATTGATCGTGGTGCTTGGTATATGCCATATCTTAATTATGTCACTGTTAATAATATTATTAGCGGTTATAAGGATGGCATATTTAAGCCAGAAGGCAATATTACGCGTGCTGAAGCTTCAAAGATTGTTGCGAAGTTGATTGAGATGAAAGAATACATTAAATAAATGACAAAATCTAAAGTTCAAATTGTTTAAAATGAAATCCAAAGAACAAATGAATGACAAATTATAAAGATTAAATGTCAAAACTAAGAAAAGCCGTTCGGAGAAATTCGGGCGGCTTTTATGATAAAAATGCGTCTTTCATTGCTTCGTTACAGCTGCATGAATTTGAGCGGATTTTATCGATGTTTTTTACGGCTTCGACAATAACTTTTTTGACCTTTTCGTTGTTTTCTTTGAAAACGCGAAGAACTTCAGTGCTCGTAACAGGTTTGATATTTTTATTTCCTTCAAGACCGGCGTCGTAGTCTGTGATAAGGGCAATATTCGCATAACACATTTCAAGCTCGCGAGCCAAAATGCATTCGGGATATTGAGTCATATTAATAACTTCCCAGTCTTGTGATGAGAACCAACGACTTTCAGATTTTGTTGAATAACGTGGACCTTCAATAACAACGACTGTGCCGGTTTTGTGTGTTTTAACGCCTTTTTTTAGGCACGATTTATATAAAAGTTCACGCAAGGAATTACAATATGGATGCGCGGAAGAGACGTGTGCAACATGCGGGCCTTCAAAGAACGTATCTATTCTATTTTTTGTGCGATCTACGAATTGGTCACAAATTGCAAATTCACCCGGTTTTATATTTTCCTGGAGACTTCCGCAGGCACATGGTGCGATTATTTGTTTAACTCCAATGCTTTTTAAAGCCCAAAGATTAGCTCTGTAATTGATTTTGTGCGGT
>Ga0172379_10009805_pt1 | contig 11727 bp, 9 predicted proteins | sample GrowelOW334metaG_FD_119756 | JGI IMG/M metagenome (GOLD analysis project Ga0172379, IMG submission 119756) | Groundwater microbial communities from an aquifer near a municipal landfill in Southern Ontario, Canada - Groundwater well OW334 metaG | ecosystem: Environmental > Aquatic > Deep... | reverse complement strand
TCGATCACCACAGAGCCCAGTGTCACCGCAGGGGCCACGTGATTCTGGTTGGAATTGGAGCCGATGATGTAGACGCCCTTCGATTCCTTGGCGGCCTGGAAGATGCCCAGCCCGGCCGCGTCGGCATTCTGGTAGATGACATCGACGCCACGGGCAATTTGGGCGAGGGCCTGTTCCTTGCCGGCGCCGGCGTCATCCCAGTTGCCGAGATATGCGGTGACCACACGGGCCGTCGGATTCACCGCGTGCACGCCCTGCGCGAATGCAGCGAATCCGGATTTGACCGGTGGCAGCTCGGTCCCGCCAATGCATCCAACGATGCCCGACTTGCTGACGCTCGCGGCGATCATGCCCGCCAAGTACGATGGTTGCTCGAACGCGAATGACATCGCCGCCACGTTGGCGCTGGTGCGCGTGCCGCCCGTGGTGACAAAAACAGTCTTCGGGAATGCCGGCCCCACGCGCGCTGCCGCATCCTGAAATTCGAAGCCATGACCGAAAACGAGCGAGTATCCATCGGCCCCGTACTGACGGAAGTTCTCCTCGAACTCCGCGGGCGTCTTGGTCTGGATGTGACTTACCTGCGCGCCGAGTGAGTCGCGGATACGCATCAGGCCGGCGTAGGCGCCTCCGTTCCACGACTGATCGGATATAGGTCCCGGTGTCAACAGGGCAACCGAAAATCGCGTGCCGGCTGCAACGTCATTGCTGGAGTCTTTGGCCGATGAGCAAGCGGCGAAGATTCCAACAGCGATGTTGAAAACAAGAAGACGGAAAACGGAACGATACGTCAAATACATCTATAAACCGTTTGTTTATAAATAGTTATCTAAAATATGCAAACAAACGAATACGATCAGTTCTGGGTGTTGATAACTCGCTAACGCCACGGCCATTTGCCCACCGGAGCCGCTAGCCTGCGGCTCCAGCCTGACGGTCCGTGATACCTTGATCGCCAAGCAGGCGTATCTCCTGCATCCGTACGGTGCCGTTGATGCGCGCGCCTTCGAGCACCACAATCGACTTGGTGTCGATGTCGCCGTTGACCACGGCGGAACTCTGGAGTTCCAGGCGTTCGTCGGCGACGATGGCGCCGTCCACGAGGCCACCCACCACCACCTCACCGGCGTGCACGTTGCCCTGCACGGTGCCATTGCGACCGAGCATCATCTGGCGCGCACCGAGCACGGATCCTTCAATGCGGCCGTCCACCTTGAGGGTGCCGTTCGTTTCGATGTCTCCCGTAATGCGCATGCCGGCAGCGATGATCGAGAGCGCAGCTTCGACGGCGCCGTTGCGGGATTCGTTTTTGTCGCCGTCTTTTCTCAGGAGTGCCATGGATTCTCCCTCATCGGGTCACGGTGCAATGGTGGGCGCCTTCAGTGGTGCTCGATCGAGGGGCCTGCAGTGCTGGCCTTCTTCACCACGGAGTTCACGGAGGAGCACTGGAGGGCCACGGAGAACGACACCTTCTTGGGGGAGCGATAAATGCCACGCCATACGCTGCGTGGCGCGCTGTCTTTAACCATAGCCTTTGTCGTACTCCGTGGCCCTCCGCTCTTCTCCGCGTGCTCCGTGGTGAAGAAAGGCCAAGGGTGGTGCCTTGGCAGCTGCGTTCGCAGGAGCCTTGGCGGGATTCTGGACGGGCGCAGTGACCGGCGCCTTGCCCGGCGCCACCGCCGGTTTTGTTTCCTTCGCAGGCGCCGGCGGAGTGCTGCGCGCGGACGCGCTCAGCATTTGCTGCACCTGAGTATACCGACGCTGCAGCTGCTCCAGTGTTGCCTGTAGCGTGTCGATCTTCGCGGCATCCTGCTCGAGGTGCGTGATGCGTCGAGTCAGGAACGGCACACGCGCCGTCTGGAACGCGAAGTAGGCCCAGCTGAGGATCGCCACGGTGAACACGGCGGCAAACCACTTCGAGGCAACCAACCGCAGCGCCTGCACCTGCCATGGCCGAAGCACCATCGTGCGGTGTGCAAGGCCGGTCTCACGCTGCACGTGAATGAACATGTTACCCCAGCCTCGTCCGAAGACGTTGCCGTGCTTCTGCGCGCCAGGGTCACGTTCGGGACCGGTCATGCAATGCCTCGCTCGGCGTTTCCAAGCAGGAGTTCGAGCAGGCGGGAAAGATCTTCATTGCTGTAGAACGAGAGGCTGATCTGACCCTGTGCCTTGCCGATGAGCGTCAGCTTCACGTCAGTCTGGAACTTCCGGCGCAATTGTTCTTCGATGTGACGCGCCTCTGCAGGGCGGGCATCGCTTGATGGGGTGGCGGCTTTGCGCGCACCGGTACGACCGCCGGTCGTTTCGCGCACGCGCTGTTCCACCGCGCGCACGCTCAGTCCCTCGGCGATCACGATCTTGGCCAGGTCCGCGATGCGAATGTCGTCACCCAGCGCGAGCAAGGCGCGCGCATGGCCAAGCGAGAGCGCTCCTTCGCGCACCTGTCGGCGCACCGAGGCAGGAAGGCCAAGCAGGCGCAGCATGTTCGCAACCGTCGAACGATCCTTGCCGACGATGTCCGCTGTTTCCTGTTGGGTGAGCGAGTATGACGTCATCAGCTGCTGATACCCTTCCGCTTCTTCAATCGGATTGAGATCTGTGCGCTGCAGGTTCTCGACGAGCGCGAGCGTGAGCAGTTCCTTGTCGCCGACGTCGCGGACAATAGCCGGAATCTCTGTCCAGCTGAGCCGCTGCGCCGCGCGGAAGCGACGTTCACCGGCGATGAGTTCGTAACCGGCGCCTGATGGCGACGGGCGAACGGTCACCGGCTGTATGAGTCCGTTGACGCGAAGGCTTGACTCGAGATCGGCGAGTTCTTCTTCGCGGAACTCCTTGCGCGGTTGCATAGGGTTCGGCCGAATCTGCGCCATAGCCACTTTCCGCAGACCCTCACGATCTCCTGAGGAATGCGACGAATCTGCCCGAGAGGCTGGCCGGCTCGAGAGAAGCGCTTCAAGTCCTCTGCCTAAACGCGGTTTTTCTGCCATTTGTCTTTATTGTGACTTGGTAATGTTGCTATTGTGTCGCCAAAATAACTGAGAATATCTCTACTTAACCGAAGTCTCAGCTGCTGTTCGCTCGATAAGCTCTCGTGCAACGCCCATATATGCCTTGGCACCAACCGAAGCGAGGTCATAAATGATGATCGGTTTTCCAAAACTCGGCGCTTCCGCCAGGCGGACATTCCGCGGAACAACGTTCTGGAAGACCTTCGCGCCGAAGTACTCGCGAGCATCCGCCGCGACCTGACGAGAGAGGTTCAGCCGGGCGTCGTACATGGTCAGCACCACGCCGTCGATACCAAGCGACGGGTTCACACCCTGCTGAACCCGGGTCACGGTATTGAGCAGCTGGCTCAATCCCTCCAACGCGTAGTACTCGCACTGCAAGGGAATGAGGACCGCATCCGCAGCCGCGAGCATGTTCAGCGTGATCAAGCCCAGCGAAGGAGGGCAGTCGATCAGGACGAAATCGAAGTTGTCAGAGACTCGCTCGAGAGCTCGGCGCATCGAGAGATCGCGATCCTCCTTTTCCACCAGCTCCACCTCGGCGCCGGCCAGGTCCGGCGTCGCGGGAAGGACACTAAGGAACCGGAACTGAACCTCTGGCAGGATCGCGTCGTCAATGGTCGACGGATCGAGGAGGACGTCGTACGTCGTGAGTCGAACATCGTCCCGAGTGAGACCGATACCGCTGGTGGCATTCCCTTGGGGATCTCCGTCCACGAGCAACACGCGCTGCTCGGCGGCGGCTAGGCTAGCAGCCAGGTTCACGGCGGTGGTTGTCTTGCCTACTCCGCCCTTCTGGTTTGCGATGGCGATGATTCTGGCCAAGGTCCGGCAGCTCCAGCTGGTGTGCGCGAAAACGGAACGGGAGGCCGAATATTGGCCTCCCGCGGTCGCAAATGCCAGTTCAAATGTTCCACGTGGAACATGGACAATAGTCGTTTCGCGATCTGGAGTTCACGGTGTTGTGGAGGCTCCGCATGAATCGACGCGCTACTCCTTCGTGTGACCACTCTGGCCTCATTCACCACGGAGCTCACAGAGGAAGACGGAGGATCACGGAGTAGTACAACTTCTTGGAGGAACAGCGCGCTCCAGGCGAAGATTGGCGTGGCGCGCTGTCTCTAAATCAAGCCCTTGTAGTACTCCGTGGCTCTCCGTTTTCCTCCGTGAGCTCCGTGGTGAAGAAACCAGCGTACCACGCTGCCCTACTGCTTCACGGCCCAGCGCACCGAGACAGTCTCCACCACCTTCAACTCACCAGGATTCACTGGCGTGGGCTCCTCTCTCGCTGCCAGCCCGACGGACCGCACCATATCCATTCTCATAGGCATGGGCCCCTCAGACGGCCCACTGCTAGAAATCTCGATCAGCGCTCCCAGCTGGTACCCGGCCGCCAAGGCCATCGCCTCGGCGTCCAGCCGAGCAGCCTTCACCGCTCTCACCAGAGCTTCACGGCGAGCTTCTGCGGCCCGCGACGAATAGAACTGAAGTCCCATGACGTTGGTGGCACCCTTTGCCAGGGCGGCATCCACCAGCACTCCGGCCAGCTCGAGCTTGAGTACCTCAACGCGTACCGAGTTTCTGGCTACATAGCCAGAGACCTTGGGCGGCAGGCCCTGTCCCGGGTAAACCATCTCCGGCGTGACCTGAAGATTGGCTGTTTGGATCTGATCCTGACCAACCCCGAGCTTCAGCAGTGTGTCCAACACGGCGCGCTGTCGCCGACTATTCTCGGCTGCCGCCGAGGCCGCCGACGCCGCACGCGTCTCGACACCGAACTCCATTCGAACGCGATCGGGCTTGATGTCGACTTCACCACGGCCCGCCGTGATGACCTGCGGTACCGTTGAAGGAGCCTGCTGTCCAGCCGCCCGTGTCAGCGGCAGGCCCAGGGCAAGTGCCGCGGCAACGGAAATGGCGAAACGAGAGTTGTTCATGACGGTGTCCTCCGCCTCGCAAAACGAGGCTTATTTAGTATCACACTGCTACTAAAAAACGTTCTCTAAGAGGCCCGGTTGGCCCCATCGGGGAGTGTGAGGGAGACGCTTCCGGGACGAAAACTTGCACCCCGAGGTGCCTTCATCGGACTCCAAAGCCCTACCGCAATATCGCGTGCGGGGGTCCGCCCCGCCAAAGCACTGACCTCGGTGAGCGACGCAGGCGTCCTTCACCACGGAGTGCACGGAGGAAACGGAGGGCCACGGAGTACTGCAACAACTGGAGTTAGAAACAGCGCGCCACGCAAAGAATTGCATGGCGCGCGTTGTTCCCCCAAGAAGTGGTAGTACTCCGTGGTCCTCCGCAGTTCTCCGTGCGCTCCGTGGCGAAGAAAGTCCGAGTAGAACGCGAATCTCAGCGCCCCACCCGCCACGCTGCGAGCAGAGAGTCGCGGTGGAGTGGCAGGAAAACCGGCGGGTCGTCCACGCGGGTCCCGGCGCGCGTAAGCAGATACACCGGCCGGCCTGGAAACTCAGCGAGGAGCAGTGAATCACGCGCGTGCAGGTCGCGCGCATAAATGTTGCCGCCGGTCGTGATGAGCCTCAGGGGCACATAGTGCAGGAACCCGGAGCGATCCTCCTCGATGCGCCGAAGACAGACTGACGCATACCGCACGCCGGGACGTACGCGCTCCGTGGGATCGGGCGTCAGTGTGCTCTTGGCGACATAGGCGGAATCGCTCGCGAGCAGAACAGCCAATCGCTGCTCGGCGCGTGCGCCGCGCACTCCGTCTCGCTCGAGCACGGAAACTTCCTGTTCGAGGTTGCAGCTGTCAGTTCCCCGATAGACCGACTCTGTCATCGGACGCGACACGCCGAGCGCCCAGAGTCGTGCTACCAGTTGGGCCCCCCAACTTTCGCGTACGAAGACCAGGGCATCGCGCACCTTGCTTCGTTCCGCAACGCGCGCGTAATCAACGCGCATGGACGTCAACCCGGCTCGATACGAGGCGATGCGCACGGGGAGGTTGAACACGAGCGCCCCAACCACGCCAAAGAGCAGCATTGCCGTGATGCCACGTCGCAGGTGCAGCGAAGCAACGCGCTCGCGAACGAACAGGGGAAGACGCGCCGCCCACAAAACCAATGCGGGGAGCAGCGGGACCACAAACCGCGGGCCCAGATAGAATCCGTCGTGCCAGTACAGCAGGTAGGAGAGGATGACCAGTGCACTCGACGCGAGAAGATATCGGTCGAGCGCACTGAGCCGCCGCGCGCACCAGAGCGATACGACCGGCAGGACGAGCGACGGAAACGGCGTCTCGAACAGATAGGTCTGCAATCGCCATTGGTAGAGCGATGCGAGCGCGAGTCCGCGCAACGGCGTGTGGGGCTCGCCCCACGGGGCCGCGTGAAAGCCCAAGCCGTGCGACGTGCCCCAGAGCACCTCGTAGCCGAACTTCAGCGGATGACCGGTCGTCTGCATGTTCACGTACAGCATGGCTGCGAAGGGCACGGCCACGCCGATCCCGGCGATCACGTTCTCCATCCATCGCCGTGGCGAACGTCCGGCACGCGCGACTAGCCAGAGGGCGGCGGGCAACGCGAAGGCAAATGCGTCGAGTGGACGGATGGTTGCGGCAGCCCCCAGGCCGAAGCCAAGCCCGAATGCCGGGAGAACGGCGACGCCGCGCGATGCGACTTGTTCGGGCGTTACGTCGGAACCCGAGTCTGGACCGTTCCGCACCAGCGTCACGAGCGACGTCACGGCTACTAGGATCCAGAGCAGCGCGGTGACGTGGTTCATGTGGGATCCGAACATGAAGACGCCAAACGGCGTCACCGCAAAAAGCAGCGTGGCTCCAAGCACCCAACGTTCACTGGCCGCGGGTTCGACGGCGCGCGCGAGTCGCGCAAAGAGCAGGACGCTAAGGGCGCCGCACACCGGACCAACCATCCATGGCACGCCGGCCATCACGCCGAGCCACAGCATGAACGGCCCGCCTGCTGGGAACTGCGAGTACACGCGGTCGCCCACATCCACGAGATGGAGGAACGAGAAGAACTCGCGGTGGGCAGACACTGGAACCCACAGCCGCCCTTCGGCGAAACGCTGTGCCTGCCAGAGTTGCACCACCTCGTCAATCAGCAACGGCCGCCGCGAAAAGACCGTGATGGCGACCAGCGCGTACAGCAATAATGCGCCAAACGCTACTAAATAGATGCGCGCCGGGAGCGATCGAGGGCGTATCGGGTCCGGTGACGCGGGGCTGCTGCCGGACAAGCCGTTCCGCGGCCAGTGCTGCCGGCGCGACAGCATCCAGGCGAGCGCGCCGACACCCAGCGTCAGGAGCGACCCGGTGCCCCAGTCGTGCAGCTGCACGTCGAGGTTGGGGACTTCGAGCCCACCGGGAAGCCACGCAGCGAGCGGGAGGAATCCCAAGACGGCCAGCACCACGGCTGCGGTGCGCGCGGGCCACACGCGAGGCGCATCCATTGCTGCGGCTGCCTGCGGCGCGGCGTCTTGCATCACCAAAGCCTCACACCAGTCCCGCCGTTGCAGCGCCCCGCGCGCGGCGCCAGCGTTCCGCCTCGAGCACAAGGTTCTGCAGGTCGGCTGGGCTCACGCCGGGAATCCGCGCGGCCATTGCCAGCGACAACGGGCGTCGATGGGCGAGCTTCTGCCGGGCCTCGGTGGAAAGTGATTTCATGTCGGCATACGGAAGCTCGGCGGCGAGCAGGAAATCCCCCATGCGACGCAACCGGTCCGCGGCATCTCGCTCACGCACGAAGTAGCCTGCGTACTTGATCTCGAGCTCTGCGGTGACAACGGCCTCGCCCACCGGCGCGTCGCCCAGTCCAGCCGCGTCGAACAGCGCGGCCAGCGGGACTTCCTGCCGTCGGGCGAGCTCGCTGATTTTCACCGAGTGAGGAATGGGTGCCGATCCCAGGCGATCCAGCAACGGACGCACCTGCGCGGGCCGCACGCTGGTCGCGGTCGCCAATTGCGACGCACGGTCTTCGTCGTTGAGCCGCGTCTCGATGGCACGGAGTTCGTCGTCGTCGTACAGGCCGAGCGTGATGCCGATGGGAGCGAGTCGACGGAGCGCATTGTCCTGGCGCACCGTCAGTCGGAACTCCGAGCGTGACGTAAACAGGCGATAGGGTTCGTCCACGCCGCGGGTCACGATATCGTCGACGAGCACCGCTACATATGAAGTGTCGCGCCCAAGGATGAGCGGGTCGCGACCGGTCATGGCAAGTGCCGCATTGAGGCCGGCCACAAGCCCCTGCCCTGCTGCCTCCTCGTATCCCGTGGTGCCGTTGATCTGGCCGGCGAGATACAGACCCTCGATCTGTCGGACCGCGAGCGTCGGGTTGAGCTGCGTCGGCGGGTAGTAATCGTATTCGATGGCGTAGCCGGCGCGCGTCATCTCCACCTGCTCCAGCCCGGGCACCGCGCGCAGCATGGTGAGCTGTACGTCAGCGGGAAGCGAGGTGGAGAGGCCGTTGACATACAGCTCGGTCGTATCGAGCCCCTCGGGCTCGAGGAAGATCTGGTGCCGTTCCGCGTCGGGGAACCGCACGATCTTGTCCTCGATGCTCGGGCAATAGCGCGGCCCCCGCGAGTCAATCGAGCCGCCGTACATCGCAGACAGCTCAATGGAGTCCGTGACGAGTGCCTTCACCTCAGCGCCCGCGTAGGTGATGTAGCACGGCACCTGCGGCAACGTCGCCCGCTCTCCCGTCGTCCGTCTCCCGTCTCCCGTCTCGAAATGCGACCACCGATACTTGAAGTCGGCCAACTCACTGAGCTGCGGCTCACACTTCGCATAGTCGACGGTACGTCCATCAATGCGCGGCGGTGTGCCCGTCTTGAAGCGGCGTACTTCGAGCCCGATCTCGGCCAATTGTTCGGCCAGATGTGTCGTGGCCGCTTCACCCGCGCGTCCGCCGGCAAGCTGGGTGGTGGTGCCGATGTGGATCTTTCCCCGTCCGAACGTGCCGGTCGTGACCACGACGGCGCGCGCCGCCAGTCGGCGATTGTCGAGCGTCTCGACGCCCGTCACACGGCCGTGCTCAATGAGCAGGCGTGCCACCGTACCCTGCACAAGCGCGATGCTGCGGTGCGCCTCGACGAGAGTGCGTGCGGCGCGGCGGTACAAGCCACGGTCAGCCTGGGCGCGTGGTGCCCAGACCGCCGGACCCTTGCCGCGGTTGAGCATCCGGAACTGGATGGTGGCGCGGTCAGTGGCGCGCCCCATCACGCCGCCCAGGGCGTCCACTTCGCGTACCACCGTTCCCTTGGCCACGCCGCCGATGGCGGGATTGCACGACATCTGTCCGATGGTCTCGAGGGCGCTCGTCACAAGCGCCACGCGACAGCCAAGCCGCGCCGCCGCCACGGCGGCCTCAGCGCCGGCGTGGCCGCCGCCGATCACGATCACGTCGAACGAGGATTCGCTGGGCATGGGATGAAAGGAGAGTATAGCACGGTCGGGGGCAGAACCAAGTTGCCCTCACGCCGCAAACCCGCTATCAAGTAGCCGGGTCGCAGGACGCAGGACCGCGTCCAAGGGTGTTCAAGGGCGACCCGCCACGTCTTGCCTACCTGACATGCCGCTCAAGCTCTCTCACAGCGCCCCCACGCTGCTCATTCGCAAGCGCGCCTTCGAACAGTACGCGCTCTCGCGTGCCGACTTCGACACGGCCCTTCACCTGACGGATGAAGAATTCCGCGTGGAGGGAGACCTCGTGGCCGTGGGCCCGGTGTATGACGCCGCCGGTTTGGCACAAGTGATCGAAACCCTCGAGGCGCGCGGCTTGGCGTATTTCGACGATTTCTTCGATCTCTCCGGCAACTGGCCTGAGTGGCTGTTGGTGTACGTCATGGCCGAGAGGGAGCGGTTCACGGATGGCGCGGAGGGCTGATTCCTTAGCGCCAAGCTGGCCTTCTTCACCACGGAGCTCACGGAGAACTGCCTGAGGGCCACGGAGTAGTACAACTTCTTGGAGGAACAGCGCGCGCCACGCAAAGACCTGCGTGGCGCGATGTCGTTAACCAAGTAAATGTGGTACTCCGTGGCCCTCCGGTTTTCCTCCGTAAGCTCCGTGGTGAAAAAGCCCAGCTAGGCGCACCGCTACTTCAGATGCTGCCGGAAGAACCCGATGGTCTGCGGCCACGCCTTCTTGGCGGCTTCGAGGTTCATCGGCTGGTCCTGCGCGCGCAGGAAGCCGTGGCCCGCGCCGTCGAAGATGCTGTACGTGTAGCTCTTGTTGAGCGCCTTCATGGTCGTGTCGGCCCACCCGATGGTCGCGTTCACGCGGGCGTCATTGCCGCCGTACAGGCCGAGCACCGGCGCCTGGATCTTGGGCATCGAGTCGCGTGACGCGGACGTGCCATAGTAGACCACGGCGGCGCCAAGACCCTTGTTGTTGAAGACGGCGTGATTGAAGGAAGCGGATCCGCCCCAGCAATAGCCCACCACGCCGTACTTCTTGTGCGCAGCCGGCAGCGACATTCCATAGTTGGCGACGGCAGTCACACCGCGGTTCATCTCCGTGACGTTCACGCCGCGAATCAGCTTCGTGGCGCTGTCGCTCCGCAGTTCGTCGGAGGACGGTCCGCCGCGCGCGCGCGACAGCAGGTCCGGGGCGATGGCGATGAAGCCATCAGCGGCGAGTTGATCGGCGACACCGCGCACCCAGGTGGAAAGTCCGAAGATCTCGTGGATGACCACAACCACCGGGGCCTTCTTTCTGGACTCGGGATACACCACCCATGCCATGAGTGAGTCGGTGGAGCCGGGCTCCCACGCCACCTTGACCCACTCGCCGTGGCGCGTGGAGGCCGCGAGCCGAGCGGCCGCGTCAGCCGCACCAGCCGGAATGCCGGCGGTGCCCTGCGCGGTGGACATCGGATCGGCGACAGCTGCACCGGACATCTCCATCACATGCCCGGTGTGCGGGTCGACCGTGGCTTCGGATGTGGCCTGGCGCGCCGGCTCTCGCGAGCATGCAGCGGCAACGACAGCGAATGCGAGAATCGCGGGGTAACGCATGGGGGGCTCCTCGGTTTCTTGGGCTCACCTTCGAACGCCGAAGGGTGCCGGAATGTTGCACTCTCTGCCAGAGTAGCGCCAATGTGGGAGGGGCAAGGAGTGGGGTCTTTACCACCAAGCCAGGCTTCAACACCACAGAGCTAGCCTTCCTCACCACGGAGCACACGGAGAACTACAGGAGGGCCACGGAGGACTACCACTTCTTGGGGAAACGCGCACGCCACGCAACTTCTTCGCCGCGCGTTGTCTTAACCCGAAGTATTTGCAGTACTCCGTGGCCCTCACTTGTTCTCCGTGTGCTCCGTGGTGAAAAAGGCCAGCTTTTGCCCCCTGCACTCGGGGGCGAAGAAGCCACCGTTCAACCAACTCAATCACCGGACAATACCAATGCGCGCACTGATTGCGATGTTGTTACTGGCCGCTTCGCTGCCGGCCCAGGCCCCGGGTGTTACTTACACGAGAATCGACATCGCAGCGGGGGTTGATTCGGCCACTTGGGTACCGGTGGCCACGATTCACGGTGCGAGGCCGGGAAAGACCGTCGCCATCCTCAGTGGCGCGCACGGGACAGAGTACGCGAGCATCGTCGCGGCACAGGGGGTGATTCCGCGCATCGATCCGGCCAAGCTGAACGGAACGGTCATCGTGGTGCCGCTCATCAACCGCGCGAGTTTTGAACGGATGCGCGTCCACACGAATCCGGTGGACGAGAAGTCC
>Ga0172379_10009804_pt1 | contig 11727 bp, 9 predicted proteins | sample GrowelOW334metaG_FD_119756 | JGI IMG/M metagenome (GOLD analysis project Ga0172379, IMG submission 119756) | Groundwater microbial communities from an aquifer near a municipal landfill in Southern Ontario, Canada - Groundwater well OW334 metaG | ecosystem: Environmental > Aquatic > Deep... | reverse complement strand
CTCCTGGCTTATCTTTTTGGCCATATTTTTGGCAGGCTTTTAGTTTATTAATTCTATCCTCTTTATTTTAAACCATTACCGCTTTATGTGGAATATCGTGTCCGAATTTCGGGGTGCATGCCAGCTTGCCGCCGAAAGTTGTAAAAGAATATTACCAAATGAAAAACAGCAAGTCGCCTTAATATATCATTTACAATTTACAGATTCAATAACGAGGAATATCTATAATAGATTTTTTATTTTTCAATATGGCATCGGTACTGATAAATTTCAATCTCTTATAGGGGCTGATTATCAAAAAATCAGGGATAGAATAATAAAAAAATTAGAATTAGATAAAAGTGATGATTTGTTATTAAATTTTATTAAGAATAAAAAATAGAAGAAGTTTATTGGCTGTATGGTTTGATGAAGGAAATAGTAGTAATAGAAAAAATTTAATAATATTGACTTTCGTATTTTGTTCGTGTATAATATTTATATATGAATAATAAAGATTTTTGGGATATTACTAATAAACCACAAACAAAAACTAAATTAAAAATTTTGGAGGATTATTTGCATGCTTGGGCCAAGATATTGGCCAAACAGAGTTGGTGCCGTGAAATGTATTTTGTCGACTGTTTTGCCGGTCGAGGGAAATATCATAATGAGGGTAAGGAGGATTCCGTATTGGGCTCGCCGTTAGTAGCCTTAGAATTGGCGAAATTGGTTAAAGAGAAATATAATAAAGATATAAAGTGTATTTTTATTGAGGAAGATAAAAAAATATTTTCAGAATTGGAAAAATTTGTTAAGCCGTATATAGACGAGGGTCTTAATGTTGAAATATTTAATGATGACATTAATAAAAAAATAGATGACGTTTTGACGATTATTGCCGGCAGAGCTCCTGTATTCTTTTTTATTGATCCGGATGGAATAAGTATTTCCAGAGCTATGCTTGAAAAAGCGTTTAATATCCCAAATATTGCAAAGGAATTTTTAATAAATTATATCTGCAAAGGCGTAGAAAGGTGCTACGCTTTTGGAAAAAAATGTGATGAAGAATTACCGATTGACATAAAAAAGAAAGCGATTGGTAATCTAAGAAGAATCCAGGAATTTTTCGGAGATGATTGGAAAAATTTATCAAGTGAAGAAAAAGAAAATTTAAAACTTTATTTGAATATAGTAGCTGATCACAATGATAAGGTGATAGAAAAATATCAACTTGGAGCTAAAACTATTGATATTTGCTACAATAAAGGGAGAAATAAATATTATCTCATTTTTCTTTCTAGAAATACTGGTGCTAAAGGAATAATTGATGATATTTATAAAAAAATTAAGCTGGACGGGACATTGTTCCAAAGTTTATCTAAAAAAGAGAAAGATAAAATGTTCCAAGGCACATTCGATATTTAGTAAATTTTTTGCTATAATATAATTATAAAAAATCACCATGCAAAAAATTCAAAGAAAATCTTTATTATATAAAAGCAGCGTAGAATACGCTGATTATTGCATTAATCACGCGGAAGGATGTTCTCATGGCTGTCGGTTCCCTTGCTATGCCATGAATATGAAAAAAAGGTGCGGAGTTATCAAGGATTATAAAGATTGGATAAAACCAAAAATCGTTAGCAATGCTTTAGAAATATTAGATAAAGAAATACCCAGGCTGAAAAATAAAATAAAAGTGGTTCACCTTTGTTTTACTACTGATCCTTTTATGTTTAATCAGCCGGAAATTTCTAGCCTAACTTTAAAAATAATTGAAAAATTGAATAGCAACGGCATACGATGCACGGTTTTAACCAAAGGGATATTTCCGAAAGAATTAGCTGATAAGAAAAAATATAGTATTAACAACGAATATGCCATAACCCTAGTTTCATTGGATAAAAAATTTAAAGATACCTTTGAGCCCGGAGCGGCGCCTTACAATAAAAGAATTGAATCATTAAAATATTTGCACGAAAAAGGCCTAAAAACTTGGGTTAGCATGGAGCCATATCCGACGCCAAATTTAGTGCCGCAAAGCTTGGAACAAATTTTAAATAAGCTGGATTTTGTTGATAAGATAGTCTTTGGAAAGTTAAATTACAATGTAAAAGTTTCAGAATACCAGGATAATAAAGAATTTTATAATGATTGCGCTAATACTGTAGTTGATTTTTGTGATGAGAGAAATATTGAATATCATATTAAATATGGCACAGCCAAAAAGGATAATAAGGTAACGGAAAAAATATTTAAAAAAGTTGACATTAAAGAAGATTTGGATTATTGTGTTATAGCACAGCCAGCCTTTAATATTTAGCATTAGCTTCTAATAACAAAAAGAATTTGCCGCCAAACCGCACGAACGTGCGGAGCGGGCTTTCGCCCGCGGAAAAACTTGAAATCGCCTAAAGTCGGGCTTTGCCCGCAAAGGAATTTTGGCTTTTAAAAGCGGGGACTGGGGGCGCTTTTAAAAGCTGGCTTAAAACCTTTTTTTGAATTCTGTCCGAACTTCAATATAAAATCTGTGCCAGTAAATTTGATAAAGAAACATATTTTTACTAACAATCAGAAAAGGAGGTAAAGATGGGACCTTTAAATCAAATGAGAAAGTCGGAATATTATTGGGGGGCGTGGTCCAAGGAAACTGTGCAGTTAAATTCTTTTTGTAATTATTTATTGTTGACGATAAATAGAAAAGGATGGTTTGAAAAGGATAAAAAATTACCGCCCGGAGTGATAATTTCTAAAGAGAAGCTTCCGGATGGCAATACTCCGATTTTTTTTAGAATGAACTCAAGAGGAGGTGATTATTTTTTTATTGAATTCGGGCATAAACAGCATAATGTAAGGCATAATGCAAGTTTAATTTCCGAATTTATTTATTGTTCCCCGTGCGTAATTATAGCGGATCGCAAGCATATCTGGCTTGAGCCTGATCCGCCTAAAATAATATCCTATGCGGGCAATGAATGGGTAAAGGACGCGCCTAACTTTAGGGAATGGATAATAAAGTCTGGCAATCGAGGATTTGAGTTCGGGCATATGCTCGCGCCGGTAGATGGCTTAATCGGCGAGGCTATAAGCATTATGGAAAAAGCCGTTTGGAGGTGTGCCTCACAAGTAAAAAACTGGATTTAAATAATTTTATTCCAAGTTAAGGTACAATATGGCTTTTAGCGTATTGTGCCTTTTTTATTTAATCTTAGCTTAATTTTTATGTTATTATAATAAAACTCCTTATTTTATTGGCTTTTTTTTGATTATGGTGTATAATGTTCAATAGATATCGGGCTTATTAACAATTTTAAATATTCTCTCGCTTAACGAGAGGTAAAAGAAAAATTATGTCAAAAATGACCAAGTCTCAAATCATGGATGCCATGGCGGCTGAAGCCGGCATGAGCAAGAAAGACACCACCAGCTTTATGGAAAAGTTGGCCATCTTAGCCTTAAAAGAGGTTAAGAAGAACGGCGAGTTCGTCATTCCTGGCTTAGGCAAATTAGTTAAGATCAACCGCGCCGCTAGAATGGGCAGAAACCCGGCCACCGGCGAATCCATTCAGATTAAAGCTAAAACCGTTGTTAAATTCAAAGTCGCCAAAGCGGCCAAAGAAGCAGTGCTATAAAAATAATATCCCCCTTAACAAGGGGGATAAAGGGGGTTTAAGAACTCGGAAGATATGGCAAAAACATAAAATCCCCCTAGCCCCCTTTGTTAAAGGGGGTAAATAAAAACACCTTCTTTTAATAGAAGGTGTTTTTATTATTTATATTGTTTTTTTATCTTTTAGCTCCGGAATAAGCAATGGCTCTTACAATATCCCAAGCGGTTGCGCTAACCGGTGCATAGCCGTAAATTGCCTTAAAGCTTTTAATGGCGGCTTTTTCACTATTAGTGTTTCTATTAGCCGGCCTTAAGCCGTAGGCAATTACGGTAACTGCGGCATCATCGTTGGCATTAGCGCGGTTAGGCGAACGTTTATATATTTTTTTAAAAGCTTCTGTTGAGGCATTCTCTGATTTGTTATCTCTGGCCGTAGGCCATCTGCCATTGGCGATTTTTATGACATCAGACCATTCTTCCGCTGTAGCCGGCAGTTTGCCGAAAGTGGATTTATAAGAATTAATCACGCCGGCGCGTTCACCTTCGCCAAGTTTAACCGTGGTGTAAGTACCGTAAGCGATAAAGTTGCTTAAGGCGTTTTGTTTTTCCGCAGTTATGCCTTTAGCGCCCTTAATCAAGTCTTTAACATATTTTTTAACGGCTACATCTTCTTTAGCTAAATCGCGCTTAAAGCCGAATTTACCTAAGAAGCTATTAATATCTGATTTAATTATTTCAGCAGCTTCAGCCGCCATGGCCACGATTTTTTGCGCGGCAGTAGCGGTTAGTTCGGAGGCGGTTGTGGTTTTAGCGGGTGACTCTGCGGGGGACTCTAAAGCAGCGGCCGGCGTTTCTTCGGCTGCGGTATCGGCCGGAGTTTGATTACTGTTGCCAGATGGCATAATGCCACCACCACTGCTAGCCGCTACACAGGTTCCGCCGCTATTAGTATAGCCGGAATTACAGGTTAAAGTACAACCGGCGCCGGAAACTGTTCCGTTAGCTACAGTACTGCAAGTGGTGGCCGTGGCCGCGTCGGAAGCAGTTGATTCGCCGCTTGAGTTTGAGGCGCTTACTTTATAATAATAAGCGGTTCCGCCGGAAAGGCCGGTGCTGGAGTATGTCGTGCCGGTGCCGGAAGCCAAATAAGGAAAACTGCCGCTGGCGGATGTGTCTTTATAGATTAAATAGCTAGTGGCGCCGCTAACCGCGGTCCAAGATAAATCAATCGTGGTGTTGCCGCTTTTGGCCGCAGTTAGGCCGGTTGGCGTTTCCGGCGCGTTATCGGCAGTCGGGACAATCGGCGCGAAATCGGTTAAGTGGTCAACTTTAGCGGTTAAGGTATTGTTGGTAGTGTCAAGCGTGGCCGCTACCGGATCCCAGGTATTAGAAGAAGTGTTCCAAAATGCCAGCTGTAAATTATTTTCCGAGCCGGCCGGGATATCCGAATCGCTGTAAGTAATGGAAATTTCAATTGAATTGCTTAAGCTGGTAACCGCGGTGCCGTTAGAGTCGGTAACTAAAATCCTTTTAGTTGAGGTGCCGATCGGAGAAGCATTTAAGGTGGACGGAGGGATAATTGACGGTTTAGCCACGGTCATGGAAACATTGGAGCTGCCAGTGCCTAAAGCGTTGGGCGGAATGTTCACGGAGACATCGGACTGGGAAACGACTCCGCCGGTAGTCGGCGTCATACTGTTCATTTCTGGCGCGTTATAACTGCAGCCGCTAATTGCGGTTAAAGAAATATTTACCGTGCCCGCGCCTGTTTGGGCTGTGCCGCTGGAAGGAGTTTTGCATGGCGCGTCGGCATAAACCGTCCAACTGCCGGAATCAACGGCTAATGAATAAGTGCCGTCGCCGCTTAATTCTGAACCCATCCAGCCGGTGTTATTAGCTCTTACCGCCCAGACAAAACCTTCGCTTAGAGCTTCGCCGCCGGAAGTTACCGTGCCGGAAATAGTATCCGAAGAGGCGGTTAAAGTTAAATTTTGGGTAGTATCAACGGCAACCGCGGATAAAGTTACCGGCGCGCTGGTATAGCCGGTTAAATTCGCGCCTACCATATAATTATAGCCGGAAGGAATTTTCATTGAATAAGCGCCGGTGGTAGCGTCGGCCGTGGTGGTAAATTTTCCCGGGCCGTCGGTTCTTGACGCCCAAACCGTGGCGTTCGCTCTGGTAACGCCGCTTAAAGTTATTATTTCCGGTAAAGCAATGGTAATTTCGGAAGTCGCATCGGCTACAATGGTAGTGGTGGTAGCGTCAATATTAGCGGCTAGCGAAGTTAGATTGCCGAAAGCCGGCGTGCCAACGTCAAGGCGATAATCGCCGGCCGGCAAATTAAATTTTGTGACTAAGTCCGCATTGCTGGTAGTTGCCGTCCAGGTATCTGAACCATTGCCTTTACCGGTCGTTGGGTTGAAAGCCCAGGCAAAAATTTTGTCCAAGCCATAGGTATTGCCTCCGGTAATTTTAATTTGCAGATATCCCTGCGCTTGTGGCGTGAAATCTTTGCCGGTGACATTACCTGATACATCAACATTGGTTAAGCTACCGATGAAACCCATGCTTTCCGACCAGGCGTCAATCGTATAGCCGGTTCCGGCCGGCACTCTTAAAGTATAGGTGCCGTCGCTTCTGGTCATAGTGCTGTTTTGGCCGCTGGAACCGAAAGCATGCATATGCACGCCTTCATAATTGGTCGCTCCGGTATGTACCTGTCCTTTAATAGTCTTAAAATTTCCCGCGGAAATGGTAAAATCTTTGCCAGTGGCATTAGCTCCTAAGAGCACGCTTATATCCGTAATAGCGCCTAAGGGGCCATAACCTGGGGCAAAAGCTTCTACCCGGTAGGTGCCTACCGGCACATATAGCGTATAAACGCCGGAGGTATTGGTTAAGGTTTGGTTAAAACTGCCGTTTGAGCCTTGCGCCATTACCGAAGCTCCATTAATATGGAAACCTTCAGGGTCATGTATCGTGCCGGTAATGTAGGTAGTGGCTTGCTGAACCACCACGGTTTTATTAACCGTAGTATCAGTGCTTAAAATATTGACCGGATATTCTTTAAATCCGCCCGGCATCATCAATTGGATAGAAAAAGCGCCGGTCGGAACTTTGAGTTGATAGACTTTTACGCCGTTGACTAAAGTAGTACTGCAGACGCCTTGCCCGCCCGGCCCTTTCATGTCAGAGCCGGACCGCCGGATGCCTAAGCAAGGCATAGGCGGAGTGGTTTCGTCAATGACCGAATTATCAGAGCTGCGCCTTAAAGTTACGTTTAATGTTTTGTCGGCGACCGCGAAAGCGACCGGACTAAGCGTAGTAATGGCGGTGCCGGCTGATATAAAAACCGGATCAACCGCCGGCGTCCAATATTGGGTGCCGCCGCTGGAAATGGTTCCATTGTTGGCTTCAATGGCAATCTGCCAGGTATCGCCTGATTTAACCGGCAATTTAAAATAGCCGGTGCCGGTAGCGCTCAAGCCTTCAGTTAGATAGTCTGGACCGTTAAAAACCGGTGAAAATGATTGAACCGCGCCCGTATAGCCTCTGACGGAAATTTGTTCGGTGCCGTTTTCTATTCCTCCGGTAATTGTGCCGCGGATTTCCGCATCCGGCACTTCAAAGGTTGGGGTGACCGTAATGGTTTCAGCGCCGGTAGCATTTATTTGCAACTGGGAGGGCGGAATGTAGTTGGCAAAAAACTCGGAATTAGTACTAGAGAAAGGCATGACGAATAATATATAAGTGGCGCTGATTAAATTGCTATAAGTAAAAGTGCCGTTATCAGCTACTTTTACCGTTCCGGCGAAAAATTGCAGATCAGGGCAACCCATACCGACTTGCAGTTGCCTGGCTTCCGCTTGAGTAACTGTTTCTAAATCACCGTTAGCGCGTCTGACTTTTACCGTGCCGGTAACGGTATTATCGCCGCCGATCTGGATAGTTTCAACCGGCGGCGGCGAGTTATCGCCCATGGCCGGTTCGCCCCAATATGACCCGTCAACCAGGCCGCCGCCGGCAATGGTAGTATATACTTTAAAGCCTTGATAAGCTCCTTTAGTCGGATTGGTAATATTTCCGACTGTAAAAGTTACCGTGGAAGTGGCGGCCGGGTCAATCTCGCCGCCGCTTACGGTTAAAATTATTTGGTTAGTGCCATTAGCATTTGAAACTGCTATGGCGTCGGCAGCGATCTGCGCCGTACCGCCTTCAACAATCGTTTGCAATGAAGTCGTGGCGCCAGTTAAAGGTGAAGCATAGCCAACTGCTGGAAAATTAAAATGTATTTTATCGCCGACATTTAAAGTGGTGCTGGCGGTAAAAGTAACAGAATATTGCACCATGGTCGCGCTAGAGGAGAAACTCGTAGGAGTAATGGTCCAATCAGTAATCGCTCCGCCTCGTCTGGTTATGGTAGCGGCTCCGGTTGCGGCTGAATCCAAATCACTGGCGCAGCCGCCGGTATCACCATTGCCCGGAACACCCGGAACGGCTAAAACGCAAGTTCTGACCGACCAATTTTTACTTCCCATATCCGACGTGCCTATCATAGGATTGGTCAAGCCTTTTATGTCTATAATAAAATTATTGGCCGCGGTGGTTTGCGTGCTAGTGGCCACAAGAATTATTTTTCTTTGATTACCGTTGCGCCACATTTGCTGGCTACTGGTAGCAAACTGTAAAGCGTCTCCGCCTAAGGCCGTGCTAGAGGCGGTGACAAGACTAAAATCCCACATGGTTTGACCAATAGACGGAAAAGTAATTTCCACGGCATGCGTTAAAGCGGTTAGGGCGGTTACGTTGTTGATTGTAAATCGCCAGGTAGCATCAGCCTGACCGACCAAATTATCAACATTGTCGGTTTTAGGGGCTACGGTAACCGAAGTTAAAGCTTCGGCCCGTGCCGGATTGGCGGATAAAATTATAGCGCCAAAGCCAAATACGAATAGCATGATTGTTAAAAAGATGAAATATTTTTTCATAGTCGTTTGCTGCGCTCGTTTGCGGCGTAGCAGTTAATTTAAAAATAAAAAAATCGGCCAATTAAATTGGCCGATAAAATATATATAAAAATTTTATTATTTTTTGATATTAAAAAATTTTTCAGCTTAGGCTGTAAATAGAAAATAAAACATAACATAATATGGGGATAAGTTAGTTGTTTTATTATTTTTATTATAGCACAAAGTTGTCCGCAGAACAATTATTTCCACTTATCCACATACTGGCCCAGGCCGGATTGATTTAGCTTATTTTTGAGCTTGGTTTTAGTATTTAAGAAGATAATCAGAGATAATAGGTCAATTGAATAGCGGTTGCCGATTATCTTATATTTGACCTTATTATACTGTATGGCGCGGCGGATGGTTTTAGTCTGTACTCCGCCAATCTTAGCTGCTTCGGAAACGGAAAGCCAGATGGGAGTATTGATCTCATTATTTAAATTAGGTTGAATATTGTTATTTTTGGATTTTTTTTCGTCCATTTTTAGTATTTAAGTCTACAAGAATGTAGACTAAAGTCTATAAATTAGGCTTAAAAACATATAAATTTAACTATAATAAGACTTTAGTCTACACTAATGTAGACTAAAGTTTTATAGTTTATATTTGATTTTTGTTCAAAGTCCACGTTAGCCTAGACTAAAATAAGTTATTCATATTTTTGCATATTATTTTTAAGAATGCAAGAGGGGGCGTCGTCCTGGAGTTTAGCAATTTTATTTTGTCATCCTCGGGCTTGACCCGGGGATCCAGGATTTAATGGTACAGGCATCTTATTTTGCCATCATCTCAGTAAACCTGACTTCCTACGGGTTTAACCCTGCCTGCCGGCAGGCAGGCTGGATTCCGGCTCGTAGGCCGGAATGACAAATAGGAGGGGAGTTTAGCTTTTTATTTGCCTTTTACTTGCCTCTATGTTATTATACTGAATAATTACATTCTCTAGCTGGACGGAATCCCGCAATGAGAAAAAATTGCTAAAATTAGTCATTAATTTTCGTTTTTTACGATTATTTTTTTGTTTAGTTTTTTATATAGATATTTAACTGTAACAATACTTAATATTATCCGTATAATTAAATGAAAATAGGCAAAATAGAAGAAAAATTGCTATTATACAAAATCAAAAAAAACGACAAAGAGGCCTTTGTTAAAGCTTATGATTTATATGTAGATCAGCTTTACCGGTTTATTTATTTTAAAGTAGGCAGCCGGGAAGAAGCCGAAGATTTATGTTCAGCTGTTTTTTTGAAAACCTGGAATTATATCTTAGAGAATACTCTAAAAGACCATAAAACTTTAAAGGCTCTGCTCTATAAAATCGCCAGAAATTTAATCATTGACCATTACCGAAAAAATAAAGACAGAGAAAATATCAGCCTTGACGGCGATAGCGGAATTGAAGTTATTGACGAGAAGCAAAGCGCCTCTCGCGCCATGGAATTAAAAACCGACCTTTTGGTTTTAGAAACTAAATTGCCGGAATTAAAAGACGAATATCGCGAGGTAATAATTTTGCGCTTCGTTAATGAACTTTCAATCAAAGAAATCGCCGAGATTTTAGATAAGTCAAAAGGCAATACTCGCGTTCTGATCTTCCGCGCGCTAAAAGCTTTGAAAGAACTTTTAGAGAATGATGAAAAAATGAATAAATGACAATCTACAATCGTATGAACGACAAAGATCTGCTCAAAAAATTAAATAATTTAAAAACCATTAAACCCGATGATAATTTTAAAAAGAATTATCGGGAGCTTTTATATGCGCAAATTTCCGCCGGAGCGACTGTTAATAAATCAGAATCAAATTTAAGAATAATTTGGGAGAGCATTATGCCGGGCAAAGTTTTTATTAATATGGTTAAACCGGTCTGGATAACGTCTTTAGCCAGCGTCTTAATTTTAGTAATCGGCGTGGGCGGAGTTTATGCCTCAAAAAATTCCAAACCCGGCGATTCATTATATATCGCCAAGATCATCAGCGAGAAGGCCCAGTTCGTTATGACTTTTAATGAAAAAGATAAAGCTAAATTAGGTTTGGAGTTTGCCACCAACCGCGCTAAAGAAATAACTCAAGTTTTAGAAGAGTCTAAGGAGTCGGAAGATAAGAAGGGCGCGAAAGTAGAACAATTATCGCAAGATTTTAAAAAAGAAATCAGCCAAGTTAAAAACAGATTAACCACTATTAAAAAAGCTGAAAACAAAAATAATCAGAATAAAGAAGAAGAGCCGGAAGTCTTCGGCGCTAATTTAGGCAAGGACGATCAAAGAATGGAAATTTCCGAACCGGTAAAACCGGCGGCTAAACAAGAAATTTTACCGGAGGTTAAACTTGAGTTGGCGGCGCCGGTTATCGCCACGACGACTGAAGGAAGTTTAAACAGCCCGGATAAGGCCTTAGAAGAAGCGGAAAAGATGCTTGATGAAAAAAATTATGACGGCGCGATAGATAAAATAGAAGAAGCCAAACAAATAATTAATCAAGAATCTGAAAATCTTGAACCTGTTAAAGGCGAGGTTAAAGGCGTGAGCGAAACGGCAACGAGCACGAATTAATTATAAAAGTCCCCCTTAAAAAGGGGGATTAAGGGGGTTTAAAGATTCGGAAGATGTGGTAAAACTTAAAATCCCCCAACCCCCTTTGTTAAAGGGGGCAAAACTAAGCCTAGCGCGAATTAGATTGCTCGCCATAATGGCGAACAGTCTAATCCGCATTAAGCGGATTGCGATAAAGTTTAAAAGGTCGATCTATTTCGATAGAGGCTTTATCAAATTAATTAATCAACTTGCTTTTTAAATTTAGAAGGGACTGTCACCAAATGCCGTATTCGGCTTAAATTTCCAAATTTCGGTAAATTTTTATCTAAAATTTTCTCGCCGATATCTAAAATATCGCCTCAAAAATTTTATAAAAAATTTCCACGAAATTGTGAAAATTTATTTCCGAAAGAGCATTTGGCGACAGTCCCTAAGCTCCGCGATTGATCATCGCTAGCTACCAAGCAAATCAGCAAGCTAACCCCCCACACTTATGTTAATAAGTCGGGAGGTGAATTATCCATGCAATTTGCCAACCCCGCGCGCTTATTACTATAAGCGTGGGGGAGGCGGGATTCCGGTTGAT
>Ga0172379_10009803_pt1 | contig 11728 bp, 14 predicted proteins | sample GrowelOW334metaG_FD_119756 | JGI IMG/M metagenome (GOLD analysis project Ga0172379, IMG submission 119756) | Groundwater microbial communities from an aquifer near a municipal landfill in Southern Ontario, Canada - Groundwater well OW334 metaG | ecosystem: Environmental > Aquatic > Deep... | reverse complement strand
TCGATATTTTCGACTGCCTCATGCACTTTTTGACAAGCCTCGGCCACAACATCGTTGTCGATATAGCCCAAAAAGAATAACTCGATATGCAAGTTTTCCTCTTTGGTCCATTTCACGGGAAGTGATTGCCATTTGGCACAGCTTTTGATGAGCCGTCGCCTGACTTGGCCAGCTAAATTAATACTTATAAATATTTTTCGTTTCATATTGTCTAGTTTAGCCTTTTTTTGGGGATAAATCAAGGCTTTTGTTGGCGCTTTATCTTAAGTCCCAATCTTGCTAGAATAGAGAAAAGCTTATGGCAGAAAAAAAGACCCAATTCATTCTCAGTGTCACTCCCCTTATCAGGATTCCGCTAATCCGTGATCAGTTTTTCTATTATCTCGCGGACGAAAAATTACCAGCCGGAACGCTTGTTAGTATCCCCCTTTTCAAAAAAACCGTGGAAGGCGTGGTGATTGAAAGCAAAAACGACTTCCCTCGCATCGGCGGAATGACACTTAAAAAAATTGGAAAAGTTTTGGAGCTGAACTTTCTCACCAAAAATCAATTAACTCTTGCAAAGCATATTTCGGATTATTATATTATTTCGTTGGGTGTAGTTTTGAAAAATTTCGTGCCGAAGAGAAGCAAAACGAGAGACAAGAAACCCTCCTTCGCTTCCTCCTTCGCTAAGGCTACGACGGATAAAAAAGCTACGGCGGGCAAGCAAGAAACAGAAAATATAATCTTAACAGAAGAGCAGGATAGCGCTGTAAAAAAAATTACTAGAGAAGGCACGGATAAATTTTTACTATTTGGTCCCGCCGGATCAGGCAAAACAGAAGTTTACATCCATTCCATTTTGGAACTTAAAAAACAAAATCCCCAAAGTCAATTTTTGATTTTAGTGCCAGAAAAAACTTTAACGCCTCAGGCGTTGGAAAGATATGGCGCTTATTTTCCCGAGAAAGAAATTGCGCTCATCAGCAGTAATCTTTCTAAAGGCGCTTTTTATGCAAATTGGCAAAGAATAAAATCTGGCGAAGCTAAGATTATTATTGGCACCCGCATGGCCGTTTTTGCCCCTTTTCAAAAATTAGCCCTAATTGTCATCGACGAAGAACAAGATATGTCTTTCAAGCAATGGGATATGAATCCGCGCTATGACGCAAGAACTGTGGCGGAAGAATTAACAAAATTATATGGATGCCGCATTGTCCGCGGATCAGCCACGCCCAGCACTGAGACTTATTTCAAAACTCAAAATGGACATTACAATCTGCTAACATTAAGTGATTCATATCATCCCAAAAATTCAACTGCCCAAAAAGTCCGCAGTACGATTGAGCTAGTTGATATGAAAAAGGAGCGTTGGAGTAGCCTGCCTGCCGGTAGGCATGGGAATTATTCTTGCATCAGCAAAAAACTCAAAAGTGAAATCGCTTATGCGCTCAAAAATAATTTGCAAACTATTTTGTTTATCAATCGCCAAGGAATGAGCACTTTTTCTGTCTGCAACAATTGCAAAACAGTGCTTAAGTGCCCCAATTGTGATCGCGCATTGATTTATACAAATTCTAGGGAGCACAAATGCTCACATTGTTCTTTTGTGGCTTCGGCTATCCCTAGCTGTTCAAAGTGTCATGGTATCGAATTTCGCAATGTCGGACTAGGCACACAAAAAGTAGAAAAAGAAGTCAAGGATTTTTTTCCGGGAGCCAGAATTTTGCGCCTTGACTCGACCAGCGCCAAAGAAAAGGATTTTCAAAAAATAGCCTATGAAAAATTTTCTCGCGGAGAAATTGACGTCCTTATTGGCACCCAGATGATCACCAAGGGCTGGGATTTGCCGCGTATGAGCTTAGTCGGAGTGATCGACGCAGATAATATGCTCACCCTGCCAGATTTTCGCACCGGGGAAAAAGCTTGGCAAAATCTGGTTCAACTAGCCGGTCGCGTTTCTCGTCCCGGAGCCAGATTCCCCGGCCGGATTATCATCCAGACTTATCATCCCGAGAACAAACTGCTCTCTCTTATCGCGCAAAATGATTATCAGTCTTTCTATGAGCAAGAGCTGCCCGATCGAGAACTTTTAGAGTACCCTCCTTTTGGAAAAATTGCTAAGTTGGTCTTTGAGGATTATAATCAAAAAAGGGTTGCCAGCGAGACAGAAAGAGTGTACAATCTTTTAGCTGAGGAAAATGCCAATCTGAAAATAAGCTCGCCGGACGATTCTTTTGTCCCAAAAATCCGTGGTAGATATCGCCGACAAATAATCATCAAATTTCAAAAACAACTACCCCAAAAGATACTAACCGCTCTTAGATCTTTGCCAACCGGTTGGGTTGTTGATATTGACCCAAGCTCTCTAATTTAACCAGTCTATTTCAAGGAGGCTCAATCTCCGGTTAGACTTCCAGTAGCTAGCTAATTTAGCATACGGCTATGTCATTACTACCAATTTTAACTTATCCTGATCCGCGCCTGAAAAAAAAGACGCGCGAGATTGAAAACCCCAAAGATCCCCTGATTCAGGAGTTGATTTTTGACATGTTAGAAACGATGAAAGAAAATAATGGAATGGGGCTGGCCGCTCCTCAAGTGGGAAAATCTTTGCGCCTCTGTGTCATTAGATTCGAAAGAAAAACATACATCCTTATTAACCCGAAAATTAAATCAAAATCTTGGGGAAAAGAAATTGCCGAAGAAGGTTGCCTTTCTTTTCCGGGCCAGTTCATTCCGATCAAGCGCTCCAAGAAAGTAAAAGTAGCTGCTCAAAATAAGTCCGGCAAAGAAATCACACTTGAAGCGCAAGGGCTTCTCGCAAGAGCACTGCAACATGAAATCGATCATCTGGATGGAATATTATATATTGAAAGGATATAGCCTAATAAGTAAAACCAACTAAAATGCAAAAAAAAACAATCAAGCTACGAGTCATCTTTATGGGCACATCGTCTTTCGCCGATACAATTCTTAGCGCTCTTGTCGCGGAAAAATATAATTTAATCAGTGTCTATACTCAGGCGGATAAAAAAGTTGGGCGAAATCAAGAATTGCAAAAAACGGCTGTAAAAATCACGGCTGAAAAGAACGCTATCCCTGTTTTTTCTCCCGCTAGGTTTGGTGAGGAAGAAATTATTGAACTCAAAAATCAAAAACCAGACCTACTTATTGTTGCCGCCTATGGAAAGATTTTGCCTAAGGCTGTTTTGGATTTGCCTGGCTTTGGCGCAATCAATATTCATGCCTCCCTCCTCCCCCATTATCGTGGACCATCCCCCATTCAAAATGCCATTTTGGACGGAGAAAAAGAAACCGGAGTTACAATTATGCTAATGGATGCCGGTATTGATACGGGAATGATTCTGAGCCAGAAAAAAACCAAAATTAATCCTGATGAAACTAGCACCGAACTCTCAGAAAAATTAGCCAAACTCTCTATTCCATTACTTCTCGAAACAATTTCTTCTTGGGTAGAGCGAAAAATTACACCGCAGGAACAAAATAATAGTTTTGCTAGTCTTTGCCAATTGATCGAAAGAAGCGATGGAAAGATAATCTGGCTCAATGATGCAAAGTCTATTTATAACCAATATCGCGCCTTTTATGTTTGGCCGGGAATTTTCACTTTTTGGCAACGAGGCGATTCTAATATTAGAATAAAAATAAATCGACTTTCACTAGGAAATATAACCTCGCAAGACAAACATTCATTGGGAGAAGTTTTTCGCTTGGGCGAAAAAATTGCCGTGCAGGCCGGAGCAGGTGTTGTTTTTTTGGAAGAAGTCCAATTGGAAGGAAAGAACAACCTGAAAATAGCAGATTTTATTAATGGTAATTCTGATTTTATTGGAAGTGTCCTAAAATAAATCGCATGTTTAATTTTAATGAAAAAAAAGAGGAAGATAATACCAAAGCTATTTTTGTCGGGTTGTTTTTAATTATCCTAATTACTACAATCACTGTCTTCAAGTCAACTTCGGAAAAACAAGCGCTTTCCCAAAAAAACAAAGAAATAGCTCACCAGACAGAAGCACTTAATAGCGCAAAAATAAAAAAAATATCATCCGAGGAATTGGTAAAAAAAATTCAAGCAAATGCTGATTTAATACTCCTAGATCTCCGCAATAAAAATCAATACGCGACCGAACACATAATCGGTTCCGTCAATTTGGCCGATTTAGAAATTGATGCCTTAGCCAAAAATAAACCCTGCATTCTAATCGATGCGTCAGGAGTGACGGAAACCATTAACACCACTGTTGATGTCCTGGCCAGTAACGGCCTCAAAAATATATTTTATTTAGAGGGTGGGTTTGATTCTTGGAAAAAAAATATTAACCCAACAATCAGCAATGGCGATCCGAACTCTTTTACTGATCAGGCTAAGGTATCCTATATTTCTAGTGATGATTTAAAGAAAATACTGGAGCAAGAAAAAAATTTATTAATCATCGACGTTAGAAAAAATACAGAGTTTAATGCGGGACATATCACGAAAGCGATTAATATTTTTTTGGATGATCTCGAGAAAAAAAGGCAGGAGCTTCCCTTGGGGAAAAAAATCGTGCTTTATGATAACGATAATCTTGGCGCTTTTAAGGGAGCTGTTCGCCTATTTGATTTGGGATTTCCAAATACTCTGACACTTTCCGATGGCTTAGCTACCTGGAAAGCAAAAGGTTATGAAATAGTAAAATAAGGTTGGGACTCACATATGCGATTTTCTCATTTTGATTAGTCTGAGTTTGTCCGCTAATAGGGAAAACGCGTAAGTCCTGTCTTTATTCAACTATAGCTAAAACATCTTCCGCTTTAAGGATGAGGCATTCGTCAGCACCCATTTTAATTTCTGTCCCGCTGTATTTGGCAAAAATAACAGTCTGACCTTTTTTAACTTGAATTTTTTCACTTGTACCAATTGCCAATACCCGACCTTCTTGCGGACGATCAGTGCTGGTTGTTTCCGGCAAAAAAATTCCCGATTTGGTTTTTTGGTTTAGCTTAATTAATTTTACCAAGATGTTTTCTCCTAGCGGTTTTACGTTTTCTTTTTGCATAATGATCTATTTTTAATTAATTAAATTATTACCAAGTTAATCACATTTTTTTTCTTCTTTTAGCATAAAGCTATAGAGAAAAATGGCCTGCGAAGCAAACAGCTTTAAGATTTCCATATTTTTTGGCTTTCTCTCTTCCCCCTCATCATATCCCTCAATAATCAAATAACTTTTCACTGAGTTGATTTTCTGCAAGGAGGAGACGATAAGCACGTCATTTTGTTTTTTAACATTCACGTTTTCGCCCATATCGGCCAAGTCTTGATTGGAGATAGTTGTTTTTAGGGAGGTATTTCCCAAAAATCCAATCTCCTTTTCGGTTTTATTTTTTTTTAAATCAATAAAGCGAAGCACGGTCGAATTAGCTTTAACCAGCGAATTTGCCGCATTAATAATTGATTCGTAGGTTTCTTTTTCTTTTTTTCTATCCAAAATAGAGTGATCTGCCAGCCCCAAGGCCACACCCATCAAGATGTCCATTTTTCTATTTACCTCACCGATATAGCTATATGAGTCAACCAGATCCTTCACCGCTTGATCCATTTTTTTTTGCGTTCTTTCTTTCTCTTTTTTTTGAAAAACAACCCTTCTTTCGTTTTGAATAAAAGTTAAAAAGGCAATTGAGCCAAGAAGAAAGATAGCAACTTCCTCTGCTCGCTCCTCAGCAAGAAAAGAGAAATTATCTCTGACGATATCCGGAATAAGGACAGCAATGGCAAATAAACTAGCAAAAATCCAATACATACCGTTTTATCTAAAATATTTTAATCACTCAAAGCTTTTACGAGATACCTTTTTAATTCTTCCAGCTGATCTTGGTTATGGATTGAAACGCAAAGCACCTCAGGATTAATTTGTCGCATTTTCTCAATTTTCCCATCAATGCTTTTTCCTTCCACTAAATCTGTTTTAGTGAACAAAACTAACTCTCTTTTCTTAACCAAACTCTCTGAATATTTTTTTAATTCCTTTCGAATAATTTGATAATCTTTTTCCAAGTCCAAAGACTCCAGGCTGATGCAATGAACAAGAATTTTTGTTCTCTGAATATGACGCAAAAATTTCATTCCCAATCCTCTGCCCTCTGATGCTCCTTCAATGAGCCCGGGAATGTCCGCCAAGATTATACCGTCCATAACACCTAGATTTGGCTCAAGTGTCGTAAAATCATAACTGCCTACTTTCGCCTTCGAAGCAGTCAATTCATTGAGTAGAGATGATTTTCCAGCGCTAGGAAGACCAATGAGACCGATGTCGGCGATAAAACGCAACTCAACAAAAAAATCTCGCTCTTCTCCCTCTTTTCCCAACTCCCTTTCTTTGGGTGAAGTGTTGGATGGCCCACGAAAGAAAAAATTTCCCCTTCCGCCAATTCCTCCACTCGCGACCAAAAGACGTTGCCCAACTTCAACAACCTCCAATTCTTTTTTATTTTTGAGATCATGAAGGACACTTCCTATTGGAACAGTCAAAATCAAATCTTTTCCCCGATGTCCCTCTGAATTATCTTTTTTTCCATTCTGTCCATTTTCAGCATAATATTCTCTTTTATGCTTATATTTATTCAGAGCGGATAAATTCGACACACCTTCAAAATAAACGCTTCCACCGTTTCCACCTTTTCCGCCAGTTGGACCAAGACTCATTTTGACTTTATTAAAAGCCACCACACCATCTCCTCCACGACCGGCAAAGACTTTTATTTTTACCTCATCAGTGAACACAATATTTTAGTTTAAAAAAATTAATTTATTTTTTTCTTTGGTACTGGATCATAACCTCCCGCATTCCAGGGATGGCACCGCACAATTCTCTTTATTCCTAAAAATCCTCCGCGCCAAATCCCAAACCGTCCAATCGCCTCATAAGTATATTGACTGCAAGTTGGATGAAAGCGACATATTCTCTCAGAAATAATATAGGAAAGCGGTCCCTGATCAAGAGAAAGAGTCTTTTGATATAGTTTTATGAGTGTAAGAATTATCCTTTTCATCTTCTTTAGTTAACTCCAATTTAGGGCTTTTGTCAAGCAAATTTCGTTTATTTTCTGCTCTACTTTATTACATTTTTTCCAAAAATTCAAGCTCATCTTCTCGCTCCGGATGAAAAACTACCTCAGCCAAGCTACCTTCAGGCAAACCAGAAAGAAAATTCAAGTTTCCCATCCAATCAAAACTAATCATATACTCGGTTGTTTTCAGTGTCGTTTTCTTAATACTTTCCAAACCTTTTTTCCTTAGCCAATTCAGCACTTTTGCGACAGAATTATCACAAACGAAAGAGACTTTTCCAAAGCGTACAAAGGGAATTTTATATTTCTCTCCTAAGCGCAAAACTGATCGCAAATAGGGCGGAAAATAATGGATATACTCATGCGAACCAATTCCATCCGGCGCTTGACCAAAAATTTCTTCAAATTTTTCAATTTGAATCGCCCATTGCAATTCCACTTTTTCCGGAGCAGTTTTTCCAAAAAAATATCTCAACCCGAACATCACCGCCCGTTTGACCGCACCTTCATGCAAACGTCTATTTCCCCGCCAATAATTTGAATTATAATCCACCAGATGCAGATGAATATCCAATTTAATTCCTAGGTGCTTTAACTCCATCACTTCCTCCGGGCTGATATTTTCACTGATCATTATTTCAATTCGATCTAATTTTCCCGTTCTTGCCACACGCAAAATATTGGCATTGGCTAATTTACTAATACCAAAATCATCGGCAGAAAAAGTCACTTTTTTTCGATTTATTTCATCTAACATAAATTTATTCTTTTCTTTGTTGGCTTCCTAGCTCACATCTCCGATTTCTTGCAACTTGATCAATTTTTGATAGAGTCCGCCAGAAAGCCTCGAAAGTTCAGTATGGCTTCCCTCTTCCACAACATGGCCTTTTTCCAGCACAATAATTTTATCCGCTTTTTTGATTGTGCTTAAGCGGTGAGCAATCACAATTACTGTTCTATTTCGACTGATTTTATCCATCGCGTCTTGAATCAGACGTTCAGAATAAGAATCCAGACTAGAAGTCGCTTCGTCAAAAATCAAAATTCGCGGGTTGGCTAAAATTGCCCTGGCAATCCCCACCCGTTGCCTTTGGCCACCAGAAAGCTTAATCCCTCTTTCCCCCACCGTCGTGTCATAGCCATTTTTCAATTGCAAAATAAATTCTTCTGCATTGGCCGTTCGCGCTGCCGCTTCAATTTCTTTCATACTGGCTTTCGGTTTTGCGTAGGCGATATTTTCTCTAATGCTCGTGTCAAAAATTTCCACGTCTTGTGGCACAATCGCCATAAAACGCCGAAAAGCATAAAGATCATAGTCTCGCAGATCCTTTCCATCCAAAAGAAGTTGCCCTTCGGTCGGGTCATAATGCCGATAAATCATGCGCACAACTGTTGTTTTTCCTCCACCAGATGGGCCAACCAAAGCAGTAACGCAACCAGAATTGATTAAAAAACTCACCCGATCCAGAGCAGCGTTATTGCTTTCCTTATAGGCGAAAGAAAGCTGCTTAAATTCAAGACTACCCTCAATATTTTTCGGTTTAATTCCTCTCGGGTTATTTTTTATTTCCGATTCTTCTTTGGATAAAAGATATAGTCGCTCGACCGCTTCGCTAGATTCCATAATTCGATCATAAAGCCGAGAGATACGAAACAGCGAAAGTAAGGCTTTTTCGGAAATTGTATAGACAAAAACGATACTACCGATGGTAATTTGTCCCCGAATCACAAGATAGATTCCGAAAATAAGCACGCAGGCGCGACCCAAATCAATCACCAAATTACGCGCTACGTTATACTGAATGATTTTCCCATACTCCCTAAGCACGCTATTTTTCACATTTTCCGTGGCACGGGAAAATTGAACATATTCCCGCATTTCTGCAACAAAAGATTTTACAGTATTGATATTGACGATTGACTGGGTCATGAGACTGGCCGCCACCTCTTGCTCATCAAAACGTTTTTTGCGAAAAGGAAATACTAGGGTATTGACGCGAAGTGTCAAAAAAACAAAGGCCGGAACAAAAACAAGAATAATCATTCCAAATTGCCAATTGACAATAAAAAGGGTGACCGTGGTAAAAATTATTTGAAAAACAGTGGGCGCCACTTCCCAGAAAAAATTGCCCAAAAGTGTGTCAATTTTATCAACACCTCTATTTATTTTTATCACCTTGCCTCCGGTGTTTTCTTTTTCGTGATAACCCAAACTTAAGAAAACCATTTTTTTGTGCGCATTATTGGCAAGATAGGCATCAGCATCAGCCAAAATTTTGAAAATTTTCAAATCAGCAATGTAATCAATAAAGGAAAGCCCTTGATTAATCAAAAACATCACACCAATCAAAAGCAAAATGTTGCCCAATTGAGTCGCATCAAAATCAGTCACCTTATCAATCACTAATTTTAAGATATAGGGACCGGACAGGCGCACCACCTCCATCGCGACAATCAAAAACAGCAGACGCTTGATCTGTTTTTGGCTTGGCTCTAAAAGTGCCCAAAGACGTTTCCAGAAACGCCCAAGATTAATTTTAGTTTGTTTTTCAGATGAATCGAACATTAACTCAATAAAAAAATAGAGGGCTCGTACCCTCTATTAATTATAGCCTAAAAAGACTTTTTTGGCAAACCCGGTAAAATCCCCGCTGGCTGGCGGATCACAAGGAGTCTGCCAATTATTTTTTCTTGCCTTTGCTTGATTTTCCCAGGAGCAAAGCGATGGCCGCTCCCAAAGCTGCTCCGATTCCGGCAGAAATCACCGCTGCTTTTTCCGGATTCTTCTTGGCATAATCCTCAACCTTCTTTCCCACGCTTTCCAATTCTTTTTTGGCCTTGGCAATTTCTTTTTCGGCCATCTTTTGCACTTCGACTTTCATCTCAGTGGCTTTGCTTTTGATTTCTTTCGCGTCCATATTATTTACTTTTAATAATTAATAACCCGACTAAAATAGAAAAAATTCCCACGACTGCATAACCCACACCATTGCTCATTACCAGCATTTCATTGATAAATAAGACCAGACTAATGAGCGCAAAAATTGTTCCGATCACGATTAAAAATGTTCCGAGTAGTCCCTTTTGCAATGCGAGCACCATTTCTTGAATCCGATGCTTGATTTTATCCGCCAATGAATCGGCAAAATTCTTGAAAAAACCAACCCCCAATCCGGAAAGAGTTTCTTGCCAGTCAAAACCACCTTCCTCTTTTTTTATTTTTTTTGTTTGGGCCATATTTTTTATTTATTTTATTACTTTCAAATTATAGCACATCACCAGCCTAGGCGCAAAAAACAGCGCTGGCTTATTTTGATTTTCCAAAGCGATTAGCGTGATATTTTCCGAAATTCTTCGATTAACTCAACCTTTTGAGCCTTCCTTAACTGTTTGATTCGATATTCTTCTCTCATTGCCAAATAACGTTTTTCAAATTTTTGAAAAAATACCAGCCTAATCGGCCGACGAGATGATGTGTATTTCGCGCCTCGCTTCGTTTCATTGTGCTCAAAAATTCGACGCTCCAAATCCTTCGTAATTCCAGTGTAGAGTGTTCTGTCAGCGCATTCGATAATATAGAGATAGTACATAAATTTTCTATTTAAGCTCATTATAACATAAACACACAAAAAAAAGGGGGGGAGCTATATTTCCGATATAAATCATTAATCATAAAAAGTATCATTCCAACTCTCATCAAAAAGGACTTCTAATGGCTTTTTCACTATCGCTTTCCAATCAGATTTTGTTCCATTGACATACTTTGATGTAATTTTTCCTGCCAAGTAATAACCAATATAATACCCGATTCCATACTTAAAGCTCTTCCCAGGATAAAGCTCGTTTTTATTTCGAGCAAATAGATATTTATAATCCTTTTCAGTGTTTGATGCAAAAATACTCTTAGACTGTAATAATATTTCTTTTAATTTGCGTTCTGATATGCGATACATTCTTGATGAATCCATTTTGGTAATTTCGTCCGCAAATCGATCTGCCAAACCTTCACTAATCATTGTTTGTTGGTTGTTCCTATTTTCAACTTGTCCTCCTTTTTTCTTTTGCCTTTCTAGCTCGTGAAACTTAACGGCTGCATGAAAATATTCATGAGCAAGTGTATGGCACAAATCAGAGATAGAACAATCTGGATGGATAAAAACAAACGTAGAAGCTGCGGTATAACAAAAAGCTGATAATTCACCTTTCTTAAATTTAGGAAAAACAAAATACTTATGCACTGCGAAGGGTATCTCAGTAACTGCAGAATAAATAGTGCTATCGATTTTTTGCATCAAATCTTCAGCGTTGTATTTTTGAATTTTAAGTTTTTCTGGATTCTTAACACATTCAAACATCATCTTAAATATCTCTCCGGCCAGAACCTCACCTCGATGTCCTTGAAACCATGCACGATCCAAGCCATTTGGTAGCTGCCTAATCAAACTTAGCATGTACTCATATTGATTTTCTCCATCGGGCAAAATATTACTTTCTGTTAAAAAATAAACCTCAGCCACACATTCTTTTACTTTATTTGTAATTTTAAATTGTTGCATAAAAAAATTATTTATTTTTTATCATAATCAACCTCGGCTCGCCATCTCCAAAGTAATTCTCCTTGCGCGACTCAATAACAAATCCAAAAGATTCATAGAGTTTAACTGCGTGATTA
>Ga0172379_10009802_pt1 | contig 11729 bp, 10 predicted proteins | sample GrowelOW334metaG_FD_119756 | JGI IMG/M metagenome (GOLD analysis project Ga0172379, IMG submission 119756) | Groundwater microbial communities from an aquifer near a municipal landfill in Southern Ontario, Canada - Groundwater well OW334 metaG | ecosystem: Environmental > Aquatic > Deep... | reverse complement strand
TCACACCAATCACATAACCTTGAAAATGTCGGCGGAAAATTTGTGGTTGATTCTATTTTGTTAATTAATTCTATAACTTCTTTTTTTAAATTTTCAAGTTGTTCATTTGTTTTTTTTATGCAAACTTTTTGATTATGTGCTAGATAATGCCAGATTAAAGAAATATTTTTTTCTTTTCCAAATTCTTCTTTTATCGCAAGAGAATACAACGCTAATTGCCTGTTTTTTTCCAAATCTCCTCTTGAAGGAAAAGTATTTGCTGTTTTATAATCGTGAATTTCAATTTCATTATTTTCTATATTATGGACTAATCTGTCTATAAATCCGACTAATTTTTTCTCCCCTAATTCATCAAGTTTAATTTCAACTTTTTTTTCTGTTGCAATTGTATTTTCTTCAAAAGGCTGATGCTTGAAATAATAATCAATTAAGAATTTTATTCCTTTGTCAAAATAATCTTTTTCTTTCATGAATTTGTTTACTATTGGCATTTCTGAATCATATTCTTCTGCCCACTTTTCTGCGTAATACATAATAACTTCATCAATTGAGGGTGTTGTTTTTTCCATTACTTTTTTGTAGAACCATTCAAGAGTTGAATGAACAATAGTTCCCAAATGTGCTTCAATGCTTTTCGGGATTTCAGGAATTATTTCATCTATATATCTATATTTGAATTTTAATCTGCATTTCTCAAAAGTTTCCAATCTTGAATAAGAATAAATCATCCCCATTAAAATTTAGAGAAAGAGTAGGTTATAAATTTAATCTAACTGAAAGCCGATAATCTTATTCGTCTTTTGCCAAGAAACTCCACCATTGGCTTTGAACATTACTAACTGTTCCAGTGCTTGAATCTATTTCTGCTTTAACTGGAACTTTAACGGGTATTACTAAAAATAATCTTGCTTGTTTTTCTGCAGTATATTCATAAGTTCCGCTGCCGTTTAATACTACTTCTTCATTTTGCAATTTAGCTTTTACTTTTGCTTTTAAATTTTCTTTTACCTGGTCAGGAAGAACTTTAATTTCCTTTGTTTCATTTCCTGAGAAAACTCCGTAAACTTTTTCTCCTGATTTGTATAATGTAACATTTGTCGTCATATTTTCTCCTTTAATTTGAACAATCATGTTTCCAGATTCTCCTGCAGTTATTGTCATAATTCTTGTTCCATTTTCAAACTCGCATCTTATTACACTTCCCATGCATTCGCATCCTGCAGGGCATTGAGCATTTTCAAACTTTAATCTATGTTCTTCATTTCTTACATCTTTCAAATCATTCATCTGAACAACATTTTTTATTTCATCTGCAGTTAATTGAGATTCAGCTACAATTGAATTTAATATTTCATCTCTGTTTGTTGTGTTTAAAACAAAAGTTTTTTCAATAGCTATTGATGTAAATTTAGAATCGGAGTTTACTTCAATTTTTAATTTGCTTTCTTCATGCATTGCACTTTTGTCTTCTCCGCCAGTTTCTAATTTCAATAAACTATTAACAGTATCTTTAGTCATTGCAAATTTAGAAATTATTTCTGCAGTGAGGTCACTTTGATTTACTGAAGTAGTATAAAATTTTTTATCTATTTTTACTTTTGACTGTGTTCCTTGAATTTCTGCAGTTATTTCAGTTTTTTCTTTTTCACTTAAATTATCTTCTCTCGCTGAAATTACAGAATTGTGTTCTTGTTCATTTTGGGTTTTATTATCTTCATTTGCCATACCTGAAGAAAATGAAGAATTGTCGCCAGTTATAACAACATCAGAATGATCTGAATCCCCCGAATTACCTGCTCCGTCTCCGCTAATATTTTCTATTACCCTGCTTGTAATTCCCGCTGAAATAAAACCAATTAGAAATAAAGTTAATACCGATAAAATCATCCATCTTTTCATAAGATATTAATAATAATTAATATTTATAAATTTAATTATTTCTATTCGACAACCCGAAAGTCTGCATTAATTAAAAAAATAAACTTATCTTAAATTATCTCGCCGAAGCCGATTAATCGCCAGTGGCTGTCAATATTTCTTGCAAGTCCGACGTTACTGCCTTTTAACAAAACAATTGGGATATTAAGGAACAATTCAATTTCATCTTTGCTTATTTTTTCAATTGTACCTACGGTAATTGTCGTGTTCACACTTAGCATCAGCATTTCTTTTGTTTTTAGCGGAGAAACTTCTTTGTGTTCTGAAATTCCCAAGACTTCTTTAAACAAATTTGTTTTTATTTTTACTTTGTAACTTATTTCAGGAAGTTTTTCTTTTAATCCAACTAAACATCCTGAGAGAGAATCTGCTTTCGTAAGGAAAGGGTCTAACTCTGTTTCAATTGCAATACTTGCGCCAGGAGAAACTTCTTCAAGTGATTCGTTTCCCTTGTGGATTGACAGAATTTTTGTTGTCAGAGTCTGATACATCTGCTGATTTGCTTTTTTGATAATTAATCCGGGTTTGATTTCTATCTCGTCGCCGACTTTTAATTTTCCTTCTTTTAGAATCCCTCCGAGAACTCCGCCGTGCAATTTTTCAACTGAACTTCCTGGGCGATTTATGTCGAAACTTCTTGCAACTAAAAAAACAGGATTTGCTTCAACATTCCTTTTTGGAATTTCAAGTTTTGCAAGAGCTTCGATTAATTTATCCAGATTTATTTCTTGCTGAGCAGAAATTGGAATTATCGGGGAATTTTCTGCAACTGTTCCTTTAACAAATTCTTTTATCTCGTTGTAATTTTTTATTGCCTGTTCTTTTGTAACTAAATCTATTTTATTTTGGACGATAATTATTTCTTTTATTTTTTTTGCCTGAAGTGCAATGAAGTGTTCTCTTGTTTGAGGTTTTATCCCTTCGTTTGCAGCGATTACAAGAACTGCAGCGTCGATTATTGCTGCTCCTGAAAGCATTGTTGCCATAAGCATTTCGTGTCCTGGCGCGTCGATAAAACTAATATATCTTATTGGTTTTCCTTCTTTTTTATTATTATAATTTTCCCCGTTTTTGTAAATGGTCATATCTGTATATCCAAGCTTTATTGTAATTCCTCTCTTCAATTCTTCAGAATGTGTGTCAGGAAACTTTCCAGTAAGTTTATGCAATATTGTTGTTTTTCCGTGGTCGATGTGCCCGACAACTCCAACATTCAATTCGGGTATAGCTTCTTCTGTCATTAAAATAGATTGAAGAATTAGTTTTTAAGAGTTTGGATTAAGCAAATAGCCCGTTGTGAGAATGATGACTTACTCTTTCTTCATATTCAGTTTCCCAGTTTTCTCCGAGAACTCTTTCTTCCCGAGAACTCTTTCTTCTATTGGGCGATTGAGAGATTTAGCTCTTTCAATTCCGTAGGTCATACCTTTGCTTATTCCTAAATCAGTATATACTGCAGTTAAATCAAAATCTTTTGTTATTTCTAATCCTGCTTCAATTCCTCTTTTTCTGTCTTCCGGAACATTGTCGTCTAGAACTCCGGGCTGAGGGAAATTTAAATGTGAACCATAAGGAGCTTCTTCTCTTCTTAATGAATCATGATAACACGCTCTTGCATATTTTATATTTCTTCTTGTTTCTTCTAGCCTCTTTATTGGGTCTTCAGAAGTTCCCATGAATGGACTTTCAATCACAACTCTTTTCATGCTAAGACACCTCCGGTTTCTTGTGCATCAACTTCCCACTAAAATTCTGCATCTTCATACAATTAAGAAATAATTATTTTATTTTTAAAGAAATAGATTGTTGAAAATATATTTTATTTTAAAAATTTTGAATAGTTTCCTCTACATAGAATTTATTTTATCCATATATTTACTTTGTTCTTAATTCTCTGGGGGCATAGTAAGGTTTTGCTAATTGCTCGTCAATTGCTCTACAACGAGTTAAGTCCGGACTAGCTGCAGAACACTGGGTATAGACAGATAATAATCCTTCTGTCCTAGCGCAGGTTCTACAAATTCCCTCGATATCCTCGCTTATTGTTTTTTCTAACTCCATGATATTATAAGAAAATTTTTGTTTAAAATAGTTGCGTTAATAATAAACATATTCTTTGTTATAATAAGATATAAAAATATAGATTAATTTAGAGAGAAGAGTTTTTTATAGAAAATAATCTTGTTAATTTTAAGATTAACTGAGGATATTTTAGAAATAATTATGGGTTAAAAAAATTACTCTTCAGCAGGTTTCACTTCTGCAGCTTTTTTCCATGCAGGAGTTTCTTTTGGCTGATTTTGGTCTGGGAAAATTTCTGATAATTTTTTATTCCCTTCTTTTAAGATTTTAAGATTTATCTGAACAACTGCAGGAGAGATGATTTTTCCCCTTACTGTTTTTCTCATTCTCAATCCTTTTGGTTTAAAGTTTGAAACTGGTTTTTTTCCTTCTCTTCTTGGGCGTTTATGCATACCTTTTCCGTAAGTTAAAAGAACTTTTTTCAATCCTGTTCCTTCTACGTTTTCCATTAAAGTGAATCCTGAACTATCGCTTGCTCCTGTTATTTCAAATTCATATCCGCCGAGTTCGTTAGAAACATCTGTTCCTTCTACTTTATCATGAAGTGACTTTTCAAGTAATTCCTGTGCGTCTGCTTCTAAGTGGAAAGTCTTTCCTGATTTCTCTGCAATGTTTATTTTGAATACCACGAAAACTAAAAATTAAATGGATTTTTAAAGGTTGCGGGCAGATTTGGAAACCTTTATAACAGAGATATTTTTGAATATAATATGAAAGATAAGAAAAATTTTAGAAATTTTCCCGAAAGACCAACAAGAAATATTGAGGTGAAAAATTTATCCATCAAAGAAATTCTAAAAAGTTCTGAAGAAAAAGCTAATGTTACAGGAAAAATAAATAGAATCGCGCAGACAGGCGGGCCTACAATTTTTGTAATCTCCGACGGAACAGGTTCATTTTCTTTGAAAGGATTTATTTCTCCCGGTGAAAGAGCATTCCCAGAACTTAAGGAAGGAGATTCTGTCAGGGCTTTGATTAAAATAGAAGAATTCAACGGGGAAACGGAAGGGGATATTATTAAAATCAGTAAATTAAGTTCTTCTGAAGAACAGGCATTTTTGGAATCGCTGAAAAAAATTGAATTAGACCGAGCGAAAGTTATTCCTCCGAAATTTTTAGTTAAGAGCCCTATTTTAGATAAACTGGAAAAATATTTTATCAAAGCTGCGACTGAAATTAAACTTGCAATAATTCAGGACAGACCGATAATTGTCAGACACCATAATGATACTGACGGATACAGCTCTGGTTTTGCATTGGAGAGAGCAATTCTTCCTTTGATTGAAGAACAGCATGGAACAGAAAAATCAGGATGGGAATTTTTTACTCGTGCTCCGTCGACAGCTCCGTTTTATGAAATTGATGATTCAATTAGAGACACTGCTTTATCGCTGAGAAATGTTGCGAAATTTTCAAACAAGATGCCTTTGATTATTATTGCTGATAACGGAAGTTCGCCTGAAGATTTAATTGCAATCAAGCAGGGAAAAGTTCACGGCTCTGATTTCATTGTTATCGACCACCATTATTTTGACGAGGATGTAATTTCAAAAGAAGTTCTTACTCATATAAATCCTTTTTTAGTTGGCGAGGACGGAAGTCATTTTTCTGCAGGAATGCTCTGCTCAGAATTTGCAAGATTTATTAACCCAAATGTAAAAAATATTGAACAAGTTCCGGCATTGTCGGGGTTCGCGGACAGAATTGATTTAGGGAACCCGAATGTTATGAAAGATTATTTGAAGATTGCAGAGAATCAGGGATACACTAAAGAATTGCTTTCTGATATTTCTCTTGTGATTGAATATGTTTCTTCAAAAGTTAGATTCATGGAAGTCAGAGAATACATTGAAGTTTTATTCGGCGAGCCAAGAGACAGACAAAAATCTTTGGTTAATTTAATGTCCCCTTATATTAGAGAAATGGATAAGAAAGGTTTGAAGATTGCGCAGGAAAATTCTAAAGTTGAGAAACTTGGGAAGGTTAATTTCCAATCTATTTATGTTGAAGAAACTTTCCCGATGGGATTTTTTCCAAAGCCAGGCAGAGTTACTGGTTTAGTTCATGATGCTTTGCAAGTTGAGAAAAAAATTACAAGCCTTGTTACTGCAGGAATAATGAATACTGCAATTACAATGCGTGCAACTGACGAGGCAAATTTTTCTGTTCACGAGCTGATTAAATTTATTGAGAAAAGACTTCCTGAATCTTTTGTTAACGGCGGCGGACACAAAAACGCAGGTTCAATTACTTTCCTTCCTAACAAAAAAGAAAAAGTTGTTGAATTGCTGAAAGAATTTATTAAAAGCAGATAATTATCTTGTTATAATCTGGCTGATATATTCTGGGTTTCCAGTATATTCTTCTCTTAAGATTTTTTCTGTTTCTAATTTGTCTTTTGGTTTTTTGTAAGCGCGACTGTTTCTCAATGCATCATACCAATCTGCTATTGCTAAAATTTGTTTTAAATCTGTGTTTGCATTTTTTCTTCTTTCTGTCCCTCGCGAATCTTTTCTTCTTTCTTCTTTTCTTGGGTAAGGATTTTTTTGGCATTCATGGGAACCTACAACAAGAAATTTAATTTCATCTTCAAAGTCTGCAATTTTTTTCAGAGCCAATCTAGTATGCTGTTCCATTTGCATTTTTTCTGGAGGAGCTAATTTGTCGGGTTTTTCTAGAAGAAGCAATGATATTTCTTTTTTTCCGATATCATGAAGCAAAGCACCATATGCAAGAGTTTCTAATTTTTTGTCCTCTAATTTATTTTCTATTCCTAAATCCAATGCGAGCAGGCAGACTCTTAATGAATGGAGAAAAGTATCGGGATGATGTTCGCGAAGTTCTTTCAGCAGAATTTTTATTTTTTCTTCTTTGAGAATTTTTCTGAAAATTTTTTCTGTCTTCTCTGATTCCAAATGATAATTGTGATGAAAATCCATATTCTTAAGATGAGGTTATATTTTTAAAATATTTGATAAATTTAAATATAATGATGATTTATTTATTGTATGAATAAAGAGGGAGAGATTATTATCCATTTGGAAAACGTTTCAAAATATTATCCGATGGGGGATACAATTGTCAAGGCAGTTAATGGTGTGACTATTTCTGTCAGGAAAGGAGATTTTGTTGTTCTTATGGGGCCGAGCGGAAGCGGGAAATCCACATCGATGCATTTAATTGGGAGTCTTGATGTTCCGACGAGAGGAAAAGTTTTTTTAAAAAATAAAAATATTTCTTCAATGAGCGAATCTGAACTTGCAATTCTTCGGGGAAAAAATGTTGGTTTTATTTTTCAGCAGTTTAATCTTATTCCCACACTTACTGTAAAAGAAAATATTATGCTTCCCATGTCTTTGCAGGGATATTCACTTGAAGAAAAAGAAAAAAAAGTTAATGGGCTTTTAGAGAAACTTGGATTATCTGATAGGGCAAATCATTTTCCAAATCAGATTTCTGGAGGGCAACAGCAGAGAGTTGCAATCGCAAGAGCCTTAGCAAATGACCCCGAGGTAATTCTTGCCGACGAGCCGACAGGAAATCTTGATTCAGCTACAGGAAAAAAAGTTATGGAATTTTTAAGCAAACTGCACAAAGAGGGAAAGACAATTGTGATGGTTACTCATGAATTTGATTTGATTAAAGATTATGCTCATATAATCTACTGGCTCAGAGACGGCAAAGTTGAAAGAGTTGCTAAAGGTCCAGGGAAATAATATGGAATATTTTTTATTTGCATTAAGAAATCTACGAAGAAAAGGAGTAAGAAGCTGGCTGACTCTTTTAGGAATTTGCATCGGCATTGCAGCAGTTGTTTCATTAATTAGTTTGGGAGACGGATTAAAAATTGCAGTTGCTTCACAGTTTGGAATTAGTTCAACTGAATTGATAACTGTTACTGCAGGAGGTTCTGGTTTTTCTGCTCCTGGTTCAGATGTTGTTAAGCCTTTAACCAAAAGCGATGTTGATGCAATAGGGAGAATAAGTTCTGTTGATTTTGCATTAGCCAGAAATATAGAAACTGTTTCTGTGGATTTTAATAATAAAGTTATTTTTACAAGTGCAACTTCTATTCCCGACGGAGATGAAAAAAATTTCTATAAGATAACTGATTTAGAAACTATCGGGGGGAGATTGTTGAAGGATGGGGACTCAAAAAAAGTTCTTATTGGCTATTCTCTTTCTCAAGGTTCTAAAAACGGATTTGATAAAGATATAACTGCAGGGAAAAAAATTTCTATACTCGGAGAAAATTTTACTGTCGCAGGAGTTCTGAAAAAACAGGGGAGTTTTGTAGTTGATGGAATTGTCTTTATGCATAACTCTGAATTGGAAAATTTGAGCAAGTATGGAGATAATGTCGATATAATTGCAGTCAAGGTTAAAGATAAAGATTTGATTAATCGGACAAAAATTGATATTGAAAAATTAATGAGAGAAAGAAGAAATGTTCCTGTTGACGGGGAGGATTTTAAGGTTTCAACTCCTGAGGCTTCGCTCGCGCAGGTTAATCAAATTTTAACTGCAATACAAATTTTTATTGTTATAATTGCATTTATCTCAATAATTATCGGAGCATTTGGAATTGCAAATACGATGACAACTTCTGTTTTGGAGAGGAGAAAAGAAATTGGAATAATGAAATCTATTGGGGCTAAGAATTCGCAAATATTTATGCAGTTTTTTGTTGAATCTGGTTTTTTAGGAATTATCGGAGGAGTACTGGGGATTCTTTTAGGAATTTCTTTAGGTTATATTGGGACGTTTCAAATAAATAATTTTTTTGGTGCAAATACAAGTCCTCAATTAAATTTTGGATTAATTTTCTTTTCTCTTTTTGGAAGTTTTTTTATTGGGGTGTTGTCAGGAATTTTTCCTGCGATGAAAGCAGCTAAACAAAATCCAGTCGAGGCATTGACAGGATGATTGGAAAAGAAAGTGTAGCTTATTCGTTAAGGAATTTGAGAAACAGAAAAACGAGAAGTTTTTTCACAGTATTTTCAATCATGCTCGGAATTACTACAATTTTTATTTTTGTAAGTTTTGGTGTTGGACTTTACAAATATATCGAAACAGTTTCTTCAGCTTCTTCTTTTGATAAAGTAGTAATTCAGCCGAAAGGAACAGGCATCGGAGGATTAGATACTACTTTTTCTTTTACTGAGAAGGATTTAGATGCAATTAAAAGAGCTTCTGGAGTTTATGAAGTGACTGGACTTTATTTTAAAATTGTTGAAATAAAACAAAGCAGCAAAATTGCTTATTCTTATCTGATTGCTTATGACCCGAAAGTTCCGTTGATGATGGATGTTTTTAGTTTAGACATGCTGAAAGGAAGAAATTTAAAACCCGGAGACAGGGGAATTGTTTTGGGGTCTAATTATCAAATTAAAGATAAAATTTTCCCGAAGGCATATGACTTAAATCAGGAAATAGAAGTCAATGGCAATAAGTTCAAAGTTTTGGGATTTTATGAACCAATAGGAGACCCGATTGATGACGCTCAGGTTTATGTTACAAATGATATTATGAAAGAAATGTTTAATGGAACTTCTTATAACTGGATTATTGCAAAAGTTGATGTTTCAAATATTGACAGGGTTATAAAAAATATTGAAGATAATTTAAGAAAAGAAAGAAATTTAGAAAAAGGCAAAGAGGATTTTTATGTTCAGTCTTTTGAGGACATGATTAAAACTTACACCAGTATTTTGGATATTGTTGTCGGATTTATTATTTTAATTGCACTTATTTCTATTCTTGTTTCTTCTCTTAATACTGCAAATACAATGATTACTTCTGTTTTAGAAAGAACAAAAGAAATCGGAATCATAAAATCAATCGGCGGAACAAATGCAGAAATTTTTTCGATATTTTTATTTGAAAGCGCATTTCTTGGATTTATCGCAGGATGCTTGGGAGTTTTATTTGGGGGAATTTTAACTTTTATCGGCGGGGAAATTTTAAAGAATTTAGGATATGGTTTTGTTTCACCTTATTTTTCAATAGAATTATTTTTAGGATGCATTTTGTTTGCGGTTGTAACCGGAGCAATTTCAGGGGTTATCCCTGCGGTTAAAGCTTCAAGAACAAATACAATAGAAACTATTAGATACGAGTAGTTTTATAATTAACTTTTTATATTCTCAATTCATTTAACTCTCAATGAAAAAGGGAGTTGTGAAATTTACATTTTTAGGAATAGGAATCTTTGTTTTATTATTTCTTATTTTATTTATACCCGAGGGGAAAAGCTGGGCGGGAACAGGAGCGACTTTTTATAATTGTTCAGGCTGTGCTGATTGTTCTGCTGCAATTGGAAATGCAAGTGCGGGTGCAACTATTTTTTTGAATAACTCAATATCTGGAGCTGTTGGGAATTGTATAAATTTCGGGAATAAAAGCAATGTAATTTTTGATTGCACAAATTATTCTAATCTTATCCAAGGAGATGGGATCGGAACAGATTATGGAATAAATCTTGTTTCGGTGAATAATGATACTATAAGAAATTGCAATACCTCTAAATTTGGTACTGGGATATATTCTGAATCTTCAAATAAAAATACCTTCATAAATATTACTTCAAATAATAATACTTATGGACTATTTCTTATCTTAAGTTCAAATAATAATTTTACTGGACTGATATTCAATTCGAATACTTACGGATTCCTCCTTTCAAGTTCGTCAAATAATAATAATCTTACAAACTCAACATTCCAAGAAAATTCTATCGGAGATTTTTATACTAATGGAGCAAATAACTGCAATAATTATGTAATCAATATTACAGGTTCTGGGGGAAGAGCAATTGAATATTACAATTATAGCACAACAATTCAAAATAAAGTTCTTTCAGCATTAATTCTTTGCAGAACGGATAATGAGATTATAAATAATGTTACTATCCAGGGTTCAGATACTTTGAATAATAATTTTATATTTATTTTCGATTCAAGTAATGTTACTCTCTCGAATATAAACTCTTCATATAATAATTATGGAATTGTAGCTTTAAGAGTTAGTAATAGTTTTTTTACAAATATAACTGCAAATTCTAACCTAAATCCAGGAGTGGGAATTTCATTCGGTTCAAATAATTCTTTGACTAATATAACTGCAAATTCCAATTTAGACAAAGGAATACAATTTTTTGGTAGTTTAAGTAATCGTATTATAAATTCAATGACAAATAATAACCCCCAGGGATTATGCCTATTAGAATTTTCTTTAAATAATACCCTCAATAATTCTATATCAAACAATAATAAATATGGATTGTACATCTCAAATTCTAATGGGACAGTTGTTTCTAATTTAACTGCAAAAAATAATTCTTTATATGGGATTATGCTTGCAGGAAGTTCACAAAATAATATAATTACAAATTCGTTTATACAATTAAATAATGGCTCTGCTTTTGCTTTAAATTCTACAGGAACTGCTCCACGGGCTAATTATTTTTATAATAATTATTTTAATAATTCTGTTCAATATTCAAATATTTCAACTGCATCAATAAACTTTTTTAATATTACAAAAACCGCAGGAGCAAATATTGTTGGAGGAACTTATTTGGCGGGAAATTATTGGGCTGCACCGAATGGAAGCGGATTTTCACAGACTTGTGCAGCAAGCACTGACGGAATTTGTGACACTTCATATAATTTTGACGGAATAAATTATGACTATCTACCATTAACTTG
>Ga0172379_10009801_pt1 | contig 11732 bp, 9 predicted proteins | sample GrowelOW334metaG_FD_119756 | JGI IMG/M metagenome (GOLD analysis project Ga0172379, IMG submission 119756) | Groundwater microbial communities from an aquifer near a municipal landfill in Southern Ontario, Canada - Groundwater well OW334 metaG | ecosystem: Environmental > Aquatic > Deep... | reverse complement strand
GGCTTCAATGATAGTTTCTTTAAGGCTAAGAGGGCGATCGGGCGAGCCATCAGTAATCATAGCGATAAGCAGAGGACGCATGGTCTGGCCCGGTTGCAGTGCTTTGCGAGCAGCAAAATATTGATTTAGTTGTGACTTAATCGCACGAGTGGCATCGGTATTGCCAGTTGGCTTGTTCTTTTCGAAGAAACCAGCAACGCTATTCCAGTTAATATCAGGATAGACCTTGAAGTTCTCACTGAATGCAACCAATTTTAGGTGAGTCCCCAGCGGTACCTTAAGAGAATCGCCCAAGGCTACCGATTGCTCCTTACACCACTGCCAGCGGCTTTGACCAGCGCAATCGCTAATAGCCATTGAATGCGAGGCATCGACAAAAACAATGACATCATGATTTTTCAAGTTTTCTAACTGCACCTTATCCACAGGTTGTTGCACTGGTGGCGGTGAAATCACAGCAATAGAAAAGGCCTCTGAGGCCATAGGAAGCAGAGCTAGACTAACACTTAGACAGAATGCTAGTGTTGCTAATGGCTTAAACTTGCCACTCAAATTACCACTCTTACTATTTTTGATGCTCATGGTTCCTGGTCTCCGCGTACTGCCTGCATATTACGAGGACAGCGACGCAGTTCTTGGCAGCAGGTTCCATTTGTAGTTATTGGCTAGTCTTGGCGGCTTGGCGAGCGAGCCTCCACAAAGCAAGCTTAAAATGCGCTGTGGCAAAGCGGTGAAATCCACAGCTGCGCATTTCTTTGTATGCTTCTTGCAAGCTCCAATCATGACGAAGAATGCGATACATGGCCACCATGACCCCAGTGCGGTCAGCACCGTGAAAGCAATGTATGAATATTGGGTGGTTGGCTTGATCGTCGATAATATCTAAAAGCTGTTTGACATTGGCCTCGTTTGGCAAAGTCCAATAGTTAAGAGGAATGCTAATGAAGCGCATACCGAGCTTTTCAACGATTAGCTTCTCTGATTCAACTCGCTGTTTGCGCCAGCGCAGACTAACGACTGTTTTCACAGCCATCTCACTCAAGGCTTCAAAACCTTTCTCGTTGGGTTGACCACCTCGATAAAGGCGAAATGAAACTTGATGAAAATTACTGATAGGCATGGGCTGATTACTAGTCATTGAGAAAAGCGAATTTACCTAGGTCATTTGTCGACGGAATCTATTGGCACTAACCCACAATAGCAGAGATGCAAAAACAAACAGAAGGGCAATATCACCAATAAGCATCTCTAAAGTGGCCCCCTTAAGAATCACTCCTCGGGCTACCAAAGTGTAATAGCGCAAAGGGTCAAATATAGCCACGAACTGCATTGCAGCTGGCATGGTGTCAAAGGGCACCACCGTACCAGACAACAATATCAAAGGAATATTGATAAAGAAAGACGTCAGCTGCGCTTGTCTTTGGCTATTACATACTGAGCCAAGCAACATACCAAAGCCTATGCCAACGAAGGCGTAAAGAGCCGAGGCCAGCATGAGAAGCAAAAAGCTGCCCCTCACTGGCAAAGCAAAAATTAGATGCGCAGCCCCAATCGCTAAGCAGACGTCTCCTAAGAGGAAAACAACTAGGGGAATAATCTTAGCCAAGAGAATCTCCCAAGGCTCTGCCGGAGTCATCAATAGTTGCTCCATGGTGCCATTCTCTCGTTCTTTTAAGATTGTGGCAGACGCTACCAATGTAGCTGTCAGTGTCAACGCAGCTCCTAAAATTCCTGGGACAAAATACCAGCTACTGAGTTGATCAGGATTGTAGAGAATGTTCATTTTTGCTTCGATAACACTATCTACATTACCGAGAATAACTTTGCTGTCTTTTCTATTAACCTTAGGGTCAAACCGGCTCATGGTCTGTTGCACAAAGCTGCTAGCAACTCCTGCACTATAGGCATCGGCCCCATCGACAAGGACCTGTACTTGAGCGGGAGTACCATTATTCAAGTCACTCACAAAGCGCTGCGGAATGACCAATCCAACCGCTAATTTTCCACCCTCTAAAGCTTGGCTGAGCTTCTGCTCATCAGCAAAAGGCTGTGATTTTTTGAAGACCTTGCCAGAGAGCAAACTATCAACTAGCTCTCGACTAGCAACCGAATTCGATCGGTCTACTGTGCCCAGAGAGAGATTGCGTACTTGTGGATCTAACGATCCTCCCAGTATCAATAGCTGAATCACCGGTGGCATAATCATCAAAAAGAGCAAATACTTGTTGCGCAGAATTTCTCTGAACTCCTTTACAAGAAGAGCTGAGAGTCTAGTGCCGAATATTTTTTCCACTATAGTCATCATCATTTTCAGATCCTAATTTTTGCATCCTAATTGTTGCCTTAGTCTTTAAGCCGCATGCCGCGCAGGCTAAGCCAACTGCCACAGAGATAAACTAAACAGAAGAGCATAAGAATTAGAGGCACAGTCCATACCGCATACCAGCCAGCTCCTCGAACAAAGGTGTCACGACAGAGTTCGATAAAGAAGCGAGCTGGCACCAATACGGTAAATAGATTGAGGGGGTAGGGAATATTGTAGATAGGATAAACAAAGCCAGAGAGAAGTAAGCAGGGGAAAAAGCCTGCCGTAGAAGTAGCTTGAACAGCCACTGTCTGACTATTGGCCAACGTTCCTAACAATAGACCAAACAAAACTGAGGCCAGTACATAAAGTGGCAAAGCCACCAGCAATGGAAAAGGATTGCTTGTAATTTTGACGTCAAATAGAACCCAACCTAGGGCAATAACCAAAAGCGAAAGCACCATGCCCACTAAAAAATAGACTAAGGCTTTGCCCAAGAGAAATTCTAGTGGCGTAATGGTCGAAGCGTATACGCGAATTATTGTTCCTTGTTCTTTCTCCCTAGAAGCAGCCACAGCTGCTAATAGAGCTGGATACATCCAGAGAATAATGCCAATAGCGCCAGGAACAATAAAGAGTGGTTCGAGCCTACCAGGATTGAACCAAACTCGCAGCTGGGGCGAAACTACCTTAATATTGCTTGCAGGTGCAGCAATTTTTGAAGCCTTCATACCAGCAACAAAGTAAATGTTGGCAGCCTTAATGCTATTAGAGACAATCTGTGTATTAGCAATATCGGTGCCGTCGATTAATACATCTAGAACAGCTTTCTCTTTGCGAAAGACTTTCTCAGTAAAACCACTCGGTACAATAATTGCTACTTTGGCCAATCCTCTATCAATGGCATCCCGGGGAGACTTGGCCGCCTTCACATCGGCACGCACTAAAAGATTAGTGGCATAGAGCCTGTCGATATACTCACGACTAAATGAGGTTTGGTCGTTGTCCTGCACTACCATGGCGATATTCTTGGCTTCAAGGCGAATGCCATAGCCAAAGAGTAGCAATGAAAAAAGTGGTAGAAGAAAGGCCAAGGCCAGACTCAAGCGATCACGCTGAAACTCTTGCCATTCTTTCTGGGCTTGCACTAGTATGCGACTCTTCTGAGCGGTCATGAGCGGCCTCCTGGCACAGACGTCGAACGCTGCTGCACTTTTTCGATAAAGGCATCTTCAAGTGAGAATTTAATAGGTCTTATTTCTTGTTCTTGCAAACCTTCGCGTTCTAACACACTGATGAGCTGAGACATGTCAACATGAGAGCCATTGGGCGAAGAATCGAGCAATACATGCAAGGCCGTACCAAACAGTGATACGCGCCAGGGCTCCAACTGCTGCGACAATGCTCGAAAAATCCGCTGAGACTGGTCTGGTTGGTTACAAATAACTTCAAAAAGTTCGCCATCATGATCAGCCTTGATGGCGCTTGGTGTGCCTTCTGCCACCATCTTGCTGGCCGAAACAAAACTAAGGCGGTTGCAGTATTCTGCTTCGTCAAGATAATGAGTAGTAACAAGAATAGCGGCACCACGTTTGGCAAAATCACGAATGGTGCGCCAAATTTGCCGGCGGGCTAAAGGATCGACGCCTGCGGTTGGTTCATCTAAAAATATTACTCTTGGATCGTGCATAACTGCTGCGGCAAACGCTACCCGCTGTTTCCAACCGAGGGGCAGCATACCAACCAAAGAATTGGCCATGTGAGCCAAACCACAGGCAGCCAAACCCCACTCAATCTGCGGCTTGCGCGCAGCTCTGGGTAACTCGTAGATGGAGGCATAAAACTCTAAATTCTCAAGCACGGTGAGACCTTCGTAGAGGGTGAACTTCTGACTCATATAGCCAACCTTGCGGCGCACGTCGCGGCTGCGCAAATTGCTGCTTTCTCCAGCCAAGCTCACTTGTCCTGAAGTCGGCGCGAGAAGGCCGCAGAGCATCTTGATAGTAGTAGTCTTCCCAGCCCCGTTGGCACCGAGCAGTCCATAAATTTCACCATATTTGATATCAAGGCTAAGATTATCTACTGCTGTAAAGTCGTCATAGCGCTTCACCAGTTTTTCCGCCAGAATAGCTGAATTATTAGTAGCAGAATTACTAGTAGCAGAATTACTAGTAGCAGAGTCAAGACGGTGCTCAGTAGCCTTAAAGGGCGGTGCCTCAATTTCTTTCAAGCCCAGCTGGCGCAAACGCATAACAAAAACGTTTTCCATGGTCGGCGCACTTTCGTGGCTGGTCAGTTGACTGGCTCCCGCTACGCTCTCAATCTGGCTAAGAGCAGCTGCTGAATCTTTAGCCAGCACTTCGATATGGTCACCAAAAGGAAAGACGTCAACAATATTGTCTGACAAAGCAATTTTCTTGCTTATCTCGTCAATACTTTCAATATTAACCTGCAATCGTCTCAGACCAAGGTCGGCCTGTAACTCTTTGGGGCTGCCACACTGATGTACTTTGCCTTGGTACATCAAGGCTACTCGACTACACCTTTCTGCTTCATCAAGAAAAGGAGTAGCAATAACAGTGGTAACCCCTTCCTCAGTCAAGGCAATCAAGGTCTGCCAAAGTTCGCGCCGAGCAATTGGGTCTAGGCCAGTGGTAGGCTCGTCAAGCAAAATTAGCTTGGGCTGCGATACCAGAGCGCAGCATAGAGCCAAATTCTGCCGCATACCGCCGGACAGCTTTGCGGTTAGTCGGTTTCCAAAGCGGGCCAAGCCCATGCGCTCCAAATGGGTTTGGCGCAACTTTTGAAATACATCTTCAGCGACATTATGTAGACCCGCTTCATAGGCTAAGCTCTCATCCACTGTCAGTTCCGGGTACAAGGCACAATTCTGTGGCACATAACCGACTAGGTGGCGAGCTTGCTCTACTGGTTTGCCAAATAGCAAGGCCTCTCCGGAAGTGGCAGCCAAGACGCCAGCCAAAATTTTCAGGGCCGTAGATTTACCGGCACCATCAGGGCCGACAAGACCGAATAAATCGCCTTTACTGACATCGAGATCAAGCCCATCGAGGGCTTTTACTTTGCCCTTATAAGTCTTGAGCAGTTGCCGAGCCGAAATGACAGTGTCACCACTTGTAGTATCAGACTTATTCATGAACTTTCGCTTCTTGCTTAACTTCTGCTTCAGCTGCCATGCCAGCCTTCGCTCGACTATCAACGTTGTCTATAGCCAACTTCAAACCAAACACTTGGCGAACACGATCGTCTTTGAAGTAGATATTTTCTGGAGTAAAGGAGGGAGTACTATCGATGGCAACAATATGAGCCGACAACTTAGGGCTAGCAGAATCAAGAGTGACAATGGCTTTCTGACCAATTTTGATGCGACTGATTTTTCCTTCAGGAATATAGCCCTTCATAAAAATGGCCTTGGGATCACTGAGAGTGAGTAACACCTGTCCAGCCCCTACTAATTCGCCCGGTTGTACACTACGCAAAGAGACGATGCCATTAATTGGGCTTTTGATATAAAAGTAAGAAAGCTTAGATGATGCTTCGGCCTGGTAAGCCTTGGCCTTAAGCAATCCGGCTTGAGCCTGTTGCGACATAAACTGGGCCTCCATCATTTCGCGACGAAGACTCTGTGCCATTTCTTCTTTCTTCTTTTTGCCTGTGAATATCTTGGCAAAAAAGCCCTTTGATTTGGCCTTGGCCGTGGCAATTTTTTGTTCGGCCGCTGCCACTTGCGCTCTAGCCATAGCCTGAGCGTTCTTAGCAGCAGATATGGCAGAACCAGAAGCCTCAAGTTTGCTTTGCAGAGCCGAATCGTCAAGCGTGAGCAAGAGTTGACCCTTGTGTACGGTCTGACCTTCACTGACGGCCACCGATTGGACTCGACTAGACGTAGCGGACGATATATAGGTTTCTGGTGCCTCGATGCGACCACTAATCAAAATGCGTCGGTCGGCAGCGTTCTCGTTTAAGCCATCGTATATAAGGTACGCTAGAATTCCGGCTAAACAGATTGCAACTAGAGCAAAGACAATTTTACTGCGCTTAGCCGCAGGCTTGTTATTCATTTTTGGGTTCTCATAGCAAGAATTTTGGAAGTGCGAAAGTAGCGACGCCGCCAAAGCCAAAGAGTTCCAGCAAAGTTAAACTGGTGCAGCGATTGGCAAAAAAGTAAATGGAACTTTATCAAAAAAGTTGCGACTGTTAAATCAAATGATTTCTCTCAGTCCCGTCAACAGAATATAAACAGCAATGCCAAAACAAATTTTACTGGTTTACAATCCCACCGCTCGCTCTCAAACTCACGCCGAAGAATGGCTCGGGCACTTTGTCTCAGAACTGACAAAAGACGGTGAGTATCTGGTCACTCTTTATCCAACTACGGCCGAAACTACAGCTCAACATCTTGTGCCCTTGCTCAAGCCGCCGCTTGATTTAGTAATTGCTGCCGGTGGCGACGGCACTATTCGCTTTGCCTTAGCAGCCTTAGCTCAAGCTAAGTCAGATATACCAGCCGCTCTAATGCCGCTGGGAACAGGCAATGTACTAGCACGCAACTTGGGCATTGTTGCTGAAAAATTCTTTGCCAATCCTTTAGAGAACGCCTTAGACGTGATCACAAACGGCACTCCGATGCGCATCGACATGGGCATGATGAACGGCGAATATTTCGCTGGCATGGCAGGCGCTGGGCCACTATCAGATGCCTTTGTTTTTCCAGCCAGACAACTCAAGACTAAATTTAAAATGCTTGCTTATGCAACGGCTATGGTCAACACCATGGCTGAAAGACCAATCGTGTTCAAGATAACGACAGGTGGACGCTCATTTTGTGTGCAAGCCTCAGGAGTCTTTGTCGCCAATGTCGAAGATTTAGGACTAGGTAAAACCGCCGATTCAAGCCTTTTACAAGATGGCATGTTGGAATTGCACGTACTTGATCCAGCTGATTTCAATGATTATGTACAAATCGGTTTTCGTTTTGCCGGCGGTCATGTCGACAGCAATAAGCCCCACTATGTTTTGAAAGTAAAAGAAGCTGTCATAGAGGTAGTGCCGCGGCGCGGGCTACGTTCTGCCTTTCAGAGTATTGCCCAACGAGTGCGGCGAACTTTAACCAAGTCTAGCGGCGGTCATCGCAGCGATAGAGTGACTGCAATGATTGATGGTGAGGAGGCCGGTACAACTCCAATGCGAATTACCGTAATTCCTGGAGCAGTCAATGTGCTCGTACCAAAGACTACGGCAGCCACTCTGGAACAGGCCGAAGAGCAGTTACAAATTTAGTTAAAATCGCTTTAAGATGGAACAAAAAGGCCGTTCTCATGTCAAATTAGCTTTAGCAAAAGCTGAAGACAAAGAGGTTTTTATGTTTAAGCACTTTCTCAAGGTAGCTTTAGCCCTATCGATAATTGCACCGGCTAGCCAAGTCGCAGTTATTGCTGCCCCTATGCCCCAGCCAGTAGCCGCCATTATTCCGGGAGCTCATCGGGCTGAAATTTTGCCAAAAAGCGCCCCCATTCCCATTCCAGTGCCGATTCCGGTGCCCAGTCCGAGCCAAGGCCCAAATGTAATTCCAAGTCCACCGGCTGCCAGCCCACCGTCATCTCCTCAGCCCATGCCAGGACAGCCTTCGCCTGGTCCAGCGCCAAAAGGAAACGATCCACACGGTCATTTGCCTGACGTACCAAAGGGCGATGACAAACCATCGATTCCTAAAATTCCTGAGCTCAAGCCCACTCCTCCAGTAGCCCCCGAAGCTCTAAACCGATAAATAAACAAAGAAAAGGCGCTGGTGAAGCGCCTTTTCTTTTAGTCTTTGATTCTTTCATCAACTCAAATTAGTTGACTTTGATACCGATTCTCGAACGTTTAGCATTGATATCGGCAATATCACGGTCCATTGCTGTTTGCACTTTGTCTAGCTTAGTGACAATCAGTTTGGATCTAGAATCCTTCAATTTTCCGTCTTTTGTATATTTAGTCTGCAATGAAGAAACTTCATTTAGTTGTGACTTCAAGCGAGCGACATGGTCGTTAGAGAGGCGACCGGCAGCATACTCATCGTCAACTCTTCTCTGCATTCTCAAATTGCGAGCTGACAACTCATCAACAATCACCAGGTTTCCCGATGTTGTGACGAAGCGCGAGCTAATTAGCGGTGTAAACGTTACACCACGCATATAGGGAACTACTCGATCACTAAGAGCATTGAGTCTATTAGCCAAAGATAGTGCTTCTTCATAGTTAAGTGGTCGGCCTGAAGCTCTATATGCCGATTCTTGAGCGGCAATACTAGCTAGCTCTTCGCGCAGAGCCACGGCAGTGACTTCACCGAAATTATTAGCGGCTCGGCCCGAAGTAATCATCCGCTCTAATTCAGCGCGTCTAGCATCGATTGATACAACTAAACTGTCATAGGCAGGAAGATTAGTCATAGCAATAACGCGTCCGCTAGCATCAAATGTGGCGACAACACGGTTTGAGGTGTTGTCTACTACGACCAATCCAGGGGCAATGGTAGCACCAACTAGACCGCGTACAGGGTCATAGACACCTTTCATAACTCCAGTAACTGGGTCAACTACAAAGTAGCTGCCACCAGGAGAAAGAGTGACTACAGCAGCAGGTGCGGCCAGCGAGTCAGTTGTGACGGTGGTAGTTCTTACCGTTGTTACCTCATCAGCACTGACTCTTGGCGCCTGATAAGTGGCTAGAGAACTAGCTAGCAGAGCAGCTGCTAGAAAAACACGTACACTTTTCATTGTCTTATCCTTATATATAGTTGGGTCTAAACTCGCGCACCGCGACCGGTGACGATGTTGAAGATGAAGACGGCAACAGCCAACACCAATAAGGTGTGCACGAAATCGCCGCCAATGTGTGATACAAATCCCACGATCCAGAAAAATATCAATAGCGAAATTAGTGTATAAATCATTTTTGCTCTCCAGAAGTTGCATCAACCTGACGCTTAGTTACGACTGGAGAAGGTGAAGTTGGTTCCCTTAAAGCTCAATGACCCGCACTTCTTCTTACAATTACATCGACAAAGTGATCTTTGCGGTCTTCAAGCAATTGCAGATATTCGCCACAATCATTGCCGTCAAGGGTAATGGCAATGGCTTTATCAGCGCTATCAACCTGTTTACAGGTGATATGGAAAACAGTCTCTCTAAAGCGGTAGTGCAGCTTGAAAGACTGCCAATCGCTAGGTAAACAAGGCGCAAAGTAGAGTTTGTCAATTTCTAGGCGGATACCAAGCAGAGATTCAGTCAACAAGCGATAGAACCATCCGGCCGAACCTGTATACCAACTCCAACCACCACGCCCGACATGGGGAGAGACGGCATAGACATCAGCAGAAACCACATATGGTTCTACTTTGTACACAGCTACTTTTTCGGGCGAATTAGCGTGACTAACAGGATTAATCATATTTGCTAGCTCCCAAGCCAGACGGTTGTCACCTAGCTTAGCGAAGGCCATTGCTGCCCAGATAGCACTGTGGGTGTATTGCCCGCCGTTTTCACGCACACCAGGCACGTAGCCTTTGATATAACCAGGATTGAGCTCACTCTTGTCAAAGGGTGGGTCTAAAAGCTGTATCAATGCATGTCCGCGCCTTACCAGACGCTTGTTTAGCGAGCCCATGGCCTGACTACAACGACTAGGTTCGCCGCCACCAGAGAGTACAGACCAGCTCTGTGCTATCGAATCGATTTGACATTCAACACCGCCTGCAGTACCAAGCGGTGTACCGTCGTCAAAGTAAGCACGACGGTACCACTCGCCATCCCAAGCACTAGACGAAATATTCTCTTTCAAGAGTTTTGCCTGTTCATGGCAGAGTTCAACCATGGCGATATCACCACGTTGTTCTGCCAGCTTAGCGAAACTATTAAGTACTTCAAACAAGAAGAAAGCCAGCCAGACGCTCTCGCCTTTACCCTTCTCGCCTACCAAGTTCATGCCGTCATTCCAGTCGCCAGCTCCAATTAGAGGCAGGCCATGGACACCGAAACGCAAACCAAACTTTATAGCCCGCACACAGTGTTCATACAAACTGCCCTTCTCATCAGACTGCGTAGGCAGATCATAGTATGACTCCTCATCTTCGTTAACGAGACGGCCGCTCAAGAATGATACAGTTTCGTCAAGAATACCGGTATCGCCGGTGGTGGAAACATATCGATAAGCTGCTAGGGGTAGCCAGAGATAATCGTCTGAGCAATGAGTACGCACACCTCTTCCAGTGGGAGGATGCCACCAGTGCTGTACGTCACCTTCAACAAATTGATGGGCTGCATTCTTCAACAACTGGTCTCGCAAGATTAGAGGCTCACAATGAACTAGGGCCATGCAATCTTGCAGCTGATCTCTAAAGCCAAAAGCACCACCAGATTGATAGTAGCCAGTGCGGCCCCAGATGCGGCAACCTATAGTCTGATACATCAGCCAGCCATTGACCAGCATATTGACAGAGGCATCCGGGGTTTCAATGTTGACGGCGCCTAAGGTGTGCTTCCAATAATGACAGACGTTTTCATAAGCATCTCTCTTGGCGGCTAAGCCGCGGAAACGATTGATAATACCGCGAGCGTGGTTAATGTCATTGCCGACACCAAGGCGGAAGACAATTTCGCGCTCTTCCCCATCTTGCAATTCAAAAGGCACTTGAATGGCAGCACAGGGGTCAAGACCAGCACCGAATTTTCCCGAGAGTCTAATGCGCTTCATGGCTGCAGGGCTAGAAAGGCTGCCGTTGCGGCCAATGAACTCGGTTCGATCGCAAGTGATGGTGCGGGTGGTATCACCAACATCAAAGAAAGCGACCCGGCCAGCAAACTCTGTATTGTAAGCATTGCGAGCGAGTAGAGCCCCGGTCTTAACATCGAGCTCGGTAGCGACATGCATTCCGGTCTTAGATTTCAGGTCACCTAAAATCCATTCGATATAGCCTGTGGCCGAAAGTTTTCTCGGGCGACCAGAGCGGTTCTTCACCTTCAGCACCGAGAATTTTATATTCTCATCGGCAGCTACGAAAATTAGCATCTCAGATTCAATGCCTGATTCTGTATGTTCAAAAGCACTATAACCAAAACCATGACGGCTGGTATAAGGAGTAGCACCACGAGCAGGCAGTGGGGTAGGAGACCAGAAGTTGGCGGTCTCTTCATCTCTAAGATAGAAGGCTTCTCCACTGGCATCGGTAATCGGATCGTTATTCCAGGGTGTCAATCTAAACTCGTGTGCGTTTTCAGCCCAGGTATAGACAGAACCACTTTCAGATACCACAGTGCCAAAGAAGCGGTTAGCTAATACGTTAGACCAAGGCGCAGGGGTGAGCTGATTGCTATCAGTGGCAATCACATATTCACGTCCATCAGAAGTAAAGCCACCAAGCCCATTG
>Ga0172379_10009800_pt1 | contig 11732 bp, 10 predicted proteins | sample GrowelOW334metaG_FD_119756 | JGI IMG/M metagenome (GOLD analysis project Ga0172379, IMG submission 119756) | Groundwater microbial communities from an aquifer near a municipal landfill in Southern Ontario, Canada - Groundwater well OW334 metaG | ecosystem: Environmental > Aquatic > Deep... | reverse complement strand
AGGCTTGCCGTTCGTCGTCTCGTGCTCAATCTTTTCCTGTACCTTCGTATCTTTTCCTACCTTTTTCTTCAGGTAATAAAGCTTTGCCCTTCTGACATCGCCTCTTTTTATAACTATGATCTTTTCGATCGACTGCGAATGCAGCGGGAATACCCTTTCAACGCCTTCACCGTACGATACTTTCCTTACGGCAAAAGACTCTCTAAGGCCGGAACCGCTTCTCGCGATGACGATACCCTCGAAAGACTGCGCCCTGGTCTTTCCCTCTTCCATGATCTTGACCTGCACATCAACGGTGTCTCCGACGTTGAACTGCGGTATGTCTTTTTTCAGGAATTGTGCTTCTACTAAAATTATACGCTTATCCATGTCGCTTCTCCTTTTTCTTCTTCAATAAATCGGGTCTTCTCTCTTCGGTCCTCTTGACGGCTTCCCGCATACGCCAATCTTCTATTCTCTTATGGTCCCCGCTCAACACGATATCGGGAACCTTCATCCCTTTAAATTCGGCCGGTCTTGTATACTGAGGATATTCGAGAAGTCCGTTCTCGAACGATTCGAATTCGAGCGATTCATCATCCCCAAGAACTCCCGGCAGAAGCCTCACGACCGTATCTATCAGTACGAGCGCAGGCAGTTCTCCGCAAGTTAAAATATAATCGCCTATCGATATCTCTTCATCGGCCAGGCGCCTGATCCTCTCATCGATGCCTTCATAGTGGCCGCATATGAGGACGAGTCTCGCCGACGCCGATAATCTTCTTGCCGCCGCCTGATCGAGCGTTTTTCCCTGCGGCGTAAGCAATATTACTTTGCTTTTTTTGCCCTTATCCTTCTCGCCTCTTCTTTTAAGCGCTTTGAGATCCTCAAGCGCCGCATAGACCGGCTCGACCTTCATCACCATCCCGGGCCCGCCCCCGAACGGCTTATCATCCGCGCTTCGGTGGTTGTCGGTAGTCCAGTCCCGGATGTTATGCACAACGATCTCAGCAAGGCCTTTCTTCTGAGCGCGTTTTAACATCGACTCCCCGAGGATGTTCTCGAACATCTTCGGGAAGAGCGTCAAGACGTCTATCTTCATTTTTTCAGCGATGTCTTTATTCCCTGCTTTTTTAAGAGCGTCTTCACGATCGGTGAAGGCCGAGCTCCTACCCCAAGCCAGTATTCGGCGCGTTCTTTTTTAACCATCACGTTCGCCGGATCCGTCTTAGGATCATAGTAACCGATCGTCTCGATCGGCCTTCCGTCGCGCGGGCTCCTTTTATCCATCACCACAATGCGATGGAAAGGTTTCTTCGGAGACCCAAACCTTTTAAGTCTGATAACTGCCGGCATTTTTAACCCCTTTCACTTGACTTTACCTGTCCTTCTCTCTCCACACTTTAGCCCCTAACATAGTGAGCTTCTCTTCGATATTCTCATAACCTCTGTCCAAGTGGTATATCCTATGGATTTCGGTCTCGCCTTTTGCTACTAAGCCCGCAAGCACAAGCGCGGCTGATGCCCTCAGGTCCGAGGCCATTACCGGCGCGCCGCTTAAGGCCTTCACGCCCTTCACAATGGCGCTGGCCCCTTCGAGCAGTATATTGGCTCCCATCCTGTTCAGTTCACTTATATGTATAAATCTTTCCGGGTATATCTTTTCGGTTATAACGCTTATTCCGTCGGTCACAGCCATAAGGCTCATGAACTGCGCCTGCATATCCGTAGGAAAACCGGGATAAGGCAGCGTCGTAACGTCGAGCGGACGCAGCTTCCTGACGTACCTTGCCCTGATACCGTTCGGCACCCTGTCAAGCTCCAGGCCTGCCTCTATTAAATTATCCGCGAGAGCCATCAGATTGTCGAGCTTCGCGCCTTTAAGAGTTATGTCGCCTTTAGTTATCGCCGCCGCTATGATATAAGTACCGGCTTCGATCCTGTCGCTTATGACCGTATGGTCCGCTCCGTACAACCTCTTGACGCCTTCGATGATAAGCCTGTGCGATCCCATACCCTGTATCTTGGCGCCCATCTTGATAAGAAAGTTCGTCAGGTCCATTATCTCGGGCTCACACGCAGCGTTCTCTATTATAGTAATGCCTTTGGTCAGCGTCGCAGCCATCATAGTATTTGCTGTCGCAAGAACGCTCGATCCAAAATGTCCGCCGAGATAAACGTTGCCGCCCTTCATCTTCCTGCCATCGGCTTTAATATAACCCTTCTCGACCTTCAGGTTGACGCCAAGAGCCTGAAGCCCTTTAATGTGTAGATCTATAGGCCTTGGGCCGATAACGCAGCCTCCCGGGAACGAAACCTCAGCCCTTCTCTGCTTTGCGAGGAGAGGCCCCAGAACACAGATAGACGCGCGCATCGTGCTTACAAGCTCATACGGCGCGATGTATTTGGTGTAGCCGTTAGCCTCAATAGTGACCTTATCGCCATCCTGCTGCACGCGGACTCCGAAATTCTTGAGAAGCTTCAGCATCGTGCTCATATCGCGTAGAACCGGTATATTCTTTATAACGCATTTCTCGTCGGTAAGAAGAGTAGCCGCCAATATCGGAAGGCATGCATTCTTCGCTCCGCTTATCCTGACTGTGCCTTCCAGCCGCCTGCCTCCGCTTACGATCAATTTTTCCATTCAGCCGTCACGATCCTGTCTATACCGTTATGATCTTTTTTTATATCGATGACCTTAAAACCTTTTCGGCCTTCGACGATTTTTTTAATAGAAGCCGATTGCCCGAATCCTATTTCCATCACCACATTACCGCCGTCCTTCAGATGCCCTGCGGCATTCTGTACTATAGCTCTATAAAAGTCCAGCCCATCCTCTCCGCCGTCCAGCGCTATATGAGGCTCCATAAGCACCTCTTTTTGGAGCCCCTCAAATTCATTTCGCGCTATATACGGCGGATTGGTGACTATAATATCGAACTCACCCTTTATCCCGCCGAATAGATCGCTCTGAACAAATTCGACCCTGTCTGAAACAGCGTGTAGGCTGGCGTTCTGCCTTGCAACATCCAATGCGGCTTCGGATATGTCGGAAGCGACTATTTTACAATTACTTATGTTTTTTGTCAAAGATATTGCGATATTGCCCGATCCTGTGCATAGGTCAAGTATCCTGCAGGATACGGCCGGTTCTCGGCTGTTCTTTGCGGCAAGCCCTATCACAGCCTCAACCGCCATCTCCGTTTCAGGCCGCGGTATAAGCACATCCTCATTCACTATCAGGTCCAAACCGAAAAATTCCGTCCTGCCTATGATGTACTGTAACGGCGTATATGGCTTTATAAGTTTCATTTCGCCGCCTGCAGCTTCATCTTTCGCTCCTCCGCCCTAAGAGCGTCTATCATCTCGTCTATGTCGCCATTTAAAAAATCTTCGAGATTGTGGACGGTAAAACCTATTCTATGATCCGTGATGCGCCTGTCCGGGAAATTATAAGTTCTGATCTTTTCGGAGCGGTCACCGGACCCCACTTGAGTACGCCTGGATTCTGATCTCTGCTGTTGCTGCGCCGACTGCCTCAGGTCAAAAAGCCTGGCCCGCAATACCTTCATAGCCTTGATCTTATTCTTAAGCTGAGATCGCTCATCCTGGCACGTGACTACCATGTTCGTAGGTATATGCGTCAATCGCACTGCCGAGTCCGTCCTGTTAACACCCTGCCCCCCCGCGCCGCCGGACCGGAATACATCTATCCTGATATCTTCCGGCCTTATCTCTATGTCCACGTCTTCTGCTTCGGGCATCACGGCGACCGTCGCAGCGGATGTGTGTATCCGGCCGCTGGCTTCAGTCTCGGGAACCCTCTGGACCCTGTGTGTACCGCTCTCGAATTTGAGGCGTCCGTATGCGCCCTTTCCCGTTATGGAAAATATGACTTCCTTATATCCGCCTTTTTCAGACGTGCTTGCGTCGATCGGCTCGACCTTCCAATTCATATTGACTGCGTATTTAGAATACATCCTCAAGAGGTCCCCGGCAAAAAGGCTCGCTTCAAGCCCGCCCGTGCCGGCCCTGATCTCCATGATTATATTCCTGTCGCCGTCGGACTCGCCTTCGAGGAGCATATCCTCGATCTGGCCCTGAAGTTTTTCAAGCTCATGCCCAAGCTTATGCTTCTCCTCTTCGGCCATCACGATAAAGTCTTTTTCGTGACCCGTCTCGCCCAAAACCTTAGCCAGGTCCCTGATATCGGAATCCGTCTTCAGATATTCTTCGTACTTTCCGACTATGGGCGTAAGACATGCCAGTTCCTTCGCGCACTTTTGATACTCGGCGTTATTCGCTATGACGCTAGGGTCGGCAAGCAGGACGTGAAGTTCCTCGAAACGCTTCTTCTTCTGCTCGACGGCACCCATGAATGAATGTTTTTTTTGGTCCATATTCCTTTTGTATGTTGCCTTTATTTCTTCTCTTCAGTCGCCGTCTCGGATTTTTTGTTCTTGGCCTTGCCCGCATATCTTTTCGCGAACTTCTCGACCCTACCCGCAGAGTCTACAAGTTTCTGCTTACCCGTGAAAAAGGGATGGCATTTGGAACAAAGGTCCACATGTATCGTCGGCTTTGTCGATCTCGTGTGTATAACCTCTCCGCAAACACAAGATATTACAGCTGCTTTGTAATCCGGATGTGTCTTCTCTTTCATTTTACCTCTTCCTCCTTTTTTTTACTTGTTCATGCTCATCAAAAACTCGGCGTTCGTCTTCGTTTTTGAAAGCTTTTCTATTAACAGCTGCATTGCTTCGTCAGTATTCATGTCATTGAGAACCTTTCTCATGAGCCATATCTTCTTAAGCTCTGCGTCCTTCACCAGAAGCTCTTCCTTCCTGGTATTCGACCGTTTAATGTCGATAGCAGGATATATCCTTTTCTGGAAAAGGGTCCTGTCGAGCTGGATCTCCATATTGCCCGTTCCCTTGAACTCTTCGAATATGACCTCGTCCATCCTCGAACCCGTATCGACGAGCGCCGTCGAGATGATGGTAAGGCTTCCGCCTTCTTCAATATTCCTGGCTGCGCCGAAGAACCTCTTGGGCTTCTGAAGCGCGTTCGAATCGACGCCTCCGGAAAGGATCTTTCCGGAATGCGGCACGCACGCGTTATAAGCGCGGGCGAGCCTCGTTATGGAATCGAGTAGGATGACCACGTCCTTCCTGCACTCGACGAGCCGTTTTGCCTTTTCAAGCACTATCTCGGCTACCTGTATATGGCGCTCTGCCGGCTCATCGAACGTTGAGCTTATTACCTCGCCTTTAACTGACCTCTGCATGTCAGTAACTTCTTCCGGACGTTCATCGATGAGCAGAACTATCAGCACCACTTCCGGATAGTTGGTAGTGATCGCGTTCGCTAACTTCTGAAGCAGTACCGTTTTACCGCTGTACGGAGGAGCCACGATCATACCCCTCTGTCCCTTTCCTATGGGCGCCAAAAGATCCATGACGCGCATGGAGACTTCCGACGGGCCGGTCTCAAGACAGAACCTTTCGTTAGGATATAACGGCGTAAGATTGTCGAACAAGGTCTTATCTTTGGTCTCTTCGGGATTTCCGAGATTCACCGCTTCGACCTTCAGGAGGGCAAAATACCTCTCGCCTTCTTTCGGAGGCCTGACCTGGCCGCTGACAGTATCACCGGTCCTCAGGCTGAATTTCCTGATCTGCGACGGAGAAACATAAATATCATCAGGTCCGGGCAGATAATTATAATCGGGTGAGCGCAAAAATCCGAAGCCGTCCGGCAATATCTCAAGAACACCTTCCCCGAATATAAGCCCCTCCTTTTCGGTCTTAGTCTGCAGGATCTTGAATATCAGGTCCTGCTTCTTAAGGCCGCTTATACCGTTAACGTTCAACTCTTTAGCGAGCTTCGTCAGCTCGGCTATGCTCATAGACTTGAGGCCCGCTATCTCCATACCTTCCTCCATATTTCCATAATCTGCTCCTTTGTATCCTTTTTTGTACCGTCATTATCAATAACGAAATCTGCCATCTTTATTTTATCTTTTAACGGGATCTGGCACCTGATCCTTTTTAAACACTCCCCTTTTTTTGTCCGGTATTTCCTGATGCACCGCATTATCTGATTCTTTTGTGAAGCCTTTACGACCACAAGCTTATCAGCAAGCTTTTCAAGGCCGGCCTCTATCAGTAATGGCGCGTCTATAACGATGATGTCATTTTTACGCGCTTCTCTTATCGCGCGTTTTATACTCCTAATGACACCGGGATGGATGATGCGCTCGAGCTTCTTGAGCGCCTTCTTCTCGTTAAAGACTATCTCCGCCAGTTTCTTTCTGTCTATTTCGCCGCGCCTATCTAATATGCCGCGGTCAAACGCCTTTACGATCTTCTTATATCCGGCTGCGCCTTTTTTAAGCGACTGATGCGCGATCGAGTCCGCATCCAGCACTTTCGCGCCGAGAGACTTAAATACGTCTGCAGCGCAAGATTTACCTGTACAAAAACCACCGGTAAGGCCGATCACTAGCATCTCTACCCCAGGATCTTGTTATAAAGTTTTATGTAATCCCTTGCCGACTTCTTCCAGGAGAGGTCCAGTCCCATCACCCTCTTTACAAGACTCGTCCATATCTCAGTGTCCTTGTACACCAGAAGCGCCTTCTTGATGGCCGCAAAGAATTCCTTGGACTTCGGTTCAACAAAAGTGAACCCGTTGCCCTTGCCGTTCTTCGGATCGAACTCTATTACCGTATCCTTAAGCCCGCCCGTCTGCCTGACCACAGGAATAGCTCCGTACCTGAAGCTGATCATCTGTCCAAGCCCGCACGGTTCATATCTCGACGGTATGAGGAAAAGATCGCTGGCGGCATATATCCTCTGAGCAAGAGTCGCATCGAACTTGAGATTTATAGAAGTGTTGCCGTTATATTTTTTAGATATCTTTTCGAATAAGATGTGGTACTTGTTCTCACCGGTCGCGAGAAGGACGAACTGTACCTTCATGTTCAGCAGGCTGTCTATTATCTCAGCGACAAGGTCCGCGCCCTTCTGGTCCGCGAGCCTTGCGACCATCCCTATCATCGGTATGGTCGAATCTATCTTCAACCCCATATCATCCTGGAACATCTCCTTGTTGGCGTATTTGCCTTCGATCGACTTAGCGGTATAGTTCTTGTATATTTTCGTGTCGGTAGCGGGGTCCCACATGCGCGGGTCTATCCCGTTCAATATCCCGCTCAGGACATTCTTCCGGGCTTGCAGCACACCTTCAAGCCCGCACCCGAACTCTTTGGTCAATATCTCTTTGGCATACGTGGGACTGACAGTGCTTACCGCATCCGAGTAGATTATTCCCGCTTTCATCAGGTTAACTTTTCCATAGAACTCGAAATAATTTATATGGAATAGCGCCCAATCGAGCCCCATCTTCGGGAACTCGTCCTTAGGGAATAAGCCCTGGTACGCAAGGTTATGTATAGTGAAGAGCGTCTTTGTCTTGGCAAAGAATTCATCGTATTTATAGAATGTGTTCAGGTATACGGGGACCAGCCCTGTCTGCCAATCGTTGCAATGTATTACATCGGGAGAGAATCCTTCGCGCTTACACCTCTCGAGAACCTCCCGTGAAAAGAACGCGAACCTATCGAGGTTGTCTTTATAGTCTCCGAATTTATCGCCGTAAAGCTCCGCCCTCTTAAAGAAAGCGTCGTTCTTTATAAAATAGACCTTTATATTTTTGCCTATCGTAGTCTCATCCGCCTCTTCCTTGATAGAGGCGTATTTCGGCATCATCACCCTGATGTCTACGCCGAGCTCTTCCAGCGCCGTCGGAAGGCTGCCGCATACGTCCGCGAGTCCGCCTGTCTTGGCAAAAGGGACGACTTCGCTCGAAACCAACAATACCTTAAGTCTCTCCATTACTCCTCCATTTAAAAATATTTAAACTGCTGAAACTGACAATAATGCCTGTTACGGCTTTACGGGATCCATTTCCAGCCAATTCTTACCGGACTCTATTGCCGCAACTATCGGCACCTTCAATTTTATAACATCTTCCATTCCATCCTTGACGACCTTGCTCATCTTACCGAGCTCATCGGAAGGAACGTCAAAAACAAGCTCATCATGGACCTGCAGGATCATCTTCGATTTGTATCCGGAATCCAATAGCTCTTTCTGAATATTGATCATCGCTATCTTGATCACGTCAGCGGCCGATCCCTGTATAGGAGTATTTATCGCGGTCCTCTCGGCAAATTGGCGCAGGCGCACGTCCGAGCTGTTTATCTCCGGTATGTAGCGCCTTCTTCCAAGGATCGTCGTCACAAAACCGTTAGATCTCGCCTCTTCTATCAGGCCGTCCAGGTACACCTTCACTCCCGGATAACGCTCGAAATACGAATCGATGAACTCTTTCGCCTTATCTACTTCAATGCCCAGGCTTTGCGAAAGGCCGTACGGGCTCATGCCGTAGACGATCCCGAAATTCACGGTCTTTGCCATATTGCGCATCTCGGTCGTGACTTCGCCCTCTTTTACACCGAAGACCAGGCTCGCGGTGAACGCATGTATGTCAGAACCTTCCTTAAAGGCGTTTATCAGGTGTTTGTCTTCGGAAAAATGCGCCAGTATCCTCAATTCTATCTGGGAGTAGTCCGCAGCCAAAAGGACGTTGTGCTTTCCGGAAGCGACGAAAGCTTTTCTTATGCGCCGCCCTTCTTCGGTCCTTATCGGTATATTCTGAAGATTGGGCCCGCTCGAAGAGAGCCTGCCCGTTGCCGTCACGGTCTGATTGAACGATGTATGGACTTTTCCGGTATCGGGATTTATCAGCTCCGGAAGAGAATCTACGTATGTAGATTTAAGCTTGGAGAGCTGCCTGTATTCCAGCAGCGCCTCCGGCAACGGATGCTGCCTTGCTAATTTTGTCAAAACTTCTTCGTCTGTGGATATGCCGGTCTTCGTCTTCTTTACGATCGGCAGTTTTAATTTTTCGAAGAGGATCGCGGAAAGCTGTTTAGGCGAATTTATATTGAACTCTTCTCCCGCTATCTCATAGACCTTCCTGGTTATCTTGTCGAGCTTCTTCTCCATCTCTTTCGACAGCCCGGAAAGATATTCCTTGTCGATAGAAATACCGTTTATCTCCATGATCGAAAGCACTTCGACCAAAGGCATCTCCACTTTGTAGAACAGTTCATCGAGGCCCTTACCAGCTATCTCTTTTTCAAGTATATGTTTCAGCCTCAGCGTGACGTCGCTGTCCTCGCAGCAATAGAGGCAGACCTTGCCTACATCTACCTTGTCCATAGTGATCGCGTTCTTGCCTTTACCTATCAGCTCCTCTATCGGGGTGGTCAGGCGGTGGCTTAAATAGTCGAGAGATATGTCTTCAAGATTATGATTCAATTTCGACGGGTTCAATATATATGAAGCAACCATCGTGTCAAAGGCTATTCCGCCAAGCTTTATACCGTATTTAGAAAGAACGATATATTCGTATTTTATGTTTTGGCCCGTCTTTTTGATCGAACCGTCCTCAAGCACATCTTTTAACGCCGCAAGTACCATCTCTGTATCGAGCTTTTCCGACCCCCTAGCCGTATCCTCAGATACACCGACATAGTAAGCCTTACCCACTTCCCATGAAAAAGATATCCCTACAAGCCTTGCAAGCATCGGGTCTTCGCTCGTAGTCTCTGTGTCAAAAGTGAACCCATCGAGCTTCTCAAGCTTCTTTACGAGGGAATCGAACGCATTCTTATCGGCTATGAGCTCATAGGTAGACTTGAGCGTTCCTTTTGGAGTAACATCCTTCAGGAGCGATTTGAACTCAAACTCCTTAAACAGTTCAAAAAGCTTTTCCTGGTCTCCGGGCTTGAGCTTGAGCTCATCAAAGTCTATCTTGAGCGGGACTTCCGTATCGAGTACAGAGAGTTCTTTACTCAAGACCGCCATCTTCTCATTTTCTTTCAGGATCTTCTTCCTTGCTTCGCTCTTGACCTTGTCTATATTATTATAGAGATTTTCGATCGTACCGAACTCGGTAATAAGCTCTACCGCCGTCTTCTCGCCTATCCCGGAGACTCCGGGTATGTTATCGGTCGCGTCACCCATGAGCGCCATGATATCGGTCATGCGGTCGGGGCCAACCCCATAAACTTCCTTGACCTTCCCGGAATCGTAGATAAGGCCTTCCTTGTGAGTGCTGAATATCTTGATATGGTCATCTACGAGCTGAAGCGCATCCTTGTCGCCCGTTACTATGAACGTCTCTATGTTATTCTTTTCGGCGCTTTTCGCTATGGTAGCCAGAACATCATCCGCCTCATATCCCTGAACCTCGAATATCGGGATATTATACGCCTCGACGACCTGCTTGATATGCGGTATCTGGCTTGCAAGATCATCCGGCATCGGCTTCCTGTGGGCTTTGTACTCTTTGAACTTTTCGTGCCTGAAAGTCGGGCCCTTCAGGTCAAACGCTACAGCGATCATATCCGGCTCATTCTCTTTGATGATCCTGTTGAGCATCGTCACAAAGCCGTATATGGCGTTCGTAGGCCGTCCCTTTGAGTTCGATAAGGCCCTTATCGCATAGTAAGCACGATAGCAGAATGAATTTCCATCGATCAGAAATAGACGCTTATTAGACATTATCTGGCGAGCCTTTACAGGGTCCTAATGCAGAAGGAGCTTTTGGCATTTTTCAATTTTTTTGGGATATAGATTCTCTCGACTTGATTATGCAATAATATTTAGATATTTACGAGGAAAGTCTTATTGCTAGCTATGGATATTATACAAAATAAGGCTAATATGTCAAGAAGATTGTGCAAAATTTTTTATAGTTCAAAGCGAGAACAAAAAAGTTCAAAAATCAAAAAATATCTCACTATTTTATGAACTAACAAGGTTTTTTAGCTCGTTTTACAGTCGGAGAATCGAAACAACGCTCTCCCTATGGCCTGACCGGGATCCGACCCTATTGCCCCGCCCTATATTATGTGATACAATATCGTGGTGAGGACAATGACAGAACGAAGAAGATTTCAAAGATATGACTGCGCATTTAACGTGAGGTATTGCACTCGCGGCATAGCCTCCATCGAGAGCACTTCTACGTCCTTAAACATCTCTCGCAAGGGTATTCGCCTTCACTTGTCCAGAATAATCAAGATCGGTGACATCCTGGAACTCGACATAGATCCGGCTGACAAAAAAGGTCCCGTTTCCGCTATAGGCAGGGTCGTATGGACGAGCGGTTCCAGCGACGTATCTGAATTCGAACAGGATGCCGGAATAGAGTTCAAGCGCATGGATCCTTCTGAAGTGGAGCGCCTGCTCCAGTCTGCGTATTAAATCTTAGTCTCTCGCCATCTTCATATTATCCGAAAAATAGTTCCCCGTAAGGTCGTCTATTGCCTGTGTTAACTCCTGGAGCCTCATCTCTTTTTCAAATCTGGATCTAGATTCTTCATCCGGTAAGGTCGCGAGATCGAACTGCACGCGTTTACGCTCATAATATATACGCCGAAGATCGTCCAGGATATCATTCCTGAGCTGAGTTGTAAGTCTCGACCGCACATCGATGCTCGTCTGGGCATCGCTCCATATAAGATCTCCCAACTCCCAAGATACTGAGACATCCCATCCATTCGAAAAATCATCAGGCCCGATGACCGCGTAATCCTTTGTTGCGCTGGTATATATTTCTGTATTTGTAGACCGGTTCTTATCTATGCCTAAAGATACTTTCGGCACGAGCGCTCT
>Ga0172379_10009799_pt1 | contig 11732 bp, 15 predicted proteins | sample GrowelOW334metaG_FD_119756 | JGI IMG/M metagenome (GOLD analysis project Ga0172379, IMG submission 119756) | Groundwater microbial communities from an aquifer near a municipal landfill in Southern Ontario, Canada - Groundwater well OW334 metaG | ecosystem: Environmental > Aquatic > Deep... | reverse complement strand
TAAGGTTCGTCTTGAAGCTGGCACAAGGTCTAAAAATGTTTTCGGCGCCGGCAGAACGCAGCATCAGGAAGTAAATCAGTTTGAATTATCCGAACGTCAGAGAGCGGCGGCACAGGCTCCGCAAGGCGAAGCGACAAAGGTTAAACAGATAAAACTTGAACAGCCGAAGACCGGAAGAAACGACCCCTGTCCCTGCGGCAGCGGTAAAAAATACAAAAAATGCTGTGGAAAATGAAAAAAATTGAAAATTGAAGATTGTAAATTGAAAAATCGATGAATCACCTTACGGTGATGCCGTTTTATAAAATTTATCGGCGCAGCCGATTCAATAAACTTTCATTTTTCAATCTTCAATTTATATTTCTGCGCCGGCTTTTACTGACTGCTTATTGCCTGCTTTTTGCTGCTTTTTGCTGCTTTTTGACATCTCCATCAGCTTCTGCATTCCGAGATTGAACTTTTCCTTGAACTCTTTGGAATCCATACCAGAAAAATTAGCCTGTGCTTTTGCGCAGGCCTTGTCGTACAGTCCGCTAAAACTTCCCACACTATCCGACTGGTCGGCTGAACCGCTTACATAGCCACCTGAACCACTATTCACCCTGCCGTTCGGGGCAAGATAATAAATGGCTGTGGCAAAGCCTGCAAAATAAACTACCAGCAAAAATATAAATTTACTTCTCCAGCCCATAAAACCCCCAAAAATAACCATATTATCGGTATTAGAGAGCTACTACCTTCCGTTGAATATATACAAAATAATATGGGAAAATGCAAATGACACTGATAGCAGTCGATAGCCTGCAGTAAATAGTCAATAGAAATTTGACGGATATAACCGAGAATTTCTTGACAATTAGTGTCCAATGTTAAAAAATAGGATATATGTATATTTGTCCAAGTTGTCAAACTGTTCTTATTCAAGCCCAAAACCAATTCGGCTGGTTTTGGTTTTGCCCCTCTTGCCATGGAAGTTGCTCTACCATAGAACTTATTCGCAAAGCGATACCAGCAAAACTGGTAAATCAATTATGGCAAAGAGCAAAAGATGAAAATATCCAACATAAACGCAAATGTCCTTCCTGCACACAATTGATGAGCGAAGTCGCAATTGTCAGCGCTGACAAAACAGAATATCTTGATGTATGCGTAACGTGTCGAATGTTATGGTTTGATACGCAGGAATATCAAAGATTGCCGAAAAATCCCATAGAGCCGGGCGAAAACGATTTTCTGAAAAAAATGACACCAGAGCAACGTGAACAATATGCACTTGCGAAGTTGGGGATGTTAAAAGAACGACAGGAAATGGAAGAACAAGTGCAAAAGGAGTTAAACGACAGTATAAATGCCATAAGAAGCCCCTACTTTGCCTTGGCTAAAATTATAGAGTTTATTTTCTGGACTTTGCTCAAACGATAATTTTGCGTTCTTGACGTTAAAAATTAGGCTGTTATAATAGCTTTTTTATGAAATTTGGTTAAGGAAAATGGACTTATATCAGGCGATAAAAACACGGTATTCGTGCAGAAGCTATCAGTCAAAGCCGATTGAAGCAGACAAACTTGTGCGAATTCTCGATGCGGCAAGACTGGCTCCTTCGGCGAAGAATTTGCAGGATTGGCGATTTGTTGTCGTTTCTGATGAGAAAAAACGCAGCCAACTGGCTGTCGCTGCTTATGACCAAATGTTCGTTGCAACCGCCCCTGTTATTTTTGTCGGCTGCTCGAATAACGATTACGCAATGCGGTGCGGCGAAAAAATCGCTCCGATAGACCTTTCTATCGCTATGGAGCATATCGCACTGGCGGCTGCGGCTGAAGGCCTGGCGACCTGCTGGATTGGTTCGTTTTATCCGGAGAAAGTGAGGCAGATTCTCGGTATTCCTGAAAATGTCAGGATTGTTGAACTTATGCCGATAGGTTATCCCGCTGATAAGGAAACACATAAGCCGCGGGAAGCGTTGGAAAAAATTGTCTGCTATGAAAAATGGAAATTTTAGAATGACCGCTCCATTACTGTCGCGGCTCTGTTTGCTCTTTCAAAATTAGATTTTAATTGTCGATTTAAATCCCGGGGACGTGGTGTAACGGGAGCACACTGCGGTCGCATCGCAGGAATGTGGGTTCGATTCCCATCGTCTCCATTCTGCGTCGCTCGCCAAGGGCGAGCTATGCAGAATGCCCTTCGTAGCTTTTTAGGAAATGCGTATGGCTTTTTTTGAATGGACTGACAAGCTTTCAGTCGGTGTTGAACAGATGGACATTCAGCACAAAAAACTTATCGCTATTATCAACAATTTTCATAATGCCATCAGCATAGGCAATGACAAATCTGCCGCACAAAATGCTGTTGACGGCCTTGTCAATTATATAAAACTGCATTTTGCCAAGGAAGAGGCGCTGATGCAAAAATATAACTTCCCGCAGCTTGAATTCCACAAGCAAATACACAAACGATTGGCTCAACAGGTTGTTGAATACGCAGAAAAATTAAAGGCTGGTCAGCCAATATTAAATCTCGATATGACAATGTTTCTCAAAAGCTGGCTGGAAAATCACATCGCAGAAACAGATAAAAAATACGGCCTTTATATTGCCGAGCAAAAACAGAAATTATGATTGCCGGCGAACTTCGTATTCTATTCGCATAACTACTTTTATAACAGGTGGTTAAGTTTTATTGCAAATCTAATAATCTTGTGGTAGTCTATTCCTTAATATATGGCAAAGAAAGCTCAAATAAATTTTGAAAAGTGCAAAGGCTGTGATTTGTGTATCGCAATCTGCCCTGTCGGAGCCGTTCACAAAGGCGGCAAAGGCAATAAAAAAGGCTTTGACTGCGTCGAAATCGAATTTGAAAAATGCACAGGCTGCGGCGCGTGCTACATCATCTGCCCGGACTGCTGCATTGATATTATAGAAAAATAGGCTGATAAATGGCTGAAAATAACATCGGTTCGGATTCCAAAAGAGTTCTGCTCAAGGGCAATGAAGCAGTCGGCGAGGCCGCGATTAAGGCTGGCTGCCAGTGCTACTTCGCATATCCGATAACCCCGCAAACCGAAACGCCCGAATATCTGTCCCGCAGAATGGAAACTGAAAACAGGGTCTTTCTTCAGGCGGAGAGCGAAGTTGCGGCGATAAATATGGTGTTCGGCGCTTCCGCTGCCGGTGCAAGAGTTATGACATCATCGTCTTCGCCGGGCATAAGTCTAAAACAGGAAGGCATAAGCTATATCGCGGGAGCGGAACTGCCCTGCGTTATCGTCAATGTCGTTCGCGGCGGGCCGGGGCTTGGCAATATCGAGGCATCGCAGGCTGATTATTTTCAGACCACGCGAGGCGGCGGACATGGCGATTATCGGTGTATCGCTCTTGCGCCAAACTCGGTGCAGGAATGTTATGATATGACAATGAACGCATTCGACTTGGCGGATTACTATCGAATGCCTGTGTTCATTCAGAGCGACGGCATTATCGGCCAACTCGTCGAGCCTTTTGAAATGCACCCCTATAAGCCGATGTTTGAAAAACTTCCGCCCAAAACATGGGCATTGACCGGCTGCGCGGGCAGAAAGCCGAATGTCGTCAGAACGCTTTATATGACCCCCGCTGACGGTCTGGAGATGCTCAACAGGAAACTTGAGCAGAAATATAAAAAAATTCAATCCGAACTGCGATGGTTTGAAAATTTCAACTGCGATGGCGCAGATTTGATTATCATCGCTTATGGCGCAACGAGCAGAATCGCGAAATCCGCTATCAAAAAACACAACGGTAACGGCAAAAAGGTCGGGCTTTTCAGACCGAGAACTATCTGGCCGTGGCCCGATATAGAGTTGGTAGAAATCGCGAAGAAAAATAAAAACGCTAAATTTCTCGTTATCGAAATGAGTATGGGGCAGATGCTGGAAGATGTGCAGCTTGCCCTGATGGATATTGTGCTGAAAAAAGATATTTTGTTTTACGGTATGGGCGGAGGATGGAATCCAACGCCTGAATCTATTTATGATAAAATCAGTGAAACGCTGAAAAAATGAATATAATAAAAACACAACCGAAATCAATTACGACCGAGTCAACGAAATACTGCCCCGGCTGCGGACACGGAATCGTTCTGCGGCTAATCGGCGAAATAATCGACGAGCTGGGCATCAGAGAAAAAATGATTCTCACTGCCCCCGTCGGCTGCGCGGTTGTGCTGTACGATTATATGCTCTGCGATGTCGTCGAATGCGCACACGGCAGAGCCCCTGCGGTAGCAACAGCATTAAAGAGAGTTCACCCGGACAAATTCGTCCTTGTCTATCAGGGCGACGGCGACTTGGCGGCTATCGGAACTGCGGAAATTATTCACGCTGCCAATCGTGGTGAAAATTTGTCAGTCATTTTTGTCAATAACGCGATTTACGGTATGACCGGCGGACAAATGGCGCCGACCACACTAATCGGCCAAAAGACCACAACCAGCCCATCAGGCAGAACGGCCAAAGGAATGGGCAAACCTATAAGAGTCTGCGAACTGCTGACAACGCTGGAAGAAACAAAATATCTCGAAAGAACGACTGTTCATTCGGTGAGAAATATCAACAAGACAAAGGCCGCGATAAAGAAAGTTTTTCAGAATCAGATGAATGGCGTGGGTTTTTCAATGGTCGAGATACTTTCGATGTGTCCGGTAGGCTGGAGAGTTTCGCCAACCGAAGCGCTGCAATTTATTGAAGAACAAATGATTAGTTATTTTCCGCCGGGCGTTTATAAAGATACTGATTGAAACCGCGGATTTGTATTAAAATATGGAAATTTTATTGTCAATACGGCATAGAAGTAAAGAAGCAAGGAATTAAGGATGTAAGGATTTTTAAGGCGGCTGGCTGGTTTTCCTTGCATCCTTACTTCTTTAATTCCTTACTTCCTTGGTTTAAATGTATTCTGTATGACAAATTTTGATTGATTTTAAAAATGTCTAACAAAGAAACAAACATATTGATAGCGGGGTTTGGCGGGCAGGGAGTAATTCTTGCCGGCAATGTTTTGGCGTATGCCTGTATTGACGCGGGCAAAAATGTCTGCGCGATGGCCAGCTACGGCGCCGAAGTTCGCGGCGGAACCGCAAAAGCGCTCATTTCAATATCCGATGAGGAAATTGATTCGCCGATAATCACTCGGCCAAATCTTGCGATGATTATGAACGCGCCATCGTACATAAAATATATAGACACAATTCTGCCAGGTTCGGTAGTGATAGTAAATTCGTCTATAATCGAAACCAGCCTGACAAAAAAATCCGGCCTCGACATCGTCGGCGTTGACGCGACAAATCTGGCTATCAAAATGGGCAATATAAAAGTCGCCAACATTATTATGCTCGGCGCAATGATAAAAAAAACCGGCATATTGCAGCCGCAGGCGGTTGCCGATGGAATGAAACGCGCTTTCTATAAGACCAAAAGAGGTTTGTACTATATCAACGAAAGCGCCTTTCGGATGGGGTTCGAGCTAATTCCATAGCAGACTTGGCCAAAAACGCCAAAACTGCCGAAAACCGATATTTTGCCGCCAAACCGCAATACCTTGCGATTCTGACAAAAAAAGTACAGAACCAATCTTTACTAACGTCTTAAATACTTGAATCGCTGCCGCCGACCTGCTAAAATGGGCTTGTTAGTTCTTTTTGGAGTTCAAATGGTTAAAAGTCCAATTGGTAATAAAAAAGAAACCTGCAGTTTTTGCGGCAGAGAAAAAAAACCTGTCGATGCTTTTGTCGAAGGTCCCGGCGGAGTTTATATCTGCCCGGAATGCGTAGAGCTTTGCTACAACATCGTTCGGCAGGAAAAGAAACGTTCCCGCCACTCCGGCATTATTCTCGATGAAGTTCCAAAGCCGAGGCAGATAAAGGAATTTCTCGACCAATATGTAATCGGTCAGGAAAAGGCAAAAAAAATCCTTTCTGTGGCAGTTCACAATCACTATAAAAGATTAGTACACACCGACAGCGAACAGGCTGATGTCGAGATTGATAAATCCAATGTGATTTTAATCGGCCCGACCGGCAGTGGAAAAACCCTGCTTGCCAAAACACTTGCGAGAGAATTGAATGTTCCGTTTGCAATCTGTGATGCTACTACGGTTACCGAGGCAGGCTATGTCGGCGAGGATGTCGAAAATTTCCTGCTGCGACTGCTCCAGAACGCTGATTACGATATTGATTCCGCTCAGCGCGGAATTGTTTATATTGACGAAATTGACAAAATTGGCAAAACCAACCAAAACGTTTCAATCACCCGCGATGTATCTGGCGAAGGCGTTCAGCAGGCTTTGCTGAAAATGCTTGAAGGCACAACAGCGAACATTCCTCCACAGGGTGGTAGAAAACATCCTGAACAGGCTTATATTCAGTTGGATACAACGCACATTTTGTTTATTTGCGGCGGAACATTTGTCGGCCTTGAAAACATTATCAAAAAACGGCTCGGCAAAAAAATGATTGGCTTCGGCTCGGAAAAGCAAAAAGCCGAGGACACAAAATCAGATTACTCAGGAATTCTCGAACAGGTCATACCGGAAGATATTATCGAATATGGTATGATTCCCGAAATGGTCGGCAGACTGCCGGTTGTTACTACGCTTGAAGCTCTCGACGAGGCCGCGCTTATCGACATTCTCACCAAACCAAAGAACGCGCTCGTCAAACAGTACAAAGCCTTCTTCAAAATGGAAAATGCCGAGCTGGATTTCACTCCTGATGCGCTGACGGCTCTTGCCAAAAAGGCGTTGACCAGAGACACTGGCGCAAGGGCATTGCGGTCGATTACCGAGCAACTAATGCTCGACCTTATGTATCGGCTGCCGGAAGAACCAAAGCCAGGCAAATATGTAATAAATAAGGATATAGTCGAAGGCAAAGAAGACTTTTTCGCAGCGAATCAAAAAACAAGAAAGGAATCAGCGTAAAACCAGAGATTTCACGGATGACACCTCTGCTGTTATTTCATCTGCCGGCAAATTACTTGCTTTTGTAAGTCTTTTACGGCACAATATTTAAAATTTTTCGACTAATTTTTATAAAGAGAACGGAACTTTTTCAGGTACAAATGGTCAAATTTATACAGGAACAATTGAAAAGCACCAGCGGCAATATCTCGATTGACGAGGCTTCGCTGTTGTCGCAGGCTATTTCCGGCAATGCCGAGGCAATCGAACGGCTGATTCTGAAATATCAGCAAAGAATTTACAACACGATATTGAAGATGTGCGGAAACGCCGATGATGCCGCAGAACTTACGCAGGATACTTTTGTAAGGGTTATGCAGGGTCTTAGAAATTTCAGGGCTCAAAGCAGTTTTTATACCTGGATGTTCAGGATTGCGGTCAATTTGACGCTGAACTTCTGCAAAAGAAATAAAAAAGTAAATTTTCAGCCGCTTGAGAATGAGCCTGACGAGCAGTTGAAACAGCAGTTGAAGGACTTTTTGATTGATAAAAATTCGCCGAACCCGCCGGATGTCGCAGCGGCAGGCGAAATACACAATATGGTATTGAAAGCTCTTGAAAAACTTGACGCTGACCAGAGAGCGGTAGTGGTTCTCCGGGATATTGAGCAGATGAATTACGCCCAAATCGCCGAGACACTTGACATTGAACCGGGAACGGTAAAAAGCAGAATTGCCAGAGGCAGGAAAAACCTGCGGGAAATTCTTGAGGCAACAATACAATGAAAGATATGGAACAAATCGAAGAATTATTGAACAGCTATATCGACGGCGAACTCGATGAACGAAAGAGCAACGAAGTAAAAAGGCTTATCGATCACGACAAGAAAATTTTTGACATCTACGATTCGCTGAAAAGATACAAAGACCTTATGGATTCGGTCAGTCAAATCCCCTGTCCTGACGGCCTGGGCGACAATATAAACAAACATCTTGAAAGACAGATACTGCTGGCGGATACGAGCGTTTATTCCCACTCGGCGGGCAGGAGACATCTCATCATAAGACGATTTATGACAGCCGCAGCTATGATAGCTCTGGCAGCGGTTCTTTCATTCGTCATACTCGATATCTTCATTCCAAAATCGAGCAGGGACAAGTTCTTTGCTGATGCGATGCGAAAGAAAACTTTTAAAGAAGCACTGTACGAAAAACCATTCCCCAATGAATCGGCATCGACTGCGCAGCAGCAGGACATACCGATTATACCTGCCAAAAGCAGCGGTGTGCCTTTGGTGGCAGTGCTGACCCTTGAGACCAAAAATCCGATTGAAGTTGACTGGCTCGTCGCAAAAGCTCTTACAACCACAGGTATTTTCAATCAGACGACCGCTATCGACAGGCAGCCCGGCTCGGTGAAATACGTCATAAATTGCAGCAATGAATCGGTTGTAAAACTGCTGGCGGAATTGAGCTTTGTCTGGCCGCAATGCCGCAGCGCAAAATTAGACATCGGCACTGAACAAACTGGAAAATATATCACGGTGAACAACATCAGCGCACAGCAGGCGATGGACATCTGCAAAGCCGATGCTTATCCTGTTCGGCTTAGAATGGCAAATGACCTTGCGGCCATCAACAAAGCCGCCGCTGAAAATATCGAAAAATTATACGCACTAAACAGCATCGATTATGAGCAGCTTTACGCACAAAAGCCCGCTCTGGCTTCTGCGGAAAAATTACCGGATGCAAACCTGCCTGTTAATGGCGACAGAACCGCCGCCATTACCATAATCGTCATCGGAAAATAAACAGATTTCCCCGTCGAATTTATTCGGGGGATGCAGAGCCTCGACAGTAATGGAGCGGTCATCTTTAAATTCCATCAACCTGCCTGCAAAATCAGTCTTTTTTAGAAGCCGGCTTTGCTGCCTTCAGCGTTTCTGATTTGGTCTCGGTTTTTGTCTCGCTCTTTGCCGGCTTTTCACTGCTTGTCGGCGTTGTTGTGGATGTCGGTGTTGATTCAGATGTTGACGCGGGCGTGGTTGCTGGTGCGTCTTTTTTTGCGGCGTTTTTGTAGGATTCGCTGCGATAATCGGTTTCGTAAAAGCCGCTGCCTTTGAAAATTACTCCCGCCCCGCTGCCAATAAGACGAACCAGCGACATTTTACTGCACTTTGGACATTTGCGCAAATTTGAAGCCGACATAGACTGAAATTTTTCAAATTTATGTCCGCACTTTTGGCACTGATAATCATACGTCGGCATAATCTAATCCCCGCTCTCCGGCTCATCAGATTCCGGCTGTTTATCAGCCTCGCCCTGCTCCTGAGGCGGATTCTGCTCCGGTAAAGATTCGGACGCGGGTAATTTATTCACTACAACCCTTGCAGGTCTTAAAACTTTTTCGCCGAGCCGATAACCCTTTTGGAATTCATCTAAGATAGCAAAATCTTCCTTATCCGACTCAGTCCTGTTCATCATCGCCTGATGGCAGACAGGGTCAAACTTGCCGCCCACGGAGGTAATTTGCTCTATTCCGTGATTTTTGAGAATTGCCAGAAACTGGTCATAAAGCATTTTAATCGCCTTGCGAAGGCTTTCAGCATCTTCCAGCTTTTCGCCGCCGCAGACGCTATGCTCAAAATTATCGAGCACAGGCAGCAGAGATTTTATTACCGATTCTTTTTCATAAGCGATAGCCTCGGAAACCTGCCTGGCCGAGCGCTTTTGATAATTCATATAGTCTGCGCTGACGCGCTGGAGTTTGGCAAAAACTTCATCTTTCTCAGCGGTAAGTTTTTCAATCTGCTCGCTGAGCTTGTTGTGATGTTTGTCCTTCTTAGGTTCTGAAGAATCTTTTGCGTTCTCGCCGCCCATAAATTTCCTGCCTATTTATTAAAATACTGTTTGAGCTTTTCAAAAAAACCGCGAGACTTCGGAAGAACATTTATATCCTCACTCTTTGCGAACTCTCGTAGCAGTTCTTCCTGTCTGCTGTTAAGTTTTCTTGGAATCTCAACAATTATCTGCACTAATTCATCGCCGGTGCGTCCCGACCTGATGTCGGGCAAGCCCTGGCCTTTTATTCTGAACACATCGCCATTCTGCGTGCCCGATGGAATCTTCAATTCCTTTGTACTGTTCAGGCTAGGCACTTCTACAATTCCGCCAAGCGCAGCCTGCGTAAAGCTCACAGGCACAGTCGCGATGATATTGGTATCCTGTCTCTCAAGAAACGGATGCTCTTTTAATTTGACATAGCAGTACAAATCGCCGCGAGGTCCGCCGCCAAAGCCCGGCTCACCTTCGCCGCTGACTCTGATTGATTGTCCCTCGTGAACGCCCGCCGGTATTTTGACAGATACTATACGCTTTTTGCCTACTCTGCCTGTCCCCCTGCATTTTTTGCATGGGTCTTTAATTACTGTGCCGCCGCCTTTACAGGCCGGACAGGTTGTAACCATTTGGAAGAATCCGCCAAGACCCGCCTGCTGTACCTGGCCAGACCCGCCGCATGTGGAACATTTGATAGGCTTGCTGCCTTGTGCGCAGCCGCTGCCCTTGCAGTCTTCGCACAAATCCTGTCTGCTGAATTCTATGCTCTTTTCAACTCCGTTTGCGACATCATTAAGAGTAAGTTCCACAACCGTTTCGAGGTCGTAACCCTTTTGTGCGCCGCCGCGGGATTGGCCGCGACCTCTGCCGCCTCCGCGAGAGAAGCCGAAGAAATCCCCGAAAATATCTTCGATATGCAGAGCGCCGAATATATCATCAACATTCATTCTTGAAAAATCGTGAACGCCTGCGCCGCTCATTCCTGCATGGCCATACTGGTCGTATCTGGCACGTTTATCAGCGTCGCTCAAAACCTCGTACGCCTCGGCACATTCCTTAAACTTGGTCTCTGCGTCTTTATCGCCGGGGTTTTTGTCAGGGTGGAATTTTATCGCCTGGCGACGATATGCGCGTTTGATATCGTCAGCCGATGCGGCTTTTTCAACCCCTAACACTTCATAATAGTCGCGTTTAGCCATATCATTATATCAAAAATCAAAAATAGTATCCGCCACAGGCGGGTTCCTTAATTTTGATTTTTAATTTTTGCTTTTTGATATTCTTATCTTACCGACCCTTCAATAGCTGGCTTATCCTGGTCGTCTTCTTTCAATTCGCAAATCAGTACATTCGTCGTGAGCATCAGTCCTGCGACAGAAGCAGCATTCTGCAATGCACATCTTGCAACTTTTGCCGGGTCGATAATACCAGCTTCAACCATATCGACAAATTCGCTTGTATTGGCGTTGTAGCCGATATTGCCTGTCTTTTCTAAAAGTTTGGCAACAATTACATCGCCGTCTTCGCCGCCGTTATCGACAATCTGTTTTGTCGGGGCTTTGAGAGCGTTGGCGACAATTTCAAAGCCGATTCGTTCTTCAGCTTTTGCCTTTGCTTTAGCGGCATTGACTTTCTCAATCGCTCGAAGATAAATCACTCCGCCGCCCGGTATAACGCCTTCCTGCGCTGCGGCTTTCGTCGCGTGCAGTGCATCATCGAGCAGGTCTTTGCGTTCCTTCATTTCCGTTTCAGTGGCAGCTCCCGCTTTTATAACGGCAACTCCGCCGGTCATCTTGGCAAGACGTTCCTGAAGTTTTTCCCTGTCATAATCGCTTGTAGTAGCTTCAATTTGTTTCTTAATCTGCTCGCATCGGGCAGTGATTTCTTTCTTTGTCCCTGCGCCTTCGATAACAGTCGTGTTTTCTTTCTCGACAACAATTTTCTTTGCTCTGCCAAGCTG
>Ga0172379_10009798_pt1 | contig 11733 bp, 13 predicted proteins | sample GrowelOW334metaG_FD_119756 | JGI IMG/M metagenome (GOLD analysis project Ga0172379, IMG submission 119756) | Groundwater microbial communities from an aquifer near a municipal landfill in Southern Ontario, Canada - Groundwater well OW334 metaG | ecosystem: Environmental > Aquatic > Deep... | reverse complement strand
CTTGTCATCAACTATCTTTCTCTCAAAACCAAGTCCAAACCGATTGGCACTGATGGCCAATATCTTAGAAACCGCCCCGATACTTATGAATAATTCCCGATGTTCACTATCAACTACACTTCTTCCTCGACCAAGATCTGGCAATATCGTAACTTTATTTTTTGAGATTTCAAATTTCCAAGGTTGGCTGTTGTGACCTGATGGTGCCAATATGGCGTATCTTAGTAGAAATTTTGCTTTGTCTTCAAAGGCGCCTCTGGCAGGGTATTCTTTTTCATCTATATTCCAAGCTTCTATTCGCATCCTATCTGATACTCAAACAGTAAGAGATACTATAACTCTACACTATTTTCCAGCAACTTTCCAGTTATTTGCCATCAATTGATCTAACTCTTCTCCCAATTGTTCATCTGAAGGTTCTACTAATATATTTCCATCTGGAAAAACTATGGTTGGTATCGACTGCATCCCATGATTTATCTCAGTAACTTTTGCCGCTGCCGTAACATCTTCTTCTAAGTTTATATATTCATACTCCACACCTCTTGAATCCAAATAAGCCTTAGATCTAGCGCAATCAGCACACCAAGTTGCACCATACAAAACTATTTTTCCATTATTGTTTTTATCCATCATCGAATTATACAAGAGTCGCTTATTTTTCCGGTATATAATCTCACCATGACCGAAATCGAAATCAGAGGCAAGCTCTCCCCCAAAAAGTTCTCAGAACTGTTTGAATTTCTATACCAAAAAGCCAACCTTTCAGATCATTATCACCGTCTATCAATTGACATCTCGCCTGGTTTTGACCCTGTAACTAAAACTTGGAAAAATAGTAGCGGCACCGACATCCGTCTCAAAAAAAGTGGCGATAAGGAGAAGCTATCAATCAAAACTGGTGACTTTAAAGATAAAGAACGTAAAGAAGTTGAAATCAAACTAGTAACCGGGCAGTTTCTCTCATCTCTCGATTTTCTTGAATCCTTAGGTTATTCCTCTGGCATGGTTTATTTTTGGGAATCATGGGAATTTGATTACTTGGGAGTAGAAATAAAATTATCAAAATATACGAACGACTACTTTACTTTCGAAGTTGAAGGTAAAGAAAATAGTGATGTTGATTCTATTGCCAAAGAACTAAACTTAACCCCATATTCCGACACTGAATACCGCGCCGCTATCGATTGGGAAAACCAAAATATCCACCAACTATATACCCGAGAACTAGCTGAAAAAATCATTAAAGACAGATTTTGACTTTAGAAGCTCTGGTACACTTTCCAAACAAATTAGTACGTAGTTTCACACAACTACTTAATATTGAAAGAAAAATCACCGACAGGTTGTACTATTAAGAGAGAATATTAATTTACAAAATATGAAGAATATAATTATCGTCCTTATTTTCTTATCAATTGTTGGTGGTGGTTATTGGTTTTATCAGAGTAGTCAGCCAATTACCAAAAATGTTGTTAGTGGAAATACCACTCCAGTTTCTCCTAGTCGTATGGCTGAGATAAACGGTTATGTAATCAGCATCGCAGGTAATGAGGTTGTCGTTGCTAATGAAATCGGACTCAAAGAAGTCACCGAGGAAGAGCGACTCCGTCGTCAAAAGTTAACTCAAGAAGAGCGTCAGGCTTTGAAAGCTGCTGAGTCTGCCAATGTATCTAAAGAAAATGTCACGGTTGTTATTCCTGTTGGTATCGCTTTAGTTAAAGGTAGCGGTGACGCTAGTGGTAAAAACTTGCCAGCAGATTTATCAGAAATCAAAAAAGGAATTTATCTATCAGTTTGGAAAACCGGTGAAGAAATTGAGTTTGTGAAGTTAAAAGGCACAGTCCAATAGATTATGAATAAAAAATGGCTCCTAGTTGTTGTATTTGTATCAATCTCATCGTTCGGGTGGTATTGGTTTAACACACTCTCAAAAGCTGCTCCAATTGAAGTAAAAACTGCCACAGTCACCAAAGGTGATTTAAAAATCTCCACCGAAATAGATGGTGCTACCTCAGTTGACCGGCGAGACTTAAAGTTCAATGTTAATGGCAAAGTTTCTAAGGTAGTTGTCAAGGAAGGTCAGGAAGTTAAAAAAGGTCAACTTCTAATAAGTCTTGATACCCAAGATGTCCAAAAAAATCTAGAAAGTTCTCTCAAAGATTACTCCATCGCTCGAAACACTTTTGATCAAACTGGTCAAGTTACTTATGCCGATAAAGTCCTCACCGACACAATAAAACGATCATTGGATAATTCACAATATACTCTCGATAAGTCAGTTATTGCTGTTGAACTAAAAAACATTTCCCTCAAAGAATCATATCTATACGCTCCCATTGCTGGTACAGTTTCCGCCATCAATATTAAAGAAGGTGAAGTTACCAACACCCAAAACGGCGGTAGTGTCATTACCATCACTCGTCAAGAAGGAATGAGTTTTGAGTCTATGGCCGAAGATATTGATGTTTTAAAAATTACTCCAGACCAAAAAGTTGAGGTTAGACTAGATGCCATTCCAAATGTAGTTTTCCCGGCGACTATAGATTTTATTTCGACTTTAGCGCAGGTTGATCAGAATGGACTCTCGACTTACAAAGTCCGTGTTAAAGTTGCCGATTTTCGAGGTTACAAAATACTTGATGGTATGTCAGGTCAAGCCATATTCATAACCAAAGAAAAAGATAATATTTTGGTGATTCCCAACAAGTCAGTTATCCGTGAAAATGGCCAGAGTTATGTCACTAAAAAAAGCGGAGACAAATCTGAAAAAGTGGTCGTGGTTACTGGATTTACTGACGGGAAAAGTGTTGAGGTTGTTTCAGGATTAGCAGTCGGTGATGTGGTGGTTGTTCTATGAAACTAAACAAAAGTAATTTGTTGGTATTAGAAAATATCCGCCGAGAATATACTGTTGGTGGAACTACTTACCCCATCCTCCGAGGAATAGATCTTACTGTTAAAACAGGGGATTTCTTAGCACTTATGGGTCCTTCTGGTAGTGGTAAATCCACCCTCCTAAATATTATTGGCTGTCTAGATACACCTAACAGTGGTAAATATAATCTCAAAGATAATGATGTTTCCAAGATGACAATATCTGATTTGGCTGAAGTCAGAAATAAACATATTGGTTTTATTTTTCAAAATTTCAATCTAATTCCCTCTATCTCTGTCTTGGAGAATGTTTTATTACCTTCATTCTATCTAGGTAATGAAGATCAAAAAAAAGCCGAAGAATTATTAGTCTTAGTCGGGCTTAAAGACAGAATGCACTATCGCCCAAATGATCTCTCTGGAGGCCAAAAACAAAGAGTTGCCATTGCCCGATCACTTATTAATAACCCTAGTCTTATCTTGGCCGATGAACCGACCGGTGCTCTCGATAGTAAAACTGGTCACGAAATAATGGAACTTATTTCATCTTTAAACCGTGACCAAAATAAAACGGTGTTAATGGTGACCCATGATATGAATATCGCCCACATGGCTCATCGCATTATTGAGTTATCAGATGGAAAAATTAATAAATGAACGACATCAAATTTACCACCAAATTACTCAAGCTTTCAGTACTAGCCCTACTCTCAAACCCTTTTCGAACCATGTTGACCATGTTGGGAATTATTATTGGATCACTCACCATTATTATTGTTGTTGCCTTAGGTGAGGGTGCTAAAAGAGATATTGAACAGCAATATTCTAGTATGAGCGTTACAACAATACTGGTAAACGCACCATCCACCGTTGAAGGCGCCAGGTCAAAGTTAAATTACGATGATGTTGTTGAGTTAAAAGCCATCGACAGTTTAAAAACCGTCATTCCTCAACTCTCGGGCAAAGTTCAAATGCAGTCCGAAGGCAACTCGAGTAACTTATCAGTGCTTGGAACTACTTCGGACGTAAAAGAACTAGCCAACCTAAAATTAATATCCGGTAAATTTTGGGACGATGAGGTTGATGGCAGAGCAAAAGTTGCTGTTATCGGAGCCATCGTCGCCGAAGAACTGTTTGGGAGTCGCACAGCTGATGTGGTTGGCAAAACAATCGTTGTTGGTAAAAAAGAATTTGAGGTTATTGGGTTATTAGAATACAAAGGTGGGTCAGTAGGCCCGACCACCATTGATGATAGTATTTTCACTCCCTACGACTCTGCCTATCGATATATCTTAGGCATCAATGGCCGTTTTAATATCAATGCTCAGGCTAAAGATGTTAGTCGTATTGGTGAAGCAGTCGATCAAATGTCTACAGTTTTGCGAGAAACACATAATTTAAAAGCCGGAACAAATGACGACTTCCGAGTCCGTGACATGGGTTCTACTGTTTCATCTGCTGTCAATTCATCCCGCACTATGGGCATATTACTTGCCAGTGTCGGCGTGATAGTTCTCGTGGTTGGTGGTATTGGAATAATGAATATTATGTATGTGACTGTTACTGAGAGGACTAAAGAGATTGGTATTCGCAAAGCTATTGGGGCTAAGGAAGAATATATTCTAATGCAGTTTATTTTTGAAGCCTTTTTGATGAGTTTTATTGGTTTTCTAATTGGAGCAGTTCTGTCTTTTGGAGCATTTTTCTTACTAAAACAATTTGCAGTTGCCTACGTTGTAGTCTGGTGGAGCTACCTATTATCATTTCTAGTTACTATTAGCATTGGACTATTTTTTGGATACTATCCCGCTAAAAAAGCTTCTGCTCTCAATCCAATCGACGCACTTAGGTATGAGTAATACACCCGGAGGGGGTGTACAATAAATATATTATTAAGTTTTTAAAGCTATGAAAACAAATGAAAGTCTTCTCGATAGAATTATTCGCATTGTTCTAGGATCTCTGTCCCTAGTTGTCGGCGAGTTTTGGTTGGCTGGCCTTAGCCAAACTATTCTAATTATTTTTGGTGTAGTTATGGTTCTTACTGGACTTGTTGGTTATTGTGGAATTTACCAAGTACTAAAAATAAATACATCTGGCAAAAATCAACAGTCACTCAAATTACCTCACTTACTTTCTCTGACCTTTTTATTTGGTTTATTAACTACTTTGGGTAGTTTTGCTAGTATAAAAATCACCCAAAATAAATTCCTCGAGAACTTTAATCAAATGAATGGTTATTACAAGCAAACACTTTTTTTGACTGGTCAAGGTAAACGAGAAGAAGCCAAATTAAATTATGATCAGTGGGTCGCTGAGTTTAAAAACTTTTCTCAAAAATATTCTGCATACCGACCCTTTGTACTCAAAAATGATGTTCAATTTACTTCAGATTTGGACAAGGTAGGCGCCATTATGAGTGATGTTAAAAATGGAGTCTACGAAGGGGACTTACCCTCTACCCACATCAAGCTCGAAGCTGTCCGACCTATTTTTCAAGAAATGTTTAAGAGAAATGGTTTCACCATGCTTGCCATTTCCCTAACTGATTTTCATGACTCCATGGAAAAATTAATTGCCGCCGCTGATGCCAAAAATTCCGCTGATATTATCAGTTCCTATCCAGAATCAAGTGGAATTCTTACTCAAGTCGAAGCTGAATTAAATGATGCCGGTATCAAAGCCATTCGCCAAAATTTAGAAGATTTATTATCCCTAGCTAAATATAATAAAATAGAAGATTTATCCAAAAAAGCTGCAGAGTTAAAGAGTAGCTTCGTAAAGGTTTATCTTGTCAAAGGTTAATAATTAAACAATTATGAATTTTATAAAACAAACTTTACACCTAGTTTCTAGTTTTAAAGATAAATTTTGTAACTTCTTTAAAAGTTGTAAATACTAAATGAACACTATCGCTATTGTTGGCTTGTCTGATAATCCTCAAAGACCTAGTTATCAAGTTGGTCTGTATTTAAAAAATCAGGGTTTCAATATTATTCCTGTCAACCCCACTATCACCGAAGTCTTCGGTATAAAATCATTTTCGACTATTTTGGATATTCCCAGTACAACCACTATCGACATTGTTGATATCTTCCGAAAACCCGATCAGGTTATCCCTATTATCGAAGAGATTGTTAAAAGTGGACGTAAGCCTTTGATCTGGATGCAGGAAGGTGTTGGTTCACCAGAAGCCAAGGATTATGCCGAAAAAAATGGCCTCGAAGTGGTGATGAATATGTGTATGATGAAAGAAAAAGTCAAACCAACAATTTAAGTTCCAACACCCCGCTATTGAGATGAGTTTATTAGGTTTTTTACAACAGGAATGCTCTCTGGTGAGACATTGAAGCAACGTACCCCAGCCGCCAACAGTTTTTTTAGAAGTGGTAATCTAGGTTCGACATCTAGGCACATGTTGGCATCTTTGTTCTGTTTTTTTGCCTCATTCATAACCATTCTAATCAGTTTTATTACTGCCGGATTAAGAGTGTCTCCACTCAAGTTATCTGGATAAATATGTTCACGCAAAGTGGCCAAAGTGAATTGAGACAAATCTCCAGGGCCAATCCTAACAAAATCTGCATGCTTGTAAAGCTCTTTTATAAGAAGTGCCGATGACGGAGTCTCGACCATCGACCCCCAGATTATATTTGAGTGATCACCCGGACTAATTTTATTGAAGAATTTTTTAAAGTTTGCCACCTCTTGTGGGTATGAAATCATTGGTAGTACAATACCAACTTTCACTTTTGGTGAAATTTGAGCGACTGCATTAAGTTGGTTTTCAAAAGCAGTTTTGAGGATGTCACATGATCGAATTCCCCGAAGTCCAAGCGGAGACCGAATTTCAGACTTAGCTTTTTGTGCCCAATTTGGGATCTTGTCACCCCCTATATCAAACAATCGGATGTTCAGCTGGTGGCTCCCAATAACCTTAATACTGTCGTTATAAAGTTTTAAATGATCCTCAACACTTGGTGGTTTTTCCCCATCCCAACCAAGCCAATCTGTCCGGAGTATCCCAATACCATCTGCTCCTAAATTAAAACCTTTTAATAAGTCGTTAGCATTTTTCCCATCGACGTTGACCTTGACTATTTCTCCGTGGAAAGTTACTTTTTTTATAATTTTTGAAAAGTTATTTTTGTCTAAATTTGATTTGTCATATTTAGACTCTACAATTTGTCTATTTTCGTCAAAATAAACAAACTCTTTTTGGCCATCTATGAAGGCATAACATTGTAGATTATTTTCTGGGAGTTTGTCGATTACTACATACTGAATCCCCTTGGCATTGAGCAAAACGGATGGATGTCCTGCAAAACTCCCATTTTCAACTATTACCGCCGCAGGGAGGTTAGGAAGATTAATAACTTTTTGGATATCTTCAACGGTTATATTCTTTGCTACAAAAACATAAGGAGAGGAGCCTGAGACATTCCCATTGTAGAGGCTAACAACTTTACCCCACTTTGAGTCAGTTGATAGACAGCTGACCTTTTGCTTATATTGCATATTGTTTTATATCTATTGCGGAGCATGGGGGTCTGGAACCTTTCTGTCCCTATAACACCCTCTTCCTCACTGTCTCATTCTATCAAAGTTTTGAAGCTAAATGAGACAAATGAGACACTATAAAAACCGAAGTAGCTACTTAGAAACAGGCATCAAACCATCAATCAGGCTTTTGAAGTCATCATATCCTTTTGGATTAGGAATTCGTTCGCCATTGATAAAGAAAGTGGGGGTACCTTGAATACCTAATGACGAAGCTGAATTTTTATCTCTATTTATCCGATCTCTAACTTCGGCAGAATTGACATCGTTTTTGTATTTATCCATATCAAGACCGACTTGTTTCGCATATTCCTCGAACACTGAAGGTGTGACGACTTGCTTTTCGCCCCATTCCTGTTGAGTGTCGTATAGTTTGTCATACATCTCCCAGAACTTACCTTGCTTACCAGCAGTCTCTGCTGACTGAGCTGACGCCATCGAGTTCCTGTGATTTGGTAATGGGAAATATCTGACTACAAAACGCACCTTGTCTTTGTATTCATCTTTTAATTGCTTGACTATTGGATAATAGACGCGACAAGCCTCGCACTCAAAATCAAGATATTCAACTATGGTAATTGGAGCATTCTCGGGTCCTTTCACCCAGTCATCTTTTTTAATTGTTAGAATTTCTTTAGCTTGCTCCTTGCCTACAGTTAAAGTAGAAGATTGGGTCTTATTGATAAAAAAGATACTTATGGCAAGAACTAAAACGGAAAAGATAGCGACTCCGGCAAATAGTTTCTTTTCAAATGAGGAATATTGTAGTTGTTGTTTCATATTATTATTTCCAAAATTTTAACCCGTTTAGAACTCGGTTATAAACCCGAAGAGGCTTAGGGCCGACTAAACCTTTGTTATTAATAAACACTAGCGGAGTGCCATAGATATTGGTTTTCTCAAGCTCTATCCGTTGCCGGGCAACGGCACTTTTGGTTTCTTGAGATTGACTGCATTGAGCAATCTTTTCCGATGAGTAACCTAAGTCTGTGAGCAGTTTAGCTACATACTCAGGTTTGGCATTGTCTTCCTTACTGCTCTCAAATAATTTATCAACAAAAAGCCAGTATTTATCTTTATTTTGCTGATAAGCACAATATCCGGTATTCAAAATATGAGCGGTTTCACCCTTAACTGGATAATGAGCAAAAATGTAATTGACTTTATTTTTTCTCAAAAATTCCTTAAAAGTCGGATATGCTTTGCGGGTGTAGTCGCAATTAAAACAACCAATAAAAACGACAGTATCTTTACTGCTTATATTTTTAGTTGGAAAAGTTGATAAATTAACATCTTTCAATGTGACTTTACTTTCATCACCACTGCCAATAGAACAACTCCCTCCTGCTTGTGAAATTTTATTATTCTCTCCGGTAGGATCGAGAGCACAGAAACCCGATTTGTTTAAACCATTGCAACTACCATACATATAAAAGTTATAAAGCCCCTTGCCAGTCCAAAAAAGGCTGGCGATAGTCAAAATAAACAAAATCCATGAAAGCAATTCGAAATTTCTGTTTAAAAACCGGGCTGCTCGGATGGATTTGGTCATCATTTTTCCAATCAACTGTGCCTTCATTTTTTCTGAGAAACCCGTGTTGCAAGGTCGTAGAGTTATCCGTCGAAAGACACAGTCAAAAGCTTCTTTAGCTAGAGCCCGATGTGAGGCCGAAAAAATACTGATGACTGATAAAACTAAAAAAGCAACGATGCAAAACATAAACTTAAGAATTTACTACTAAACTTATTTGAACGAAGCCCAAGAAATTTGTAGATTTGGAGATATTTAAACCGACTTTATCAAGGATCGAATCTAAACCTCTATTGATGTATGGCTTGTAGTTTTGAGTTTCGTAGATACAGGCTAATGGATGAAAAAATTTGGCGATCAGATGGTTCTTTGGTTCCATATAATCAACGATAAGTATCTGACCGGATTTTTTAGTAACTCTTTTCATTTCTTGGAGCACTAACATTTCTACTTCATATGGCATGTCGTGTAATCCCCAGGAAATTGAACTTGTGTCAAAGGAATTGCTACCAAACGGCATTTTTGTTGCATCGATATGTTGAAAATTAAGTTGAAGATTTGGTGTGCATTTTTTCCTGGCTTGAAGCAGCATCTCTTCAGATAAATCTATACCTAAGACCTCATGGCCCAACTTAGCAAATTCGTATGCCTGAGCCCCTGTTCCAGTTGCCACATCAAGTATTTTTTGGTTAGGTGGTAAATCTAGAAAATTAACAGCTTTCTTTCGCATAGGAGAGAGTAGATATTTCTCATAATCATAAAGCCACGCCCACTTTCCAAAAAATTGGTTGTTTCTAGACTCATGTTCGGCTAAGTTATTGGATTTCATGTTTGATATGTAATTCTTTACAAGACTAGTAATACTTTTTTCAAGCTTTCAACAAATAATCTTGCATCTTCAATTGTATTGTAAAAATAAACTGATACCCGAACAGAACCTTTAATCTGGCGGTCATTAAACCATGAGTGAACACAATGTTGTCCTGAGCGAACCATGATGTTGGCCGATTGATTTAGAATTAAAGCAATTTGATGGTGATCAATCCCTTCAATATAAAAGGAAATTATTCCACTTCTTAGGCTAGAATTCTGAGGTCCAATTATCTTTAGATTAGGGATCTTTAATAACTCTTGGCTAATATAAGCATTTAGCTCATGCTCATGTTTTTCAATCTCTAGAAATCCAATTTTAGTTATATATTTACATGCCTCACCCAAGCCAATAATTCCAGCATAATCCTGTAATCCTGCTTCAAATTTTTCCGGTGGTGGTAAAAATTCATGAGAAGTATAGGTAGACGAAGATACAGTATCACCACCGACCATAAACGGCGACAATTTTTCAAGTAAGTTATATTTACCGTAGAGTACTCCCATACCCGATGGCCCGAGCATTTTATGTCCGGAAAATGCCAAAAAATCAACATCTAAATTAGACACATCGATTTTTTGGTGAGGAGCAGTCTGAGCCGCATCAAGCAGAACCAAACTACCGTGTTTATGGGCAATGCGAATTATTTCGGAAGCTGGTATGGTAACTCCATCTAGGTTTGAGGTAAAACCCATCGAAACAAGTTTGACCTTTCCGCTCATTGCCATTTCAAACGCTTTCAAGTTAAAAGTGTTATCAGAATTCGAAGGAATAATTTTGTGAACAATACCTATTTTTTTAACCAGCATTTGCCAGGGGATCAAGTTGGAATTGTGCTCTTTGTCTGAAGTAATGACCACATCTCCGGTTTGGAGCTCGAGTGAGTGAGCTATTAGGTTTATTCCCTCGGTAGTATTTCGGGTAAAAATAATTTCTTCTTTGCGTTTAGCTCCAATAAACTTGGAGACAATGGTTCTGGCCTCGTCACACTTTTGAGTCACCTTTGTCGCCAGAGAGTGCATGCTCCGTCCGCTACATGCCGGGTATTCTTGGTAGTACTCGGTGATAGCGTCGATGACTGCTTGCGGACGGAGACTCTGACAGGCATTATCAAAATAGACCCATTTATTGTTGGTTAAGATTGAAAAATCTTTTCGTGTTTGGTCTATTTTCATAATCTATTTTAGTGTTAGACAATATATTATTTTAATGCCGCATCAGCGACCGATTTCATGTCGGTCCAACTATAAGCTCCTGAAAAGTTGGTGGTGTTTAGGTAAAATCCTGGAGTTCCATTTACTCCAAGTGACTTTGCAATTGTTGAATCTTCAGCTAGACGAGTGTCAAATTTTCCACTATCAAGACAGCTTTTTAGTTTATTTTTATCAACAGCTGAGGCGAGGAAATCAGCTACTTGTTGTGATTTAGAAGCATCATTTTTGACCACATCATTAATTAAGGTGTAACCTTTTGCTGTCATGAATAAATCATGAGCCTGCCAGAATTTTCCTTGATCAAAAGCACAGTAGAGGGCTTTGGTAGCAAGTTCACCATTTCCATGACCGTTGGTATAAAGCCAAACAAAGTCAGCTTTCCCTTGCTCAACCAGTTTCTTCATTTCCGGTACTGGAGCGACATAATTTCCACCATCTGCTTTTAGCATAAATTGCTGACCCATTTGCTTATTTAATTCACCGTTTAGCCCGGCAGCGACATGGCAAAATGGACAACTGGGATCCGCTACTTCCACCATCACTAGCTTCTTGTCACCGTTACCAAACTTAATGACATTCTTATCAAATAATCCCTTAATTGAATCTATCGATACCTGTGGTTGAGCCGGTTGTTGAGCTTGTGGCTGGGCAGGATTGGCTTGGACCGAATTAGTATTTTT
>Ga0172379_10009797_pt1 | contig 11734 bp, 15 predicted proteins | sample GrowelOW334metaG_FD_119756 | JGI IMG/M metagenome (GOLD analysis project Ga0172379, IMG submission 119756) | Groundwater microbial communities from an aquifer near a municipal landfill in Southern Ontario, Canada - Groundwater well OW334 metaG | ecosystem: Environmental > Aquatic > Deep... | reverse complement strand
ATAGCGATAACGACTAATAATTCAATTAATGTAAAACCTTTTTGTTTGTTCATTTTTATTTTTGTTTTTTACCCAGTTAAATAATTTCGCTTTCAGCGAAATTACCGCTTTGCGGTATTTAACCAGGGTGAATTTTTATTTTTATTATTCCGAGCTTGAATCGACCTTTAAATAATTCTTTCTTTTATTTTACTTTATTATGTCAATACAAGCAATAAAAGAGGGTGTGAATAACTTTAAACAAATTTAATCAACTATTGGACACAATTTGTAATACCATCAAAGCAACAATTAATGGTGTCGGTTGTACAGTCAGAACTGTTTATTTCTTTTTGGTTTCCTTTGTTATCAACGCAATATGCTTTATCCGTATGTTCAAAGAATTTTGCGCAAGCGGCCCAGGCTGTGCCAAGGTCTTTCACATTGCAATGTTTGTCTTCGCTTGCTGAAGGCACATCTTCCCATACAGCTTTAACAGCGTTAGAAAGGCTAGGATTACAAAAACTAATATAGCTACTATCGTTTCTGTCATACCATAGTTCGCCGGCCGTAACTAAGATAACTAATTTTCCTTTTATGGTTGCGTCTCTACCCTTGTTTATATATTGGGTAACGCTATAGAGAATTACAACGGCTAATATGGCAATGATAGCTATCACTATTAACATTTCTATTAATGTAAAACCTTTTGTTTTCATAAATTTATATATATTAAATAGTTCCTAAAGAACCGTAAAGTGGAGATAAAACAGAAACTGCTAACAAGGCTACTACAATTCCTAAAAATATCATTAAAACCGGTTCCAATAGAGAAGCAAAAGTATCTACTGCTCTTTTTACTTCTTTTTGATAAAAATTTACTATTTCCATTAAAGTTTTACTTAACTTTCCGGTTTCCTCCCCCACCTTTATCATTTGCACAACGAAAACAGGAATGTGTTCTGGATATTTCATAAAAACAGAACTGATTTTTTCTCCTTCGGAAACTTCTTTTTCTACTTCAACAATAATATTTCTATAGATATAATTATCTACTGTTTCTCTTGTAATCTGCAAAGCTTTATTAATTGAAAGGCCGGCAGAAATAAGAGTAGACACGCTTTCGGCAAAACGAATAATAAAAATCTTTTGGAGCACCACTCCCCACAAAGGTATTTTCAAAGACATTCTATCAAACTTTTTCTTACCTTCTTTGGTGCGGAAGTAAAAAATAAAAAAGGCAATTAATGCAAAAAAGGCAAGTAATACTACCCATCCATAATTTCTTAAAAATGCATAAAAATTAAGCATCAATACGGTAAAAAAGGGCGGTTCTGATGTAGTCTCTTTTAAGAGATCAACAAGTTTCGGCATAACGCCGAACATAACTATTAAAACTACAACAGAAAGAACGCATATGACGAAAATAGGATAAACCATAGCCCCTTTTAATTGAGCTTCTATATCAGACTCTCTTTCCAAGTGGTCTGATAAATAATAAAGGGCTTCGGAAATCTTACCAGACGCTTCACCGGATTTTATTAAGTTAACATAAAAAACACTAAAGGTTTCGGGATAAGCGCTGAAGGCTTCAGATAAGGGACTCCCTTCTTCCACCATTTGAGAAATTTTCAATACCTTTTCTCTAAAAGTTTCTTTTTTAATTTGAACGGCTAAAGAATTTAAACTCTGTATCACTGGTACTCTCGAATCAAGCATCACTGCCATTTGTCTTGAAAATATGGCTAAATCTTTTTTTGATACTTTTTCAAAAATCTTTATTTTAACATTGAATCCTGATTTTATCTCTTTTAAAGAAGTAACATATATATTGTATTTTTGCAGAAGAGCGGCCGCAGTATCTCTTGAAGAGGCTTCAACGGTTCCTGTTTCTATTTTTCCTTCTTTGGTTCTAGCTTGATAACTATATTTCATTTTATCTTAATAAGCTTTTTAATTCCAAAGGATTTAAAGAAAAGTTTGTAGCATCATTTAAAGAAATTTCTTTGTTTCTTACTAGATCAGCTAAGGCTCTATTTAAAGAAATCATTCCTTCTCTGGAAGAGGTTTCTATTACTGCCGGAATTTCATGAATTTTGTTTTCTCTAATTAAGGTACCTACGGCTTGATTACAAATCATTACTTCGCTTACCGGGATAAATCCCCCGCGAATTCTTGGCATTAATCTTTGGGAAATAATTCCTAAAAGAGAACCAGCTAATTGGAACCTTATTTGGTTTTGCTGTTCAGCTGGGAAAACATCGACGATTCTGTGTATTGATTGAGAAGCTGAGTTTGTATGCAATGTTGCAAAAACCAAGTGACCGGTTTCAGCAGCAGTAATAGTAGTAGAAATTGTTTCCAAATCTCTCATTTCTCCCACCATAATCACATCTGGATTTTGACGAAACGTTGCTCTTAAGGCGTTTGTAAAACTATGCGTATCTTCACCAACTTCTCTTTGGTCCACGATAGCTCTGTCGTCTTCATAAACATATTCAATTGGATCTTCAATCGTAATAATGTGAACTGGCTTTATATGATTTACCTCGTCTATCATAGCAGCCAAAGTAGTGGATTTTCCCTGGCCGGAGGCTCCAGTGACTAAGATTAACCCTTGCGATTTGCTGGTAAATTCGTGCAAAACAGGAGGCATATTTAATTCTTCTATCGTTTTTATTTTCGGAGAGATAAGACGTAGGGCTATGCTTATGCCGTCTTTTTGAAAAAAGATATTTATTCTAAATCTGGCTTTTCCGTCGAAATCATAAGAAAAATCAATTTCTTTATCTGTTAAAAGCTTTTGTTTTTTAACTTCGTTCAGTAAAGAAAAAGCAAGACCTTTGGAATCTTCTGGTAATATTTTTGGTTCTTTAGTTAAAGGAACTAATTGCCCGGTAATTCTTACTGTAGGATGGTGACCTACCGATATGAGTAGATCAGACGCTTCTTCTTTAACGACTATGTCTAAAAGTTTTTTAAATTTTTGCAAATAATCCATAATTTTGTTTTTAATTTTATCTTTCTTCTGTCACTCTCGCTATTTCCTCTATAGTTGTTTCTCCATTTAAAATTTTTACTATTCCTTCCTGTTCCATAGTAAGCATGCCTTGTCTTCTGGCTATTTTAAAAATCTCGCTTTCTATCGGATTTTTTAAAATCAATTCTGCTAATTCGCCATTCATAGATAAAACTTCAAAAAGCCCCATTCGGCCGGCGTATCCCATAAATTTGCATTCTTCGCATCCCTTGGCTTCATATATATATAGTGGATCCGGAATTTTGAATTCTGCTTTTGCTAAAGGTGGAAAATCTTTAATCCTATCTAAAATATATTTTTTGTATTTTTCGTTTGGCGTTACCCTCTTTTTACATTTAGGACAAAGAACTCTAATCAATCTTTGAGCAATAGCAATTCTCAAGGTAGAAGGTACTAAAAACTGTCTTACCCCCATATCGATTAACCTTGGTACAACTCCAATAGAGGTGTTTGTGTGTAAAGAAGATAAAACAATATGACCGGTTAAAGCCGCTTGTGTAGCAAGATTGGCTGTTTCTTCGTCTCTCATTTCTCCGACCATAATAATATTAGGGTCTTGCCTTAAAATTTGTCTTAGACCCTGAGCAAAACTATATCCAATTTCCGGTCTTATTTGTGATTGGTTAACTCCGGCAATAGAATATTCAATTGGGTCTTCAACTGTAACAATATTAACATTATCTTGATTTAAAATACGTAAAAGTGCATATAGTGTTGTTGATTTTCCAGAACCGGTTGGTCCTGTTGATAAAATCATTCCATACGGTTTTTTTATGGCTTCTTTGACTAATTCAAAATTTCTTCCTCTCAAACCTAATTCTTCAAACGATTTTAACCCCTTTGAAGGATCCAAAACTCTAAGTTCCACTTTTTCTCCATGAAGAGTTGGGAAAGTTGCTACCCTAAAGTCAATGTCTTTGTCATCAATTTTTACTGAAAACCTTCCGTCTTGAGGAACTCTATTTTCATCTATTCTCAAACCGGCCATAATTTTAATTCTTGCCGCAACGGCAAGATGCACGTTTATAGGTAAAAAAAGACTCGGGCGTAAAATTCCATCTTGTCTGAATCTTACGCTTAACTTGTCTCTGCCTGGTTCTATGTGAATATCAGAGGCACGTCCCTCGATAGCATGTTTTAAAATAACCAAAACCATTTTAACAATAGGTGCATCCTCTGCCATCATTTTAGTAGAAGACAAATCAATACCTGCTTCGCCTAAAATTTCCTTGTTTTCTTTTTGTAATTGATTTAAAGCGCTGGTTGTTTCGATTTTTAAAGTCCTATATTGTTTTAAAAGATTATTTAAATCTGTGGGAGTTATAAGGAAAACTTCATAACTAAAGTTTTCCTGTCGGCTTAAAAATCTTAAAGCATTTTGAGCTGATACGTCTTCCGGATAAACCATTCCTATTTGAAAGATATTTCCATTTTTAGCTAATGGAACAATTTTATAGTTTGTTGCCGCTTCTTCTGGAATTAACTTTAAAATATCTAGCGGTACTTCCTCGGGTTTAACTTTTTTCAATTCTATTTTATAGACTTTGCTTTTCAATTTAAAAAGCTCAGCTTCAGAAATAATTTTTTTCTCTAAAATTATTTCTTCTTCTGTTTTTCTGGTTCTTCCTATCTCTTCTTGTAAATCATTTCTGGTTTTTTCATCTAATAATCCATTGCCGAATAATTCTTGTAATAGTTTCATATTATTTTTTGGTATTAGCAATTGTATAATATGGAGTAAATGGATTTTCTCTACCCACCTCGACCTCCTTCAAATCAATAATAATCAGCTTCATATCTTCTATTTTTTTCGTAGCTTCTTCTGTCGTAGCCGCAAAAACACTTCCTGCCTTTTTAACTCCTTTGTCTGTTTCTGCCGAATAAATAAACTCCTTCTGCATTCTTGTCATAATTAAACTTCCTTTAATCTGTTCTGAATCTAAAACTTCTAAATTAATTTCAATTTTAGGTCTGGTGAAAGCTAGCTCTACTGGAGTAGGCTCTGGTTTAGAAAAGAATACAACTGCTCCAACGACAGATAAAAATAACAAAAACAATATAGTAATTCCTAGAAAAAACATTTTTTGCCTTTGTTTTGGTGATACAAAAACTATAGCCATAAATTAATATGAATGGGTTTTTATTTCTAATTTAAAAGAATAAATTTCTTGCGATGTGCCTGTTTTTACGGGTAGGGGTTTAGTTGTAGAAGTTTTTTCTGATGTTTGTCCTGATGTTTGTCCTGATGTTTGATTTGATCTTTGTGATCCAAAAGATATATTGCCAACTTCAAATAACCTAGACGAATTCTCTAAAGAGAAAAGGAAATTTTTTAAAGATTGATAGCTCCCCATTATATCAAGAGAAAAAACAATTTCTTTAATGTTGCTTTCTGAGGTAATAGGAGAAACTTTGTTCAAAAGTATATTTTTAACAATCAGACCACTTTCTGTTCCTTTTTGTTGGAAAAAATACATTAAATCTGCTAATTGTGATTTTGCGGGTAGAGCATTTTCAATTTTTTCAAAACTTTCTTTACGGTCTTCTAACTCTCTAAAAATTCTGCTCACATCTGAATAGTAAGCAAATTTGCCATTATATTCAGCTTCGGCTTTACTCAATTTTACTTGATAATCTTTAAATTCATTATATCTCGGCACTACAAAAAAATACATTAAAAGTACAATGATAAAAATGATAATGGCTATTGTAATTGGTCGATCTATTTTCATTTTTTAAATAAACGTTAAAGTTCTTGCGAAGTACCACTATCAACGTCTGACGTTGGTACTATTATTGGCTTTACTTCTGTTTCTGTTTCTGACGCCACAAGAGTAAATATTTTTGGGTCCAAAGAAAGAGCTAGGTTAAAATTAATTCTATTCCCTTCTCCAAGCATTGAGCTTAAAATAGTTATCTTGCTTAGGTATTCGCTTTCTTCAAAAATAGAAATTTGTCTGCTAAAAACTTCCACGCTTTCTGCTTCTCCGGAAACTGTAATATTAGCATTACTGCCCCCCATACTAAATCTTAAAAACCAAACTTTTGGTAATGTGTTTTTTTCTAAAAAGGTTAAAACGTTCATAAAGATTTTGTGATCTTCAAGTAATGGAATGTAATCATTTATCTTTTTTTGTTTTTCAAAGATTTGTTTTTCCATTTCTTTTTGCTCTTCTGTACCAACCGTAGCTAGAGAAACCTCATAATTTTTAATACCTATTTTTTGAGATTCAATTTTTATAGCAAAAATTAAATAACATAAAATAGTTGCTATTAAAGAAGAAATAATAAAATAAAAAACCACGTCCACCCACCAGACTTTATTTTCTCTTAGTTTACTGAAAATATTAAAGCCTATCATTATTATATTATACAATAATTTAAAACTCTTTTAAACTTCCAATCCACCCAAGGATAAACCAACCGCTACTGAAAAACTCGGACCTAACTTTTTTATTTTTTCTTCAAGTATAGGTGGGTATAAAAGATCTGAAAAACAATTGGGAATTTCTACTTTCTTTTTAAAAGTTTCTTCAAAGTATTCCTTTAATCCCGGCAAATTAGCCGTGCCTCCGGTTAAATATATTTCTTCTATATCTTTGCCTTCTTCCTGATAAAAATCTCCTGAAATTTTTCTAATTTGTAATAAAAGCGGATCGATTAAAAGATAAAGTGTTTTAACTAAGTCTGGATTTAGAGAAATTAAACCTTGTTTATTTTTTAATTCTTCTGCTTCACCATAGCTTATTCCCAAAGCAGACGATACAGCTAAAGTTAATTGGCTCGAAGCAAAACTAAAACTATAGCTCTTTTTTAAAATTCCGCGATCAATAATATTAACTGTTGTGCTCTGGACACCTATATCCATTAAACATATTATTTTTTTCTTATCTTTTACCAATGCTCTTGTTATTGCTAATGTTTCAGCTTCCAGTGCGTAAAGCTCAAGACCAGCTAATTGCGCTATTTTTTTATAACCTTGAACAACTTGATTTGGTATTGCGATTAAAAATATTTTTAAAGGGGAGTTTTTATTACCCGGAGTTCCGCCTACAATTCTCCAATCCAAAGTGGTTTCTGTGATGGGAAGAGGTATGTATTGGGGAGCGGTATAATAAACTGCTTGTTCTATTTCTTTTTCTGTCATCGGGGGAAGCTCTATTAAAGTGCAAAAAGTAGAAAAGTCAGGGATAGAAAAAATTACTTCTCTGGTTTTTATTTTCGCTTCGTTTAAAATTGCCATAATGGCTCTTGAAACAAAAAAATCAGAAAGCAGATAGCTCCCTCTTTCAAAAGTTTTAACCGGCTCTTTATAAAGAGCTGTGGATTTTACTTCTCCATAATTTTCTAATGTTTTCCCTCCTCCCCAGCGCGAAATTTCAACAATTTTAACTGAGGATGTTCCAATATCAATTCCCAACATCTTTTTAGGGAAAAACATCATAAAAGGATTTTTAAAAGGATTGCGCATAGCAGTACTTTTATTATATCCTAAAAACAATACAATAACACTGTGAATAAAGTCAAAAACTTCTTATTAGAATTATTCTTTCCTTGTTTTTGTTTAGGGTGCCAAAAAGAAGGAACTTATCTTTGCCAAGACTGCAAAGCGATTTTAGAAATATTAGAATTCCAATATTGTCTTTGTAATAAAAATCCTTTAAGATTGGATCCCGGACAAAATAAATGTAATAAATGTTTTAATAAGAATCTTTCCGGCCTTTATTTCGCCCTTAACTACAAAGAAAGATCTTTGACCAGAAAGTTAATTCATCAATTCAAATATCAACCATACGTAAAAGATTTAGCAAAAACCTTAGCTAATTTAATTATTGAGCATTTAGTATTGTCTAGTAAAAATAGTGAAGATATTTGGCAAAACAGTATTTTGATTCCAATTCCCTTGGATAAAAATAAAGTAAAAAATAGAGGGTACAATCAATCCGAAGAACTGGCAAAAGAATTATCCAAAATTTTACAAACACCGGTGATCACAAATGTTTTGATTAAAACAAAGTCCACAAAACCACAGATGGAATTATCTAAAGAACAAAGAGAACAAAATCTAAAGAACGTTTTTGTAATAAAAAACCCTTCAGCTATTGCTCAGGGTAAAATATTTTTAGTTGATGATGTTTATACTACGGGCTCCACTATGGAAGAATGTGCCAGTGTTCTAAAGCAAGCCGGCGCTAAACAAATCTGGGGCATAACTATTGCCCGCGAAGAATAAATTAATAAGGGTTACAAACACAATAATATCTACTATTACTTTGATCGCACCAGTTTTGAGCTGGACCCCATGGCCTACATGAAGGCGGTATGCCGGTGGTTGTGTAAGGAGCTGATTCTAAAAAAGTTACTATAATAGCACCAACAGAATTACCGGATCCATAGTTAAAATAGCAATAGGGGTATCCACCGGGACTTTTTGGAATAGAACCAAGTAATTTAGCGTCTACTAATTCTTGCATACTTTGTTCGTATTTTCCGCCTCCCTCACATTCTCCATAACTAGAATAATTATTAGGCATGTGTCCGAATTGGTAATAAAACATATAAAGGGCGGTGCTTAAGTTTTTAAAATCAGCTTGTTTTCTGGCATCTCTTGTTTTTTCTCTAACTGTATTAAAACTAGCTAAAAGAATTGAAGACAAAAGTCCGATTATAGCAATGACTACTAATAGTTCAATTAGCGTGAAACCTTTATTTTTCATTTTATTTGCAAGTAAAACTAGGGTCAGCCCACCCGCCTATGTTCTTCATTACATATCCGCCATCTTCGTTTTGATAACCTAAATGAAGGCCATTTATATCGTTCCAAGTATAACAATAATATTTATAGTGATATGTTTCGTTGTTAATAGGATCTACCGGCACCTGATTCATAATTCCGGCTGTTTGTAGAAAAGTTAAAAATCCTCCTTCATAACTACTATCCCAACCGCCTGAATTAGACTCTGAATATCCTCCCGCTCCCGGGCAACCTGTTCCAGAAGTATATGGCAAACAACCGTATTGGATATAGTACATACTAAGAGCCGTGTATATGTTTTGCATATCCATTGCTCTTTTCGCGTTTCTTGTTTTTAATCTAACTGTATTGAAACTCGCCAAGAGAACTGATGATAAAAGACTGATTATAGCAATAACCACTAATAGTTCGATTAGTGTGAAACCTTTTTGTTTAGATGATTTGTAATAATATTTTTTCATTTTATTCCCAAATACCAGTCACAGGATTAAGTATGGCGCAGCTGAAACCAATAACGCACCTACAAAGTCCGGTGTGAACGCCACCGCAATAACCAGCCCAAGGAGGATAATGCCCGCAGTGCATAAGTCTTCCGTTATAATCATTCCAGGCATAAGTTAAATTTTCTTCTCCGCTTACCCAGACAAATTGATACCAAGTCCAACCTTGAGGAGCTTTCGGCCATTTATAGCTATCTCCAACAGTACAAAGATTATTCGTCGGATTAACCCCATCATTAGGAGTAGTTACTTTACCACCGTCAATAGCACAAGCTTCAATAGCTTTAGCCAATTGGATCCCTAAAGCAAGAGCGGCGGCGTCTTTTGCTTTTTCTCTAATTTTATTAAAGCTGGCTAAAAGAATTGACGACAAGAGACCGATGATAGCAATGACCACCAATAGTTCAATTAGTGTGAAACCTTTTTTTGAAGTCATTTATTTATGATACTTAGTTCGGCATAGGCGGTACGGCCATGTCGATAAATCCAGGATTCTGAACAGTTTTTGGAGCAAGTTGACCGTATAACAAAACAAAAGAGGCAGCGAACATTATTATCACGATTATTAATAAAATAAGATTTGCTACTTTTTCTGTTTTAACTAACCCAAATGAGTGCTTAATCAACCACTTTACCATTTTCGGGGTTGTTGGAGAAAAAATTTGTTCAGGATCTTCTAATTTTTCTGCCTCGTCTTCTTTCGGTTTTTCCACAGGGTTGTTAAACATGTTACTTAAATCTATATTCTCTTCGTTGTTTTTTTGTGTATCCATTAATTTAATAATTACTTAATAATTACTTAATGTTAACAATAAACAGTTCTTTAATCAATCAATTTTTTCCACTGTTTGCCAATCGCCATCTATCCACAGCAAAACAACTTCCACTGGGAATCCAAATGATTCAACCATTTTTTTACATTTTTTTAACTGTTCAACTTGTGCTTCTTTTTCAGCCGGATTTCCAGCGCATCCAAAGTGTCCGGTGATTGCAACAACTTTAGAGCCATGATGATTCACAGATATGGAAACTCTTTTTTTAATATCTTCAATTACGCCCCTATCGCAATCCTGGCATTCGCATAAAATCTTATTTGGTCCTGGTTCAGTTACCATATCAACATAATCAACTCCATAATTTTTTTGCATATAGTTTTTAACGGCATCTTGAACTCTACCGTCCATACAATTTATCGCACACGCAAAAGTATTTTGTGATGTCATTTTCTTATTTTAAAATTAATATGCGGAGAGGGTGGGATTTGAACCCACGAGCCCCCGAAGGGGCGCAGGTTAGCAACCTGCTCCTTTAAACCACTCAGGCACCTCTCCAAAATTATAATTAATAATGACTTATTTGTGGTATTTATTCAAGTGTTTTTGATTATGAGAATCGATTATTTTAAAATATTTATCAATTTTTTCTTTATTTTCTATTTGAACCGACCAGATGGTTTTTATTTTAGGAGATAAACCGTTTTTTTCCAAAATATGAAAAACTGATTTTATTAAATTTAGAGAACGATTAGTAAAATTTATTCTTTTATAGCTATAAATTTTATTTTTAATTTTATGTCGTTCATCAAAAACACAGCCGTCTGTATCAATTAAACCTCTCAAGCATGCCCTCTCAAATCGTGTATTGTTTTTAATCCAATCCGGAATATCTACTTGTAATTTAACTTTATTTCCTTTTTTTAATCCCAATTCTACTAAAAAATCAACTAAATTTATACTAGAGAATAAAAGCCTAGACGCAGTAGCATCTTTACATACAAATATATTTGGCTTTCTGCCAAAAAGCTTATAAATAAGATCGCAAACAAAAACTATATATTCTTTGTCATCTCTGTTATTTAATGTTATTTGGATTTGCTCTCCCTCCGCAGTCATTCCGCCATCGCCCAACATAATCCCAATAAACTCTGCTAATTCAGCGTTTTTTATTGGCTTTTTTATCGGTTTCCGGATGAATAAAGTATCGTTTGCGAATCTTCCTTTGTTATTCCACCATTCACGCCATCTTTTTTTTCTGTATTCAGGATTTCCTCCTACTGCTCCATATTTTTTTATGGCAGCTTCTGCCCCTAAATATGGATCAGCATACCAATAATCATTTTTTTCTATAAAATTTTTAGGCACCGCCACTTTAGCTTTTTTACATAATTTTATCATAGCGACCTTATTCATTAAAAACTTTTCTCGTCTCCAATCCCTTATTGTTCTCTCAGAAAAATTACACAAACTCGCTGCATCAGTAACTGAAATTTTAGAAAGAATCTTTTCCATAAATTTTTTTTGGTCGCCCTCTGGTAATAAAATTCTCATAACAATTGGCTATGCCTCCATTATATCACAAAAACACAGCAGCAAAAATTGATTTTTGACAATTTATATGATAATAATTAGATAAGGGAAGCGTGCCAGAGCGGTTTAATGGGGCAGTCTTGAAAACTGTTAT
>Ga0172379_10009796_pt1 | contig 11734 bp, 9 predicted proteins | sample GrowelOW334metaG_FD_119756 | JGI IMG/M metagenome (GOLD analysis project Ga0172379, IMG submission 119756) | Groundwater microbial communities from an aquifer near a municipal landfill in Southern Ontario, Canada - Groundwater well OW334 metaG | ecosystem: Environmental > Aquatic > Deep... | reverse complement strand
GTTGTATTTCTCCTGCCATAGCCGAAATTCGGGAACTACCTAAATCTATAGCTATAAATTGTTTATCTGAAATCATATTTTATGAACAATAATTGTATCTTTCTTTTCTTCAGTCTTTAAAACTGGTTCATCATTATCAAAAGGAGCTTTATCACAGACTACCTGATCTTTATATTCCAAATCTATGGATTTATACCTGTTCCAACCGATTAAATTGAATCCCTTAACATATAACTTACGTAATTTTTCAAGTTTTGCAGCATAATTATCCAACGTCCCTAAAATGATAATGGCATCTCCAACACGTGGAACAAGTTCGATTTTTCTATCATCCCTGACATAAATTTGTTCAATCTGGGCATTCCAGAATGGATTATCTTCCAGATATGTTATAAAATCGAACATCTCACCGCTTGCATATGAAACGGTTACCCGCCCGGAAACTACCGGAACATAAGCTCCAAAATTTTCTGATACCGGCATCCTTTTCCGGTCGGTATCAATATAATAACTACCAAAACCGACAACTCTGAATTTTGGATGGCGTTGCATAATCCGTATATGAACAATTCCTGAAGGTGTATTATAACATTCCACCGACTTAATCAATTCATTCTTGCGTAAAATATCTTCAATTGATTCGGTACGAATATGTTTAATCGATTTACCTATCGGATTTAAATCATTTTTATCAAGCAATACCGCAATATCAGATTCTGTTATCAACTTTACACTTGTACTGTCCAGAAATTCAATGACCAGCTCCTTACAAACTTCATCCTTACTCCTTCCTGAAAAATGTCCCAATATAAATACAAAATATCCTATAACCAACAAGGCAAAAAAGGAAATGATTATATATTTAATTATTGGTTTCATAAGAAGAACTAAATTTATTTTCAATTTCCGATTTTAGCTAAAGGAAAAGAAATATTCTCATAATCAGCATTTTAAAATCTCAAACTATCTTACCGGAAATTTCTTCAACTGATCCGCAATCTTTGGCACCAGTTTATCAATGTCGCCCGCTCCAAAAGTGACCAAAACATCTGTTTGCTTATCTTTTAGCAAAGGTAATAGATTTTCATAGGAGCACAATGTTTTATTTTTAAGTTTAACATCGCGAAATATTAACTCTGAACTAACTCCTTCCATAGGCAATTCACGAGCCGGATAAATGTCCAGTAATATCAGTTCATCCAGTTGTGACAAGGCCTCAGCAAAATCACCGGCAAAATCACGGGTACGTGAATATAAATGCGGTTGGAAGATACCCGTAATTTTTCTGTCAGGATACAACCCCCGAATAGATGATATGCTGGCTTTCAATTCACTGGGATGATGTGCATAGTCATCCATAAATACAACTTTATCGGATTTATATACCAGATTAAAGCGACGATAAATACCGGCAAAGGATGAGATTCCAGTACGTAAATCCTCCACAGAAACCCCATTAAGCCAGGCTAAAGCCATGGCAGCAACACTATTTTCTATGTTTATCCGGGCCGGAACACCCAAACGAACATTGTCAATCCGATCGTTTGGTGTTACAAAATCAAAGTGAATTGAACCATTAATAGTATGGATATTTTCCGCATGAAAATCTCCGCCTTCATCCATCGAATATGAATATAACTTTACCCCTTTTTGTAATCTCGGATGAATATCGATTCCTTTCCGCATGATAAGAACTCCATCGGGTCGGATAAGAGACGTGAAATGCTCAAAACTTTCCCTAAATGCTTCAGGTGTCTCATAAATATCCAAATGATCGGGATCGGCAGAGGTAATTACAGCCATATAGGGTGAAAGTTGGTGAAAAGAACGATCGTATTCATCAGCCTCAATCACCACCAGATTACTTTCTTTGGATATCAATAGGTTGGTATTGTAATTATTTGAAATACCACCCAAAAAAGCATTGCATGATACCGGTGACTGATAGAGTAAGTGGGCAGTTATCGTTGATGTTGTTGTCTTACCATGCGTTCCAGCAATGCAGATTCCTTTACTCTGGCGGGTGATATCCCCCAATACTTGTGACCGTTTTTGAATAGTGAAATTATTTTCCTGAAAATAAACCAGTTGCGGATGATCATGCGGAATGGCAGGTGTAATAATTACCAGTGTATAGATTGGCTGTTTATAATTCTCCGGAATTTGATCAACACCCTCGTCAAAGCCAACAGAAATTCCCTCGGTTTGTAAATCGGAAGTTAACTTTGTTTCTGTCCTGTCGTATCCTGCTACCTGAAAGCCTTTCGTATGGAAATAACGTGCCAATGCACTCATACCAATACCACCAATTCCTAAGAAATAATACTTTGTAAACTTATTCATAATATTAAGCCCAATTTCGGGGATTTAGGGGACTATTAATTTTATTACTTCATCTGCAATCCGGTCTGCCGAATCTTTTTCAGCCATTCTCAGAATGTTTATACTCAATTTTTTTAATGAAATATCATCTTTTATCAAACTCAATGCTCTGATTACTAATTGTTCATTTGCATCTACATCTTTAATCATTACAGCCGCTTCATTTCTGACCAGTGCCAACGCATTTTGAGTCTGATGATCTTCTGCCACATTGGGCGAAGGTACTAAAATAACAGGCTTAGCCAATAGACATAATTCGGAAATTGAACTGGCTCCGGCTCGTGAAATAACTAAATCGGCAATGGAATAAGCCAGATCCATACGTGAAACAAAATCTGTCACCAACAAATTTGGAGAAGTAAAAGGCTCAGCGGCTTTACGAGCCGATTCAATATAAAATTTTCCGGTTTGCCATATCACCTGTATATCCGACTTTGTCAGTTCATCCAGTTTGGCGATAATACTTTGATTCAATGTCCGGGCTCCTAAACTACCTCCCACAACCAATAAGGTTTTTTTATTGGGATCGAATCCAAAAAATTGATACGCTTCTGCTGTTCGTGGTTCAACCAGGAATAAATCCTGACGAACCGGATTCCCTGTTAAAACAATCTTATTGTCAGGGAAAAATTTATTCATTCCTTCATAAGCCACACAAATACAAGATGCTTTCTCAGCCAATAACTTATTAGTAACACCAGCATACGAATTTTGTTCCTGAATAAGTGTTGGAACTTTTAAACCGGTTGCTGCCCGAAGTGTGGGAGCACTTGCATAACCTCCGACACCTATTGCCACATCGGGTTTGAACCGACTCACAATGCGACGGGCTAATACAAGACTTCGCATTAAATTCCACAACACCTTTACATTGCGGTGCAAGTGTTTCCTGTCAAATCCGCTTACAGGTAAACCCTCGATAGGATAGCCAGCGGCAGGAACCCGTTCCATTTCCATGCGCCCAAGTGCACCAACAAAAAGAATATCTGCATCAGGTAATCTTTTTTTGAGAGCGTTCGCAATGCTGATAGCCGGGAAAATATGTCCTCCTGTTCCGCCACCACTGATAATGAATTTATTTTTCATAATATTATCCTTAACCTATTTAAAGGGATTTAATTACTATTCTTCTATTGCCGGACTTTACTATAAATTTTCCAGATCCACGACAGGAATTCCATCATCAGGTAATTCTGTTGTTTCACTCATTGATGCCTGATCATCTTTTATTTGGCGGGTAATGCCCAGAATAATACCAAAATAAATACTGGTGATGAGTATTGAAGTACCACCTCTACTGATCATTGGCAAAGGTTGTCCTGTTACCGGACCTGAACCGCTCGATACAACCATACTTACCAGCGCCTGTATCACGATCATTAACGAAAGTCCGATGACCAACAGTGCCGGAAAAACAGATGAACACTTGGTTGCAATTTTTCCCGCCCGAAAAAGTAAAATCAAATAGAGCAACATGACAAAGATCCCTCCTATCAATCCCATTTCTTCAACTATAATTGCATAAATAAAATCGGAATAGGCTTGTGGGAGAAAATCGCGTTCTATACTATTTCCCGGAAGAACCCCAAAAACTCCACCGCGTGCAATCGCAATTCGTCCATGCTGTTCCTGAAGATTCGCATCGTTTATAACATATTTATTTACATGAACTTCTTTATTTCTGTCCAATCGTGCTATCCAGGTGTAACCACGGTCGAACATAGCAGGCATTACAGATTTGGGTATTGTTTTAAAAGCAGTAAATCCAAGGGCACCAGCAATTAAAATAGCCACAGTTAGCAATCCGAGATATTTCAGGGAAATGCGTCCAATATACATCATGATAAAAACAACCAGAAAAAGGATCATAGCTGTAGAAAGGTTTTCGAGCATTATGAGGACTGAAATAACACCCAACATAATTACGGTATTCCTGAAATACATCCATTCATTTTTTTCCGAATCTTTAATGCGCGAAATAAAATCGGCGGCAACAATTATAACAGACAACTTGGCCAACTCGGAAGGTTGAAATTGAATACCCAATATTACGAGCCAACGACTGGCATCATTTTCACTTTTACCTTTGAAAAGTACAAATATCAGCAAAAAAAATGACAAGAGTAATCCAAAATAAGAAAGAATGCGAATTATTTTGTAGGGAACAAGGTGCACCAGAAAAACGATGACTATTCCACCAATTAAAAATTCGACATGACGTATCATGGGTGCTGTATGGCTAGCTGCCTTGTATGCCAGTGTGCTCGAAGCGCTGTACATTTCGATAGCCGAAAGAATACAAAGCACAATAAATACCAACCAGAGGGTAGCATCACCTTTTAAGTATTTTCTTAGCAGTGTTTCCATATTTCTTAATTCAAAAATTTGAAGAGTTTCTGGTTCTTCGTTTGCACTCTATTTTTTGAGTTATATACCTATTTATACGCAATTTCAGAGATTTCTCACACAATTTTTAAATTGTTTCCCCCGGTCTTCGTAGTTTAAAAATAAGTCGAAACTGGCACAACAAGGCGAGAGTAAAACAGAATCGCCAAAATAAGCCATGTCGTAGGCAGCTTTTACAGCCTCTTCCATCGATTGTACATCCACAATGTTTTCAATTTTTCCATCAAAGAAGCTATGTAATGCCCGGTTATCCAATCCCAAAAAGATTAAACCTTTTACCTTTTCAGTTACCAGTTCTTCAATTTCAGCATAATCATTTCCCTTATCGGTTCCACCAAGAATAAGAATAACGGGTGTCTTCATGCTCTGTAATGCGTACCAACACGAATTAACATTGGTAGCCTTGGAGTCATTTATATACCGCACATTACGTACAGTTGCAACGTATTCCAGCCTGTGTTCAACACCCTGGAAATCCTGCAACGATTGTCTGATACTTTCTTTTTTCACATTGACGATGGTGGCAGCCAAACCTGCTGCCATGGAATTGAAGGTATTGTGTATACCTTGTAATGCTAATTCTGATGTCGGCATAGTAAAAATTGTTTTTAATGTTTTTATTATTAGCTCATCTTTTTCGATAAATGCTTTCGTTTTTTCAGTTCTTTCAATGGCAAAGGGATACAATGCCGATTGTATATTCCGTTTTTCCAGTTCCGCTTTTATAACCGGATCGTTATCCCAAAAGATAAAAGCATCCTGATCGGTCTGGTTTTGGGTAATTCTAAATTTTGAATCCACATAATTTTGAAAATTATAATCGTAGCGATCCAAATGATCGGGAGTAATATTCAAGAGAATGGCAATGTCGGCTTTGAATTCAGTCATTCCATCCAATTGAAAACTACTCAGTTCCACTACATAGTAATCGAAATTTTCTGTTGCCACCTGTAAAGCCAGGCTTTGTCCTACATTCCCCGCCAAACCCACATTAAATCCTGCATTTTTCAACACATGATACACCAGCATCGTGGTAGTTGTTTTACCGTTACTCCCTGTTATACAAATCATTTTTGCAGTAGTATAACGGCCCGCAAATTCAATTTCAGAAATGACAGGTTTTCCCAATGCACGAAGCTTTTTGATTAAGGGGGCTTTTTCCGGAATTCCGGGACTCTTTACTACTTCGTCAGCATTAAAGATGAGTGTTTCGGAATGTTGCATTTCTTCCCAACTGATTCCATATTCATCCAACAAGGTTTTATATTGAGGTTTTATTTCAGACATATCGGAAACAAACACTTCAAAACCCTGTTTTTTAGCTAATACTGCAGCACCAGCCCCACTCTCACCTCCACCTAAAATTACGATTCGTTTCATAAATGAAAAACTTTTCTACCTTATTTTCAATGTAATAATAGTTACAGCAGCCAAAATTATACCAACAATCCAGAATCGAATGACAATTTTCGATTCGGGCATAGCTTGTAATGGCCGTTGAAAAATTGCCTGTATTCCGGCATTTCCTGCTTTCTGATAATGATGATGGAGCGGTGTCATTTTAAATATCCTTTTTCCCTCACCATATCTCTTTTTTGTATATTTGAAATAACTCACCTGAATCATCACAGACAAACTTTCAACGAAGAATACTCCGCATAAGATTGGAATAAGTAATTCCTTTCGGATGGCAATGGCAAAAACGGCAATAATTCCACCGAGGGTAAGACTACCCGTATCTCCCATAAATACCTGTGCCGGAAATGAGTTGTACCATAAAAATCCGATGGTTGCACCGATAAATGCACCCGCAAAGACTAACAATTCGCCGGTTCCGGGCAGATACATGATATTCAGATAACCTGCATAATTTATATTTCCCGATACATAAGCCAATATCCCGAGAATAACACCCATAATTGCTGATGAACCTGTTGCCAGTCCATCCAGCCCATCCGTGAGGTTTGCACCGTTTGATACTGCCGTTACAATGAAAATTGCAACTATGACAAACAAAATCCAGCCATAATCCTGAGCCTTTTCACCAGCCCATTCAAAGGGTTCAGAATAGTTGAAATTATTATTTTTTACAAAGGGAATGGTTGTTTTGGATGATTTAATATCCTGTTTCGCATAAAGTACATTTTCCACCCGTTGAGTTTCACCTTTAACTTCCTTATTTTCACGAATCATGACATCCGGGCTCAAATACATAGTCAGGCCAACAATAAGTCCTAATCCTACTTGTCCTACAATCTTAAATTTACCCTTTAAACCTTCTTTATTTTTTAAGAAGACCTTGATATAATCATCCAGAAATCCGATTGTTCCCAACCATAGGGTGGTTATAAGCATTAAAATGATATAGATATTGGTCAGATTTGCCAAAAAAAGTGTCGGGATTAGAATGGCAATAATAATGATAATTCCACCCATCGTAGGTGTACCCTTTTTGCTCATTTGTCCTTCCAGACCCAGATCGCGAATGGTTTCTCCAATTTGCTTCTTTTGTAAATAATCAATTATGCGCCTGCCAAACAAAGTGGATAAAGTAAGTGCCATAATAAAAGCTAAACCCGTTCGGAATGATATAAAATTAAACAGACCACCACCGGGAATATCAAAGATTTTATCTAAATAATGGAATAAATGGTACAACATAATTTTTAGATTTACGCCCGATAGTTCCCGATAGCTATCGGGACGGGATTAATAATTTATAATTTGAAAATCGACAAACTCAATATATAATTTAACTGATCAATTAAAAGCATTTCCGTACTTCTTCTTTATCGTCAAAATGATGCTTAACACCCTGAACAATTTGATAATCTTCATGACCTTTACCTGCAACAAGAACGACATCTCCGCTTTGAGCCAAAGCACATGCCGTACGGATGGCTTCGCGACGATCAACAATTGTCAGACTCTTTGCTTTTTGCAGTATATCCAATCCGGCTAACATATCGTTCAGGATATCCTGAGGTTCTTCAAATCTCGGATTATCGGATGTCAAAATAGCCTTCCAACTTCCATTTACAGCCTCACGTGCCATCATAGGTCGTTTTCCTTTATCACGGTTTCCACCGCAACCAACCACTGTTATCAACCGGCCATTCCCCTGTAAAATCTGATTTATAGTCCCGATTACATTGGTCAATGCATCCGGCGTATGGGCATAATCAACTATAGCTGTATAACCCGCAGGTGCATGCAGGGTTTCAAATCTGCCGGATACGGAATTCAACGAACTGATGATACGTAATACTTCCAATTCATCCTGACCGAGTAAAACAGCTGTTCCAAAAACTGCCGACAGATTACTTGCATTGAATTTCCCGATAAACGAAACATGAACTTCACGGTCATTCATATCTAACAGCATGCCTTCAAAACTATGTTCCAAAATCCGGGTTTTGAAATCGGCAATGGTACGTAACGAATAGGTATATTTCTTTGCCTTCGAATTTTGAAGCATGACCAGTCCGTTTTTATCATCAGCATTTGTCAATGCAAATGTTTCGGCCGGCAAAGCATCAAAAAATTGCTTTTTAGCTTTCAAATAATTTTCGAAAGTCAGATGATAATCAATATGATCGCGCGTGATATTGGTAAACACACCCCCATTAAATTCCAAACCGGCAATTCGGCGTTGGTCAACCGAGTGTGAACTCACTTCCATAAATACATATTCACATCCTGCATCCACCATTTGTGCCAACAATTCGTTTAGTGCCAAAGCATCGGGAGTCGTATGGGTGGCTTCAACCGCCACTTCATTTACATAATTACAAACCGTGGAAAGTAATCCCGATTTGTGACCCAGTTGACGAAAGAGTTGATATAACAATGTTACGATTGTTGTTTTTCCATTCGTCCCTGTTACACCGACTAATATTAGTTTGGATGAAGGAAATCCGTACCAGGCAGAAGCCATGTGTCCAAGAGCTTCGGAACTGTTTTCAACCTGAATAAAGACAACATTCCTGGAAACATTCTCCGGAATTTCTTCGCAAATAACAGCTACCGCACCACTTTCTACGGCAGATGAAATATATTGGTGACCATCGGATGCGGTTCCCCGGGTTGCCACAAAAACACTCCCCTTCTCCACTTTTCGTGAATCGAATTGAATGTTAGCAATATTAATATCCGTGTTTCCAATCGTTTTTAGTTGAATAACACTTTGCAAAATATCATCTAAAATCATAATGATAAGTTTAATATTATTTGTGTCGTTAATCGTATAGTCTCTTTGTTATTAATCAAAATTCAGTAAAATGGTAGTTCCTTTTCGGGCAAAAACACCGGGTTTCAGATTTTGCGAAACAACTTTACCTCTGCCTTCAACCTGTACATTCAAACCGAGTTTTTCAGCCAGAAAAACAGCATCCTTTGCTCCCATTCCTGTTAAATCGGGAACAACATTGTTGTAAACCACTAATGGTTCTATACGGGTTTGCTTTTTATCAGTAACCGGTTTTACCCATTCGTCTGAATTTATAACAATTGGCAAATCCAAATCCGTCATTACAAGTTGTAAAGCCTTGCTGTATCCGGTCTTGGTATAGGGTGTAAAAGGATATTTACCGATAGTATCGGATGCCATGTTTATTGGAGTTCTATCCGATTTTAATGCCATCGTCTTTTCAGCAACATCTTTAAATACGGATCCAGCCATTTTACCTCCTGATGGATATCCTATTTTTGGTTCACGAATGACAACAATGCAGGTGTATTTCGGAGCTTCAGCGGGGAAATAGCCGCAAAATGATACCTGATATGTTTTTCCACCTGTTTTATATCCCGAAACACCTTTCGATATCAAAGCGGTTCCTGTTTTCCCGGCAATACGAACATATTTTGAATGGACATTTCTGGCAGTAGCCAGTCTTCCCTCCAAAACTCCCAATAAGGTTATTTTGATGTCTCGTAAAGTTGATGGTTTACATATCGATTCTTTAATAGTCTCTGCTTCAAAAGTTTTTACAACCTGCCCGTTTCTACTTATTTTTTTAACAAGAATAGGCGTTATATATTTCCCATTATTGGCAATGGCATTATAAAATGCCAGCGTATAAATTGGAGGAATCTGTGCTACATATCCGATTGATAACCATGGTAATGTAGCATTTGACCAATATCTTGATTTATCTTTTGGATGCGGGATACGCGGTGTTGCCGAACCGGGTATTCCAAAATTGATATGCTCGTTTAATTTCATATTATACAGTCCATCTACAAAGGCACTGGGATTTTGACCATAGGCATTGACTATAACCCGTGAGATACCAATATTGGAGGATGCATTTATTGCATCGGCTACAGATATTTTATGAAATCCACCATGGTTCGCATTCCAGTCTTTCATGGCACTCTTACCATAATAGTATATACCATTTCCTGTTTGGATAGAATCTGTAATCTTCACTTTTCCAGCGTCCAGGGCCACCATCAAAGATGCCACTTTAAAAGTTGATCCGGGTTCAACAAGATCCGAGACAGCACCATTTCTGTTTTCGGAATACGATTTATCCGTATTTTGTTGCATATTCACTATCGCTTTAACTTCTCCCGATTGAACCTCCATAAGTATTACATATCCCGAAGATGCATCGAATGAGCGTAAACTGTCGACCAGTGCTTTCTCAGCTATATCCTGCAAATCAACATCAATTGTTGTTGTAACATCCATACCATCAATCGGTTCTACTTGTACGGTTTCCATATACGTATTTGCTACCTTTTGACGGATTGATACTCCGGGCGTACCAATAAGTAATGAATCGTACCCTTTCTCAAGACCATTCTTTCCGCCCATAGCCTCATCTGCATATATGTTACCGATAGTCCTTGAAGCTAATGATCCAAAAGGATTCACCCGGCTAAAAAGTTCTTTTGGTATAAGCCCGCTTTTGTTTCGACCCAATCTGAGAAGTGGCAGGGTTCGCAATTGTTTGAGTTGTTCATACGAAATCCTTTCCGGATACAATTGGTACTCCCCTTTTCCTTCATCATACGCTTTTTTCAAAGACATTTTATATTCATAAGCTGTCCTGTCATGAAAAAAACTGGATAAATAGATAGATAATGAATCAATATTGTCCTTAAAGAGCTTTCCGTTTTTTTCGTGTAATGCAGGCACTCTCAAATCCATAAACACATAATAAGTTGGAATGGAACTTGCCAGTAAACGTCCATCGCAGGCATAAATATTTCCCCTGTTGGCTTTAACCGGAATATTTGTTTGCCTGGAATGAGCAGCTAATGCTAACCAATTATCACGTTCTACGAACTGGATAATAACAATATTGTATATTACAAATACAAACATCAAACATATAAATATATATGCAATGCCAAACCGAAGTACAATATCTTTACGAGCGTCAGCCATCTATTTTTTTTGTATACTATCTTCTTCAATTACAACCGGAGGTATATCCGATTCTATTAATTGCAGATTTTCCGATTTCACCATACCAAGCACACTTGATTGACGGCTTATTTCCATCAATTCGGCAGAAATAGTGAGTGATTCATACTTCAAATCCTGAATTTTCTTCTTTAATTCAATTTCCTTTGCCAATTGTGTTTCACACTCAAACCTGTTATCAACATAGAAAAAGGCTAAAAAAGCAATCATAATTATCAAACCGTATTGTTTCCTGAAAAAATTCTTGGATAATATCTCTCCATTCAGAATATCACGAATTGTACTCGATTTAATATCCGAGAAATCTTCGCTTCCACGAATGGCATCTACTATTTTTCTGAACCAGGACATCTTTATTATTTACTATTATTTGCTATTTGCTATTTGCTATTTACTATTTACTATTTACTATTTACTATTTACTATTTACTATTTACTATTTACTATTTACTATTTACTATTTACTATTTACTATTTACTATTTACTATTTACTATTTACTATTTACTAT
>Ga0172379_10009795_pt1 | contig 11735 bp, 11 predicted proteins | sample GrowelOW334metaG_FD_119756 | JGI IMG/M metagenome (GOLD analysis project Ga0172379, IMG submission 119756) | Groundwater microbial communities from an aquifer near a municipal landfill in Southern Ontario, Canada - Groundwater well OW334 metaG | ecosystem: Environmental > Aquatic > Deep... | reverse complement strand
TTACCTTACCAACTAGCTGATGCGGCACAGGCCGCTCAAAAAGCGGATTGCTCCTTTACCCTTGCGGGACTATCGGGGATTACCCCGTCTTTCGACGAGCTATACCCGACTTTTCGGTGCGTACCTGCGTATTACTACCTCGTCTGCCGGTTGCCTTGCGGCCCCCGTGACTTGCATGCCTTATCCACGCCGCCAGCATTCATCCTGAGCTAGGATCAAACTCTGACAATAAAGATTGGGTTTAAATCCAATCAGTGTTCTAGATGAACGGAACAAGAGAAAAGTGACCAACTATTTCTAGTTGATAATTCTCAAGCTCACCTCTCTGGTGGATAGACCAGAAAGGATTTTCTTTTGCTTGCTTTGATCGGTGAGATCAAATTTGAACAATGTTCTCAATTACAGTATTCAGTTTTCAAAGTCCGGCCCTACACTTTCGGCCTTTTCTCGCCCGAATGAGCGAAAATAAAACCGCCTGGAAGGCAGTACAAGTAGTATAGCCATATTTGGGGGGTCGTCAAGCCTACACTCTCCCCCTCTTTTTAGCCCTTTTGCCTAGTAAAATAAGGGTAACGGTAGAGGTGTTTATTGCGAATATATAGGCAGGCCATAAAAGGTTTGGTATGTCAATAATTGTGGTTGAGAAGCCGGCGGCAATTGCCGAGAGCACCACCAAAAAGTATGCGAGCGGAGTCTCCGACTTCGGGTCACGATAGGCTTTAAAGAGCGTAGGGATCGCGGCAATAAAGTCGGCCGCTACCGCCATCCACATAGCGAGCATCGGGTCGTTTGTCACCTGCCACAAGGCAATCGCGCCAAGCGCCAGCACCAGGCACACAAAGTCGATCGGCCCGTATTTTTTGTAGCCAAAGCCTGCAAGCCCGAGCACCACAATGAGCCCCACCGTCGCCACCTCAAAGAGCGGCAACACGATCGAAAGCGATGCGCCCGCCGAAAATTGCGCTGCGGCAAAAATCGCCTGGATCAGGCACCACAAACCCCACGTCACGATGTTGGGGCGCGTCGTCCCCTTCACCATATCGCGCACATAGGGGACGACCGAGACAATGGTGAGGGCTGCGGCCAGAGCCGCCATCAAAATATAAAAATCCATTTGCTGTATTGTACTCTAAAAAGGAGTATACTTTTTTTATGAGGTACGACTTTGCGCTCATCGGCGCCAACGGTATGCAGGGCAAAATAGCGGCTCGCGATTTACTCGAGGCTGGCCACTCGGTGCTCCTGTGCTCAAACGACCGTATCAATATCGACCAACTGCTCGAAAAGTATCCTGGCAAGAGCGGTTTTGCGCAAATAGATCTACGCGATATGGCGAGCGTCTCTCCAGTGCTCGAAGACTCAGGCGCGTCGGTGCTCATCAACTGCGCAATAGACGACTACAACCTCAAGGTAACCGCGCTCGCAGCAGAGATCGGCATGCACATGGTCGACCTAGGGTCAGAAATCCCCATGCATAAGGAGCAAGAGGAACTTGATGGGGAATTCAAGGCAAAGAACCTCATCGCCATCTCCGGCGCCGGGTCAACACCCGGCATCAATAACGTTATGGTGGCGCATGTGAAAGACCGCTTCGACACGATAGATAAAGCACACCTCGGGTTCGTATGGGATTCGAATATGCCGATATTCCTGCCTCCGTTCTCTATGGACGCCATTATGTATGAGTTCGCCGAGCCAGCGACGGTGTTTATGAACGGCACATATGTCGAGAAATCTCCCACAGAGCCGACCGGGATCGACCACGAGTATATGGAGGTTGGCAAACAAGAAGTACACTACGTAAAGCACGTTGAGCAGTGGACTATCGCTCAATTTTTAAAAGATAAAGGTGTAAAAAACGTGGTCGAGTATGCCGGCTTCCCTCTACACTCATACAACGTCATCAAAATGTTGCTCGATAACGGTTTCCTAAGCAAGACGCCGCTTATGGTAGACGGCAAGCAGATCCGCCCAATCGATGCGACCATAGAAGTGCTGCGGCGCATCCCCATCCCCGAAGGCTACACCGAGGTAGAGAATTTGTGGGTTAAAGTCTACGGCACTAAAGGCGGCAAACCGCACATCGAAGAGATGGATTGCCTAGCAAGGACGCTGCCCGGCTGGGAGGACGCCACTTGCAACATCGACACAAGCTTCCCTATTTCGATCATTGCGCAGATGATTCTCAAAGGAGAGATAACCGGCAGTGGCTTCCACGCTCCTGAAACTATCGTGCCTCCGGAGCTTTTCTTTAAACACCTGGGAGAACACCAGATAGAGGTCTACGACAACGGTAAGCGTATTAACTAGCTTCTAGCTTTTTATTTTCTTTAGGACTTCTTCTACTTGTGAGAAGAGTTCTTCTGGTGTGCCGTTGTTAGTTACCAAATAGTCCGAAGCGGCAATAGCAACCCCGAGATTGTTTTTGTTGGGGTCGCTCTGCGACATCTCAAACTCCTGCTCTGTTTTAAATTGCTCAAAGGAAACATTGTCCTTCTCGCTCCCGCGTTTAGAAATCCTTTTATAGCGCTCCTCAAGATCGGCATCAACGGCAAGCTCCACACCACCTATCGATTGTATAAACTCAACCTCCCCCTTAGTGTGCTGCGGCTCTATGATCACATCCTCACCCGCCTCAATCGCAGGTTTTGCCATTTCATACACCGCCTCCATAAGCTTGGTGGGGCCAAGCGCGCGAAACTCGTTGGCGATGTCGCGGCGGGTGATGCGGTCGGGGGTCAAGCCTCGTTTTTTTGCCTCACCAACTAAAAAAGTGTCGGAGACTGCAAAGTGCTTAAAACCTTTTGTTTTGAGATACTCCACCACCGTCCCCTTTCCTGCACCCAAAGTTCCGGTGATGCCGATAATCATTTGTTGTTATTTCTTCTTGCTGCGGTTTGAGAAGTCGTTCCAGACAACGAGGAGCGGTGATGCGAGGAAGATCGATGAGTAGGTGCCGGCGATCATACCCACAATGAGAGTGAGAGAGAAGTCACGGGTCGACTCGGGGCCGAGGAGCCAAAGCGCCGCGAGCACGATGAGCACGGTGAGTGAGGTATTGATCGAGCGGGTGAACGTCTGCCTAATGCTCTTGCTTACCACCACGTCAAACTCCTCGTGTTTGCTCTTGTCGTGATTGCGGCGCAAGTTTTCGCGGATGCGGTCAAAGATCACGATAGTGTCGTTGATCGAAATACCAAGAATAGTGAGGAGCGCCACAATAAAGAGCGAGTCTACCTCGGCGTTGTGTGTACGCCCCAGGAGCGCAAAGAGGCCCGCCGGGATCAAAATGTCGTGAAGGAGCGTTATGATAGCGACCACGCCGTATTTCCACGACGCAATCGGTTTTGAAACGCCACGGAATGCGAAAGCGATAAAAATGATGGTCGAGATAACCACAAGGGCGATCGCGATCCACGCCTTAGTGAGGAGCTCGTTGCCGATCGTCGGCCCCACCGAGTTGAACTGCACTTCTGTTGACTCTCCGAGCGAGTCGAGTGCGTTGAGAAGATTTTGATGTTCCTCTTGGGTGAGGTCGCGTTGGCGGAGGATAAAACCATTGTCTCCCGTGGGTTGTACGCGCGCGTCGGTGATCCCCGCTGATGCCGCCGCTTTATGAATGAGCTCTGCTGAGGGGCGCTCGGTAGTGTACGAAACTTCGAGGAACGAACCGCCCACGAGGTCAATGCCGGGTTTAAGCCCCCACAAGAGGAGTGCCACGATTGCAAGAACCGAGAGGATGCCCGGGAGGATAAAGAAATAATTTTTATACTTCATTAAATTAGTTTGCATAGTGTTTATTTTTTGAGGCCAGAGCGCATAAGGAAGTGGCCGACCTTACTCTTTTCGCTGAGTCCGAGCGCCAAGAGGAAGCTGCGCGAGATGGTAATCGCAGAGAGCATAGAGACAATAACGCCGAGCCCGAACACAAGTGCAAAACCTTTGATGAGCGAAGTGCCAAACCAGAAGAGGATCACGCCTGCAATGATGTGCGCGATGTTTGAGTCGCGGATAGCGAGCCACGCGCGCGAAAAGCCTTCTTTAATTGCAGCATCGGCCTTCTTACCTTCAGCAAGTTCCTCCTTCATACGCTCGGCAATGAGCACGTTAGCATCCACCGCGAGGCCTATAGAGAGGATGAGACCCGCAATGCCGGCCGCAGTGAGCACCACCGGGATGAGCTTAAAGAGCGCGAGCATCATCGCTACATAGATAACGAGCGAAAGTACTGCAACAACGCCCGGGAGGCGGTACCAGAGTATAAGGAAGATCGAGAGGATAATGAAGCCAGCCACACCGGCCACAGCTCCGGCTGCAAGCGCCTTGTCGCCCAAAGTTGCGCCGATGGTCTGTGTGCTTTCAAGTTCGATCGGGACCGGGAGCGCACCGAGATTGAGGTTGCGCACCAACTCGCGAGCAGTCTCAGCTGAGAAGTTCCCCGAGATGATCGCGGTGCCGTCGGTGATCTTTTCCTGCACCACCGGAGCCGACACAAGCACACCGTCAAGGAAAATAGCAACCTGGTGCCCCACGTTTGCCGTAGTAATTTCTGCAAAAAGTTTCGCACCCTCCGCATTAAAGTCGACGCGTACGGTCGGAGTACCCGCTACCTGCGCGGTGCCGTTTGCAAACACAAGGCTTGCTCGCGAGAGGAGTTTGCCGGTAAGGCCGGTGTCTACAAAGGCGTTCGGGTTTGTTTGTCCGAGCGCATCGGTGGTTGAGGCTTCAAAACCCGGTTTAATGAGCTTAAATTCAAGAATCGGCGTTGCACCGATCATCTTGACCGCTTGGTCGACGTCGGTAACACCCGGGAGCTCGACAATAAGGCGATGTTCTCCGCCGCCGAGCGCACCTCCCTGCTGGGTTTGCACCACCGGCTCGCCCACACCAAACGCGTTAACGCGGCGCTCTATCACTGTCTGGAGTGCAGCAAGTGCGTCATTAATTTCGCCGCTAGCCACTTTGCTCGTGTCCGCCTTGTAGACTAGGTGGCTGCCGCCCGAAAGGTCGAGACCGAGCTTAAAGGCAAAATTGCCTCCCGGGACCTCAGTTTTATATACAAAAAAGCCCACCACTGCGGCAAGTACAAGAATCAGAACCGCAATATATCGTTTAGCAAACATGGGGTGCAGAATAGCAGATTTAAAGGCTTAGAGCAAAGCCTGCTTTTGGGCAAGTTTAAACAGGTTTTTAAAGATCATTGCAACCGCTATAGGGCCGATGCCACCCGGCACCGGGGTAAATACGCTTGCCACTTCGGCACAGGCAGGGTCCGCATCGCCTCTAAGCACTCCCGCCAACTCCGAGGTGCCCGCATCGATAAGGACCACTCCGGGCTTTAGATGATGGGGTTTTATGAGCCCTGGCTCCCCCGCCCCAAGCACCACTATGTCGGCGCCTTTAAGCTCCTCGAGTGAGCCGTGAGTGCTCGTAATGGTTGAGACGGTCGCTCCAAGCTCCTGCAGGAGTTTTGCTGCAGGAGCGCCCACGAGCCTGCCCGCACCCACCACCACCGCTTTTTTGTTCTTCACTTCGGTGCGGGTTTTCGCGAGCACTTCAGCAATAGCTCCCGCAACCGGCGAATATACGCGCGCGTGAGCTCCAAGAGCGTCAACATCTTTTTCGGGGGGGATCTTCGCAATAAGCTCGTCCGAATTTGGTAGAGGAAGCTGCACTATCACTCCGTCACACAGGAGGGCTTCGTCAATTTGCTCCGCAGTAAACCGCTTAAGCACCACCCCGACACGCGCAGCACTTTTCTCCTTCATCTTTACGAACGAATCCGACGCCGAGTCGGTACCCATAATAACCCCGAGCGTGAGCGGCCCGTGGAGCTCCTTTAAAATATCTTCTGCTATTTCTCTGCCGTTAACAATCATTATTTACCATTCTCTTGTACTGAGGCAAAAATCGCAAGGAGCGTTTGCAAATGCTCTTCCCAAGAAAATTTTTCTTTTAATATCTTAAGCCCGCCGTTCACCACTATTTCTCGCAATGCCTGATCGGCTAGTATGCGTCCAACCGCAACCGCAAGTGTCGCATCATCCTTTACCGGGACAAGCAGGCCGCTTTTTTCGTGTATAACCGCTTCGCGGGTGCCGGGGATATCGGTAGCCACTACGGGAGTCTGCGCGGCAAAACCCTCGAGCACAATGTGCGGCAAACCTTCGTAGGTTGAGTTGAGCACCATCACACCGGACTCTTTTTCAAGCTTAACTATCTCTGCGTGAGTAAGCCTGCCCGTAAAGGTAATCGAGTCTCCGAGACCAAGATCGTTCGCGAGTTTTTTGAGGCCCGCTTCTTCGGGTCCCTCGCCCGCAATTACCAATGTTGCATCCGAGAACGTATTTTTAAGGATTTTAAGCGCGTTAATGATACCGTCGACTCGCTTCCAAGAGACGAGCCTGGAGACCGAGAGTATTTGGTGCGGTTTACGCTCTATAGTTTCTGTACCCGTCTGCCCGTCTTCAAACGCATTATAGTTCACGGTCACTCGAGATTCTGGCACGCCGTAGTGGGCGGTCAGAATTTTTCCTAAAAATTCTGACGGGGGCACCACCGCCGCCGCGCGGTTAAGCACAAATTTTTGTATCGCAATAAAAAGTGCAGTTTTGAGCCCTCCTTCGGGGGCAGTTAAAAATTGCTCCAAGGTTTTGGTAGTCTTGCCTTCCTGTGTGGCACGCTCCCATGCCTCGTCTCCCACAAATTTAAGCACTACGGGTTTCCTTAGAAATTTGCCGGCAAGCACCGCGGGGAGGCCTGCCGCGACGGCATTTTGCACGTAGATCATTTGCGCATCTTTTGCCTCGCGCACAAGCGTAAAAAAATATTCCGTCAGCCGCGAGAGGAGCGGCTGCTTCTTGTTCACCAATACCAACTTAGCACCATCGACCACTTCTCCCGTGTCCGCATAGGCAACAATGGTGACCTGCTCGGCTTTTGCGAGCTTTGTGGCGAGCTCCTTGGTGTAGGTTGCAGGGCCGCCGATCTCGGGCGGATAAATAGGTGTCGCTAAAATGATACGCATATATATTACGCGAGGCCGGCGAGCGATTTAAGCTCAGCAATGCCATCCTCTATAGTAACAGTCGGCTCGAAGCCTAAAAGCTCTCGGGCAAGCGAGCTATCGGCAAGCGTGTCGTGCGGCTCGAGCCTGGGGGCTATATGCTCAACCGGGCCGCCCACGAGCGCCGCTATCTCGTTTATAGAAACGCCACGGCCTGCACCGATATTCATCACCTCTCCCTTACCCACTCGGTCCGACATTGCGGCGAGCATATTAGCGCGCACCACATCGCGCACGTGCGTAAAATCACGCGTCTGGGTGCCGTCGCCGGTTATGGTAATAGGGGTGTTATCTTGGCGCTGTTTAAGAAATTTTGCGATAGCGAGCGCATAGGCGCCGTTCGGATCGGCACCGGGGCCGTATACATTAAAGTAGCGCAGACTCACCGTTGAAAGATTGTATACGTCAGAAAATAATTTGCAGTAGAGTTCGCCGATATATTTTTGGAGCGCGTAAGGGCTTATCGGGTTGGCGCGCATATCTTCCCGAAGCGGCATAACCTTTTGGTCGCCATATGCGGAGCTTGAGGCCGAGTAGACCACGCGCTTAACACCCGCATCGCGCGCCGCTACCAAAACCGAGAGGGTGCCCTCGACGTTAGTGTTGCTCGTCTGCTGCGGGTACTCTATCGAGTACTGCACACGCGGGAGCGCCGCTGTGTGGAACACATACGATGCTCCCGAAAAAATTTCGGTAAGTTTTGAAGTATCTAGGATATCCAGCCCGCTTTTTATATCAACACTCACCACATCAAATCCCTCGCGTGTAAGCGCCTCAACAAGATGCGTGCCGATAAACCCTTCTCCGCCGGTTACTACCGCTTTTTTACTCATAGATTATGCATTGCTTTTGATAAGGAGGCGTCGGATGGTCTTAAGAATAATCATTAGGTCGAGTGCGAGCGACCTATGCTTTAAATAGTACAGGTCGTACGAAAGTTTCATCTTTGTCGCCTCTACGTCGGTCGAATGATGCGGGTCCTGATGGTAGTAGAGTTGCGCCCAACCGGAGAGTCCGGGTTTAATGAGGTGCCGCATACCGTAGTACGGGATCTCTTTTTCATACACCGCAACTAGCGCCGGAGTCTCCGGCCTCGGGCCTATGAGCGAGAGGTCGCCGAGCAAAATATTCCACAATTGCGGCAGCTCGTCGATACGTGAAGAGCGCAAAAATTTTCCTACGCGGGTGACTCGAAGCTTCGTGGTGCCTCCTACTCCGTACTGCCCTTTGTCGTTGCCGGACATACTGCGGAATTTATGAATATTGAAAACACGTCCGCCCTCTCCGACACGCGGCATAGAGATAATGATTTGCCCGCCATCTTCAAGTTTGATGGCAAGCGCAACAAACGGATATACAACAAAAAAGACCGGGAGCCCGAGCGCGGCAAGCGCCACATCAGTAACACGCTTGGTGAGGTCGTAGAGAGTGTTCGCATATTGCGAAATATTTTGCGCGAGCCAGCTGTCGTTTATCACCGAGAGCGGTACGCGGCCAAACACCTCCTCGTAGAGGGTTGAAGCATCGAAGAAACGTATACCCGCCGCGATCGAGTTATAGAGCTTGGAGAAGGCGGCTGAAACGCGTGTATCGTTGAAATCGGCGATAATCGCGCGCGCATTATGGGCGGCAATCGCCCGGGTTATATCCTCGGCGAGTGTTTGGCTATGCGGCGCGAGCACTGCAGCAACACGAGACGGTGCCCGGTGCGCCATATTGAGCGCCGACTGAAGTTGCACAACCTCATGACCCTCCCCTACTAAAATTGCGTTCTCGGTTTTTTGGAGGCCAAGCCAGGGGAAGATCGCCGCGCGCCAAAAGAGCACCAGAAGAAAGGACACGGCGAGGTAGATGACGAGCAGTGTTTTTGGCGTAATGCCGAAATACGGGATCATAAAGAAAAACAGCCCGGCAAAAAGCACATTGACGGTTTGAGAGACGAGGAGCGTGTTAGAGAGCGCTCGGCGCGCGAGCACTATAGAGCGGCTCTCGTAGAGGCCTGCTACAAAAAACACGAGCGCCCAAACCAAAAACAGAAAAGAAAACGGTAAGAGGTGGTCAACGAAGAGGTCTCGGCTCGGCACCTCAAAGGCGCGCAGAAAAAGCGAGAGCCAGAGGGCGAATACGAAGAAACCGAGGTCCCCGAGGAAAAGTGCTATCTTTCGGGGGCGAAAAGCATTAGTCATATGGGTAGGATACTATAATAGTAACAAATATATGGGAAGAAAGGTTTTGTACGTTATTACGAAGTCGAACTGGGGCGGCGCGCAGCGCTATGTCTTTGACCTGGCTACCCGCCTACCCCGAGACGAGTTTGATGTGGCGGTAGCCTATGGAGAGCCTGGAGCCCTGGCGACGAGGCTTCGAGAGGCCGGCATTACAACCTATGAACTCACTTCGATGCGGCGAGATATCTCTCTGTTTACAGACTGGAGGAGTTTTTGGGAGCTTGTGCGCCTCTTTAAAAAAGAAAAGCCGGACGTGGTGCACCTCAATAGCTCAAAGGCTGGCGGAGTGGGGGCGCTTGCTGCCCGGGTGGCGGGGGTAAAAAAGATTATCTTTACCGCGCACGGCTGGCCGTTTCGAGAGTCCCGAAACATCCTTTCTCGAACTCTCATTTGGCTAGCAAGCTACGCGACCGCCATTCTCTCTCACGCGGTTATCTGCGTCTCCGATTACGACCTAAGCCAAGCGAGGTTCATGCCAGGAGTAAAAGCATTGCGTATCTATAATGGTATCAGCCAGATGGAGTTTGGCTCGGGAGAAAAAATCCGCAGTGCCTTCCCTGCCGGGGCGCACATCACCGGCACCATAGGAGAACTTAATAAAAATAAAAATCAGCAGGCGCTCATCGAGGAAGCGCAAAAAAATCCTGATATGTATGTGGCGATCGTAGGAGAGGGCGAAGGGCGCAAAACTCTTGAAGATAAGATCAGAAAAAATAGTTTAGAAGGTCGGGTCAAACTATTTGGCTTTATGCCTGCGAGCGAAGTCTTGCGCGGATTCGACACATTTGCACTACCCTCCCTTAAAGAAGGCCTGCCGTATGTATTGCTCGAAGCAAAGCAAGCAGGCTTACCTATCGTGGCGAACCGCACCGGTGGTGTTGGAGAAATACTTGACGCAAAAGATATGGGTGACTTTTCGCTTGCGAAAATGATTAAGGAGACGCTCGAGCTTTATAATTAAACATCATAGCCGCCGCTAAACTCCCGACTGTAGGCCTCGCGATGTGCTGCACCCGCATATTTGTTCATACCGGAGAGCATACCGAGCGCCAAAAACTCGGCCAAAATATGCGAGCCGCCGTAACTCATAAATGGTATGGTGGTGCCGGTCACGGGGAGCACCCCAAGGTTGATCCCCACATGAAGCCCGAAGTGCGCCAGGAAATAAAAGAATACGCCGAGTGCAAAAAGAGTCTCAAAATTTGAAGCGCCGCGCGCGGCAATGATGACGATTCGTACAAATATCACTCCAAAGAGGCCGAACACGATAACGATGCCGACAAAGCCCCACTCCTCGGCAAATGCCGCAAAGATAAAGTCGGTTTGATACTCCGGCAGGAAACGGAGTTTGCTTTGGGTCCCGTAGCCCACCCCTTTGCCGAAGAGCTGACCCGAACCCACAGCCACGGTCGATTGGTACGCATTATAGCCTGCACCGTGGATGTCGGCGGTCGGATTGATGAAGGTCATAATGCGCGTGCGCTGATAGTCGTGGAAGCCAAAGAACCATAGCCCCGCAAATGCAACGAGCCCCACCATAAACAACCCGGCGAGATGTAAACGTGAGATGCCCGACACAAACACCATACCGAGCCATATGAGGAAGATGATGATAGCCGAGCCGAAGTCCGGTTGTATCGCCACAAGCCCGAAGACGATCCCCGCGTAGATGCCGGAGACCAGAACGTGCCGGATATTGCGGATCTCTATGTGCCTGCGGGAAAAATATTTGGCGAGCGTGATGATGAGCGCAATTTTTACAAACTCAACCGGCTGCAAGGCAAACGGCCCCAAATCAAACCACGACTTAGCACCCTTGGTTGCTTGTCCGAGCAACACGAGCACAATGAGCGGGATGAGTACCGCACTGTAGATCCCCGCCGTCACGCCGCCGCGCCGCAAAAACCGCCAGTCAACAAAGCTCGCGCCAAAAAATACAATAACGCCAAGCGCTATCCAAATGACCTGGCGTATAAACAGCGGGTCCTTCCCCGCGAACGAGTCCATAGTGAGGAGCCCGAACGCACAGAGTGTGAGCGCGGCCGCAAAGGAGAGCCAGTCTATCGAGCTGGTTTTTTTCTTGGCGAGCGAGAGCGATTTCATTTCTAGAAGGACGGAAGTACGGTGACCTCCGCGCGAGCAATGTTTTGCACAACCTCAGGCCAGGTAAAGGTAACTGTTGCCGAGGAGCGCCGAGTAATTTTTGCTACCGTTGATTTTGATGCGGCGCGGGCGACCCCATCGATATCAAAGAGTACCGCGACCACTTGTACTTTTTTTGCATCTTCAAAGGAGTCGTTGACGACCGACGCCGAGAGCCTGCCGTTTTCGTACGCGCTGGTGTTAGAGATGCGCAGCTTCTCAACCGAATCGACCGGTATTTTGTTCCACGAAAGAGGCGCACTGTCTGAGAAATTAAAGAAAGTGCGCGCCACCTCGCG
>Ga0172379_10009794_pt1 | contig 11735 bp, 9 predicted proteins | sample GrowelOW334metaG_FD_119756 | JGI IMG/M metagenome (GOLD analysis project Ga0172379, IMG submission 119756) | Groundwater microbial communities from an aquifer near a municipal landfill in Southern Ontario, Canada - Groundwater well OW334 metaG | ecosystem: Environmental > Aquatic > Deep... | reverse complement strand
TTTCTAAGGTGCCATTTTTTTCTTTGTAAGCAAACACAGCTTCAATATCCAAATCCTCTGCATAGATTCCACCTTTGGAATCAGAAATTGCGACAACTTTATAGCCTTCTTGTTTTAAAATTTTTGCCATAAAACCACCCACATTTCCCATACCCTGAATAGCTATTTTTGTTTCTCCTGGAACTAAATTTAATTTTTTAGCTAATTCTTTAAACACGTAAACTCCGCCTTGAGCTGTTGCAGTTTCACGTCCCTCAGAGCCACCATCAGGAATTGCCTTGCCAGTAATTACGCCTGGATCGGCATGTCCTAATAATTTTTCAAATTCATCACGCATCCAGCCCATAATTTTTGGTGTGGTATACATGTCTGGTGCTGGTACATCTACTTGCGAACCAATATTGCGCCAAATTTTTTGAATATATCCACGAGACATTCTTTCTAATTCACCCTCAGATAATTCTTTGGAATTTACAATTATTCCACCTTTACCTCCACCCATTGCAATATTTACTGTCGCACATTTTACCATCATCCAAAAAGACAAGGCTTTTACTTCATCTAAACTAACATTCTGATGATAACGAATACCGCCCTTGTATGGTCCTAAAGAATTATTAAATTGTGAACGGTAGCCAGTAAAATTCTTAACTTCACCATTATCCATTTTCACAGGAACTGAAACTGTTAAAATTCTGTCTGGCTGACGCAAAATTTCATGGATATTCTTATCCAAATTCATAATCTTGGCGGCCTTATCAAGCTGTACAAGAGCGTTTTCGAAAGGATTGTTCATACTCGAAGTTATAAAGTTATCCCGCCAAAGGCGGATCCGCCTCGGGCGGAAAAGTTTATAAAGTTGAAAGTTGCAAACGACCAAATTATTGTACTCTTCTATATATTTGTACGCAAGTGTGGAAAAGTAAAACAGTCCTAGAAGGACTGTTTTACTGTTTAAATGTCTTTATACGGTTCTTCTTTTTCTAATAAATCTCACTACTCCCCAAACTACCAAACCAATAACTAACCAAAGTGGGATATAGACAATAAACCAAATAATCACATTAACTAATATTTTTGCCAAAGCCACTAAATTTCTAGCGGCTGCTTTTACTTCGGCCCATGGTCTCCATTTGTTAGTATTATCTACTGATGGCAAAACACTGGGATCTGTTGATAAATAAACTGTCAAAGTTGACAAGTCAGCGCTTTGTTTTAAGTATTTCATTCGACCTTGGATCCTTTCAATATTAGAACGAACATTGGTTAATTCACGTTGTACTGCCAACACATCTTCAATCTTTACTGCTCTTTGCATAATTTGTAAAAACTGAGCCTCACTAGCGCGTAAATTATTTAGTTGTGCATCCAAATCTACATATTCTTCTGTTACGTCTTGCCCATCTACTCTTTCACTTTCTACTTGACCCATTTGTTTTACATCTGCGACCCCACTATCAAATACTTTGGCTGGAATACGAATAGTAATTTCTCCATATGGCGAGACACCAGATTTCTCTTCGTTGCTGGTTACCACAAAACCGCCCTTGTCTTCAGCATATTTAGAAATTTTACCAATCGTTTGGCGTACGTCTTCCACAACCATTGATAATGAACCAGTTTTAATAATTAATCTATCGACTGCACTATTGGTTGCATTTCCATTACTAACTACTTTAGCCAAAGAATCATCAGCTGCTGTTGGAGCAACCATAGGCACTCCGGCAAACGATTCGCCTTTTGTTACAGTCATATTGTCAGTTCTAACTCCAAGCCCACTCTCAACCATTTGATAATCACCAACCACTGTACGACTTTGGCTTAAATAAATACCTACAACCAGCAATACCAAAACAACTGGTATGCCTATCCACAGAATTAATTTCCAGGTTTTTGACATAGAAAAAAATTAGTAAATTAAGACTAACTATATTTTACACCAAATCTGTATACCACGCAATAAAAAATGTGTTTGTGATATTAAAGACGCCCATCAGGGCGTCTCTACTTTATAACTCAATAACTTTATAACTTTATAAACTCTACATGTGTTTCTCCACCATTCCTTTTAACTTCTCTTTTGGCACACCACCAATCATTTGATCAATTACTTCTCCACCTTTAAAGAGCAAAAAAGTAGGAATACTCATTACTTGATACTTGCCAGCAATAACTTGATTTTCATCGACATTTAATTTACCAATTTTAACTTTTGTGTCAGAAATTTCTTTGCCAATTTCCTCAACAATCGGCCCCATCATTTGGCAAGGACCGCACCAAGGCGCCCAAAAATCCACTAACACTGGTACATTTGATTTTAAAACTTCCTGATCAAAATTTTGATCTGTTAAAATTAGTTCTGACATATAGCATTGATTAAAACTGATTAATAAATGATTTAAATTGAATAAATAACCCTGTCGCGTCTCACGCAACAGGGTATATTTTAACATTGAAAATTTTGTCTGACAATGGTGGATAACTAAACTGTCAAGCTGCTAAAGCATAGCTATCATTTATTCCTTGTTTCTTCTCTGCCTTTGCACCCTCAATCTCTTTTTTTGACGGAATCCAAGTACTGCCGTGCATTTCTCTATAAAAATTTTCTGTTACTTGAATATCTTCTTTTAAAATCTTTTCAATAATTTTTTCTTTAGTTTGTTTTCTATTAAAATTCATTTCCACATAAACTTTTACACAAGTTTCAAATAACTTTTGGTCCTGTTCTGGTAAAGCATACTTATATTCCTTGCCACCATTTTCTTCTACTGGTCCTTTTTCTTCACCTTCAGTTTCCGCAAACAAAAATAAAAATTCTTGATTGTGAATTTTTATATTAAAACCCATTTCACTGCTTAAATATTGCCAACGAGGATTTTGATTGAATTGTTGTCCTTCTAAGCCTGAACCAAAAGAAGTAACCAAACTGCTCTCTAATATTCTTTTAGCTTCTCCTGCTTTATTTTTAGGGATTACAAAAATTGGAGCTGAATCAAAATTTTGTGCACGTCCAAGTCTGGCTGAATCAAGACCAGCTGTTTTAGAATTATCAGCACCATCAACAGACTTTCTGGCCACAAACATATTATCCGCACCAATCTCCCTAAAAGCTTCGATTAACATTTTTACAGCATTACCATCAATTTTATCTTCTGCAACTTGTACTTCAACTTGGCTCACTGCATCATTAGGTTTGTCTGCATCAATTTTTCCTTTTACTTCACCAACAGCTGTCTTATCAAAATCTTCTATTCTAACTTTTTGTCGATCCACAAAACCAAAATCTTTTAAAGGCATTACTTCGATAGTGGCATTCGCTCCTGCCAGCTTAGCCCTGTAATTGCCATCTAATTTTTGAAATATTTCTGGTTTTCCAGTTTGTTCAACTTTACCAGTTTGTTCTGACTTATTTTCAACTGATTCTGGATGTCTTTTCTCCATTTCTGCAGAAGCAATTTGATTTATTTGATTGGGAAGCATAAAAGAAAATCAAAACTTATTTTTGCTGATAAATGATAAAACTAACATTGTCGGCCTGACCTGAACCCTCTAAAAACTTTAAATGCAACAACTTTAAATCATGACCATATTCTCTAATGGCCTTAGCAATTTCTTCTTCAGACATATCAAAACCATCTGAGGAAATAATTACCAAACTACCACTTTCTAAATCAAACTCTTCTACTAATTCTGGTCTATTTAACATTACATGCCCTTTGGGAGTTAATTGTTCTTTTGCATTTGTAACTTTCACTAAAGTGGTATCTTGTTTAAATCCTTTTTCATCTCGCCTTAAAACATTGGTTATTGGGTTAGGAAATCTAGAAATTGTCTCTGGTAAACACATTGAAATTTTAAGTTGTTCATCTTTATCCCCTCCCAAACCAATTGCCGTCTTAGTTATTTCGTCTTGTAAATAATTATGATCTCTAGAAATACCCACTAAATTAGCGTCTCTTGAATAAACTCTAATACGAGAATCACCAGCGTGAACCGCTCTTAACTTTTTTTTCTCTACCTGAAAAGCAACAATTGTGGTGCCCATTTCACTTAAACTTGGATCACCAGCAACCTCTATATTTATTGCCTTGGCTGTTTTTTCCAAAAAAACTTTATCTTGTGCTTTACTTCCTTCTGTAACTGCTTTTAATGATTCTCGAACAGCAATGCTACTTGCTTTACTTCCACCTTTCTTGCCACCCATACCATCGGCAAGCACGTAAAAATTATGGTCAGGCAAAACACCCACGCTGTCTTCATTGGCGCCCCTACCCATTCTGGCATAAGTACTAAGCAAATACCTGCCTTCTTCTGTTTCACCGCGGGCAGCACTTTCTTTTCCTTCAGTAATACTATATACATCTCTACTTTCTCCCAACTCTAAAACTTCTCCTTCCTTTACAGCTTCAGACGCTTCACTACTTGTTGTTCCTGTATATGAACTATCAGCCGCATGACGAACTTCTGAGGGTCTTCTTCTAAATCCCAAAAATTCAAACATAAAATTCAATTAAAAACAGGAGGCTATCTACCTTCTGTTAAAGTTTATTTAACCAAAAACGATTTTTCTAGCTTTTGATTCTTCGGTATAAAATTCGAGTACATCGCCGACTTCAATTTTAGCCTTGCCTTCAAAATGAATTCCACATTCTGTACCAGCGGCGACTTCTTTAGTATCCTGCTTACCGACCTGACAAGTTGGAACTTTGCCCAAACCAACAACTAGACCGCCTCTTTTAATTCTTGCCAAACAATCTCTCTTTACTTTACCAACTTCAATTCTACCACCCACTGTTTCAGAATTTTTTTCTGTTCTAAAAATTGCTAAAACTTTCATATTACCAAGTTCGGTAACAATTTTTTCATGTTCTAATAATTTTTCCATTTCATCTTTAACCCAATTAATTAAATCGTAAATAATTTCGTAACGTAAAAATTCTAAATTCTTTTCTCTTACTACTGTTTCGGCATCCGGGCTTAAATTAACATGAAAACCTACAACTTTAGCATTGCCAGCCTCGGCTTTATTTACGTCATCCAAATTTACATTACCTAAACCTTTACCAACAATTTTTACACCAACTTCTTCGTGCTTAATTTTTTCGAGTGAACCAATAATGGCTTCCAAAGAACCAAGTACATCGGCTTTAACCAGAACATTTAAAGTCTTTTTGCTTTTTATTTCTTCTTCAGTATCAGTTTTATTAATATAGGTATATTTTTCTGCCCCAGTTTGCTGAGTCTTCTTTTGCTTTACATCAATCAACTCAGCACCCAAGGCTTTACTAACATCTAAAATATCTCCTACTTCTGGCGCTACTTTAAAACCAATAATTTGAGCTGGATTGGAAGGTCCAGCAAATTCAATATTTTCTCCACGATAATTTTTCATGGCTCGCACTTTTCCATAAATTTCACCATTAACAACTAACGGATCATTTTTATGTAAAGTACCTTGTTGCACCAAAACTGTGGCTACTGGACCCACATTTTTATCCATGTGTGATTCAATAATTGTGCCAGCTGCCGGCATATTGGGATCAGCCTGAATTTTTTCCTGATTCATGTCTGCCACCAAAAGCACCACATCTAATAATTTATCAATATTTAATTTTTGTTTTGCAGAAATTTCTACCATGGGCACCTCGCCACCCCAATCTTCAGAAATAATATTGCGCTGTGACAATTCGTTGCGAACTCTTTGAGGATCGGCACCTTCTTTATCAACTTTGTTAATTGCTACAACCATTGGTAATTTTGCAGCTTTAATAATATTGATAACTTCTTCGGTCTGCGGTTTTACACCATCGTCGGCTGCCACTACCATAATGGCAATATCGGCAACTTTAGCGCCACGCGAACGCATCACAGTAAAAGCTTCATGACCAGGAGTATCAATAAAAGTCATGGCCTTCTCTTCTTTAGTTTTAGGATCTTTCCAAATTGTTTGGTAAGCACCAATATGCTGAGTAATTCCACCAGACTCAGTATCAATTACATGGGTAGAACGAATAGCGTCTAATAATTTTGTTTTACCATGATCAACATGACCCATTACCACGACAATTGGCGCACGCGGTTCCAAATTAGTAGCTTTAGCAATCGCTTCTTCTAAAGATTGCGAACGCAAATCTTCTTTGGTTGTGTCTACTTTTTGTGCCCCATCTTCTTTTTGAGAAGAAAAACCCATTTCTTCAGCAATAATTGAGGCTGTTTCAAAATCAATATTCTGATTTTGATTAGCCAAAATACCATTTTTCATTAATTCCGTAATAACTTGAGTAATCGGCAAATTTAATTTTTCGGCAAAACTACGAACAGTAATTAAATCTGGCAAAGTTACCATCTGCCCGCTCTCGCGACGCAATTCTTTTTCCTTTTTCTTTTGTTCTTCCAATTCTTTTCTTTTCTTTTCTTCCAAATCACGTTTAATAAATTTCCACTGACGAATAATTTTATCAGCCACACGATCATCTACTTTAACAGCGCGCAAACCAATATCAAAACCATACTTTGGTAAAACATCAAGTAAATCTTTGGTATTAATTCTTAATTGTCGAGCGAGTTCTGAGACATTCATAGAAACTTACGGATAACGGATAATCCTGATTTACGGATACCGTGTTTTTATTTTAATAAATTTGGATTTAAAATTCTCTTAATAAATAAATTCTGAGGGTAAAAATTTACTAAAATCAATAATTCTTTATTGCTTGACACCAAATACCTCAAACACTGATGATAAACGTTTTTTGACAAAATAGGTACAACTTTCACTTCAACTATTATTGTATTTTCCACCAAAAAGTCCAATCTATTCCTTCCTTCTTTCTCGCCAACAAACGTTATTGGCAATATAAATTCTCTTTCATAATTCAAACCTTTAACACTCAAACCACGCTCTATAGCATCACAATATATTTTTTCATTTCTGTAACATCCTAAATAATTATGTGTAGTGTACAAAATTCCCCTTATTTTATAACTCAATTCTTCATGCAACAAATTAACCCTTCCCATAATTACAGATTCGGTACCCGTATTTTACGGATTTTAAAGTAAGAGAATTATACGTAAAAACTAGCAATAAGTCAATCGCCATCCGTAAATCAGGATTATCCGTTATCCGTAAGTTAAATTATTAACCAAAATACTTCTTCTCCAACTCCCCTACTTTTCCATCCACTTCTTCTATTTTTATTGGCGACACTTCTCCACTCTTTTCAATCAACTCAATCACCACTTTCAAAATATGTTTCATTCCAGGAATAATATGATTGTTGCGATCTTCAGCATAAGAAAAACGAATGTGTCCACTGCCCATTTGACCAAAATCCGAACCCGACAAAGTAGCAACACCTCTTTCATACAACAGCCAATTACGAAATTCTTTGTCACTCTTAATATTTAAGTCCTCACGCACATATTTTAAATTCAAAACGCGAGTAAAGCTAGGAAATAAATAAAAAGCACCTTCGGCTTCATTGCAAACTATGTAAGGCTTAAGCAAATTTAAAGCTTCGGAAACAAAACCACCTTTTTTCTCATATTCCACAAAATCTTTATTAATAATTTCTTGAACTTCATTTTGTACACTAGCATAATGACAGCCATCCAAATCTACATCACCAAAAACTGCACCAGCCACAATCTGCTCCATTTTATTTACATTACTCCATTTATTAATGGCAAAACGTCCAAAAATTTCTATTAACCATTCTGGAGCCACGATAAAGCCCAAACGCCAGCCAGTCATCGCATAATTCTTGGAATAGCCATTTAAATTAATCGTCCAGTCTGTCATGCCAGGAATTGAAAGAAAACTAAAATGTTTGCGACCACCAAAAACAATCTGATCATAAATATCGTCAAAAATCACAAAGAATTTATATTTTTTAACCAATTCTGCAATTGCTTCTAATTTTTCCCTACCAATCATCATGCCGGTGGGATTTTGTGGAGTATTTAAACAAAGCAACTTAACTTGAGAATTTTCAGCAATCAATTTTTCTAAATCCTCTACTCGATATTCCAAAGTTTGTTTTTCTTCATCTTTAAAAGCCTGCCAATGCAATATGCCATCATGGTTATAAAATTCCGCCATTGATTCATAAACAGGATAACCTGGATCTTGCACAATAATTTTGTCCCCTGGCGCACAAAGAGCTTGTATTGCCATTTCAATTACCGGCTTTCCACCAGGTTGTAGCAAAATATTTTCCTTTTTAATTTCCACGCCGCGAGTCTTACTCCAATACTTAGCAATATTTTCTCGCACTTGTGGGTAGCCTGCAAAATGACCATACTTGGTCTGCTTATCTTTTAAGGCCTGAATTGCCACATCAATAATTGGTTGTGGCGTTTTAGGTCCAGTATCACCAACATGAAATTTAAAAATTTGCGAAAATTTTTTTGAACTCTCTACAGCCATCACTTCTGCACCAAAGCCAAAAGCAGTTTCTGTACCCAAATAATTTAAGTTAGGGTTGATGGTGACATTAGGTGTTAGACCTTTGTCAGTAAGGAATTTTGGTAGATTCATAAAAATAGGCTTACAAGGCCTACAAGGCTTACCAGGCTTACAAAAAAGCCTTGCGAGCATCGTAAGCATTGTAAGCCTTGTAAGCGTAAATAATTATTAATTTATTTCCAAAACTTTTTCCTCAACTGTTTTTTCTGGAATTGGCTTTTCATCCACTTTTTCTTCATCTTCTTTTATCAATAATTTCAAAGCTCTTATCATCAATTCTTTATCTAAATCATCCTCGGAAATTCCCCCTGGTAAAAAAGCCTGATTACTTCTATTCAAAACAAACGAGCCACCTTCTACTCTTTCTAATAATTTTTTTATACTGCCAATTCTAGTTGTCTTTGGTCCTTTTTCTTTTAGCATAAACTTTTATTGAGGCTTACAAAAAGCCTTGTGAGCATCGTAAGCACTGTAAGCCTTGTAAGCCAGTTTAAATTACAAATTAATATTTAAAATTTTCTTCTTTATATCTTCGCTTGTTAATTCAGCTAGTTTATATACTTCATTCACTGTCCCCGATCTTAAATAATTATCAATAGAGATTGTACGCTTTTCATAATCATTCGGCAAGAGGAAGGGATATAAAAACCCTTTCCAACCATTGTGAACTGTTACAGCAATTTCCCGATCTTCATCAGAAAATATTTCATTAGCTTTTTTCGGATTTATTTTTCTTAATTCTTCAAATAATTGTGGCGAAGTCACAGCGACAACTTTTACACCCAATCCCTGCTTTTCCAATTCTGGCACTGCTTCCATCGTATTCGCAAGCGGTATCGCTCCACTCACCACAATCACAACATCTGATCTTTTGATCTTCTGATCTTTTGATCTTTCACTTTCATAAAACATATATGCCCCATTAACCGCATCAGACGCCTTTGATTGTCCTACACTTCTATCCAACACAACTGTATCTGGTCGACTAACCGACAACGCAATTGGCTCCCCTTTTTCCAATGCATAAAACAACATTTCAATTGTTTCATTGGCATCCATTGGTTTATAAACTTTTATTCCAGGATAAGCAGTAAACATACTCATCCAATACATTCCTTGATGCGTTGGACCGTCTTCACCTGTCTCTGGGCCATCATGCGCGGCCAACATAATAAAAAATCCGGCTGTTTCTGGTTTAAGATGATTACCAATCAAAGCCATGCGCACAGAATTCGCCATCATGGAAGTAAAAACAGCATAAGAAGAAAAAACTGACACTGGTTGAAATCCACCAGGCAAAACATCTTGCGTCAAAGCACAAGACAGCATTGCCATATTTTGTTCAGCGATACCAAATCTAATTCCTCGACCATAAGGATTTTGGCGATTAATTATTCCATAAACAGCTTCGGCTTTGTCTGTTAAAATTGATTTACTAAGGTCCCCTGTACCAGCATAAAAAAATGCGCTTTGTTTCATTAACCATTCAAACCAAGCCTGAGTAGCTTTTCTAGTAGCTACTTTTGTCCCTGGTTCAAAAACTAATTCTTTTGGCAATTCAGCCGGGCGCTTGATAAAACGAGGATTTACAAAAGGACGTCCACTTAAAGCAGTTTCCATTTGTTTCACTAATTCATTTTCATTTTTGATTTTTGATTTTTGATTTTTGATTCTATCTGCAACATACTTAACTAATTCTTCATCAATCTGACTAACGACTACTTCAATATCTTTTCCAACTTCTTTTTCAACGCCGGGAATATCAAATCCTAATTCTTTCATTATCTTTACATATTCATCATGCTTGGCAGGATTACCGTGTGAACCGGCAGTATTTTCTTTTTCACCATAACACTTACCTTTTTTGGTGTGAGCCAAAACAACTGTTGGACTACTATTAGAAAAACCCTCGGCTGCTTTTCTATACGCATAAATTAATTCTAAAAAGTTTTCTCCATTAACATCAATTACATTCCAACCCAAACCCAGCCACTGATTTATATATGGGCTAGACATTACTTCTGTAATATTTCCATCAATGCCAAAATTATTATAATCAAGTGACACTATTAAATTACTAGATCCTGTGGCAACTGCCACGTTTCGAGCTTCGTAAGTTATTCCTTCTTCGGTTTCAGCATCCCCCACAAATACCCAAACTTTGATATCCAAACCCGAAGATTTCTGCGCAATTGCCAAACCAGTGGCAGCCGAAAGCCCATGCCCAGATGCACCAGTGGCAATATCAGAAAAAGGATAATAATTTTCTGTGTGTCCTTGTGGCCCGTCTGCATGTCTAAAACGTGTTAAATTTTCTGGAAAAACTATTTTGTCAACATTTTCCAATTTAACTCCTGCTTGACGCAAACACTCATAAATAAAACTCATGCCACCATAAAGGCCAGGTGAACAATGACCTGCCGACCAAACCATTCTGTCGCGACCAGAATTTTTAAAATCAACTGCGTCAAAAGCCATTGAGGCTAAAGTGATTGACAAAAATTGTTCAACCTTTGAAGAACTTCCACCTGGATGTCCAGACTGACTTGCTTCTATTGAAGCAAACATAAGCCCACGCATAATCCGCGCAGCTTTTTGTAATTTTTCTACCTCTATCCCTTCTAAATTTTCTAATTCCAATCCTTGTAAATTTATATATTCACCACCACTCATTTGTTTTTGAAACCGTTCTGGTTCTTGATTTTTTAATTTTTCTAATTCTTCTTGATTTAAAATGTTGTAAGACATAGTGCTTTAAGCAATAAGCAGATTAAGCAGAATAGGCAGATTAAGCTATTGGTAAACTTATTCTGCTTACTCTGCTTAAAAACTTAATCTGCTGACAAAATTATATCACTTCTTGACAAAAGGTCAATTTTGTGCTATAATGCATTGTTATATCCGTGCCAATTTTTGGTCTAGATATGGAAACCTTTAAAACCTAGAGTCGATTTGGTGCCATTTTTGCCTATTTACAAATGAGTAAAAACGGCGCCAAATCAGCCAACAAGCTGATGGCAAATTCCGTTCACTGGGAAGATGGAGGAAACAGATGCACAATTGCCCAAAGTGCGAAAAAAAGTGCGGGGACGACTGGAACTTCTGCAAGGCGTGCGGGGCCTTGCAGCCCGGCAAGACCCCGCCCGAGTTACCTGGGCAGAAGGATCCCCGGCTCTGCGCCGGGGAGCACCCGGCGCTCAAGCCCCCGAACAAGGAGCCGCCCACCAAGGTGGTGCGGCGCAAGGGATTCTTACGTTTCTTCCCG
>Ga0172379_10009793_pt1 | contig 11736 bp, 13 predicted proteins | sample GrowelOW334metaG_FD_119756 | JGI IMG/M metagenome (GOLD analysis project Ga0172379, IMG submission 119756) | Groundwater microbial communities from an aquifer near a municipal landfill in Southern Ontario, Canada - Groundwater well OW334 metaG | ecosystem: Environmental > Aquatic > Deep... | reverse complement strand
TCTTCTACTTCAATTTTGTGCACGGCTTCCATGCCCAGTTCCGGATAATCAATTACTTCAACCTTACGAATTGAATCCTGGGCCAAGCGAGCAGCCGCACCACCAATGGTGCCTAGATAGAACCCACCATACTGACCGCAAGCAGCGCCAACGTTTTTAGCGCGGTTCCCTTTAGCCAGTGTGACTAGACTTGCTCCTCGGCTCATCAATATGTCAGCGTAAGAGTCCATGCGCCCAGCCGTTGTTGGGCCAAACGAACCCGAAGCATAACCAGCAGGGGTCTTAGCAGGTCCCGCATAATAAATCGGGTGATTGCGAGTGTACTCAGGCAATTCCTCGCCTTTCTCTACCAACTCTTTCCATTTTGCGTGCACAATATCGCGCGCGACAACTAGTGTTCCAGTCAGCATAACGCGAGTACCAGGAGGCTTTCCAGCCATGCTCGCTCTGATTTCTGACATAGGTCTGCTCAAGTCAACTCTGATACTCTCTGCACCTAAATCAGTCGGTTCAACTTCAGGCAAGAAGCGGGCAGGATCGGTCTCTAGCTGCTCTAACCAAATTCCATCTTTGTTGATTTTCGCTAGAATTTGTCTATCAGCACTACACGAAACACCGATGCCCATTGGCAAACTGGCACCATGCCGAGGAAGGCGAACAACGCGCACATCATGACAGAAATATTTTCCACCAAACTGTGCGCCAATTCCTAGCTTGCGAGTAATCGCTAAAACCTCTTTCTCAAGAGCTAAATCACGGAAAGCGCGACCACTCTTATCGCCTTCGGTTGGCAGTGTGTCTAAGTAGTGGGTGCTTGCCAGCTTCACTGTCTTCAAAGTCATTTCAGCTGTAAGGCCGCCAATGACCACAGCTAAGTGGTAAGGAGGGCAGGCAGACGTGCCTAAGCCACCAATCTTTTCGGTAAGCAGTTTGGCCAAAGATGCGGGATTAAGAGTAGATTTGGTCTCTTGTAGCAAATAGGTCTTATTGGCTGAGCCACCGCCTTTAGCAATGAACATAAACTCGTAGGTAGCACCAGATTCAGCGTAAATTTCAATCTGTGCTGGCAAGTTAGAGCCGGTGTTAGCCTCTTGATACATGCTCAGGGGCGCCATTTGGCTGTAGCGCAAATTGCACTCGGCATAGGTTTTTTTGATGCCTTCGGCTAAAGCTGCTGCATCGTCTGCATCGGTCCAAACATGATCGCCTTTGTGGGCAACAACTATGGCTGTGCCTGTATCTTGACACATGGGCAAAGTTCCACCAGCAGAGATGCTAGCGTTTTTCAGTAGCTCTAAAGCAACGAATTTATCGTTGGCAGTGGCTTCCTGGTCATCTAAAATAGAGCGGAGCATCTTTAGATGGCTCTCGCGCAACAAGTGCGAAACATCTTTGAAAGCGGCTTTGGCCAACATTGTTAGAGCTTCAGGTTTGACCACTAACATTTCGCGACCATTCCACATCTCAACAGAAACATGTTCTTTGCCTAAGAACTTGTATTGAGTGGTGTCTTCGCCCAAATGAAAAATGCTTCCTGCGCTCTGCGACATGATTTTCTCTCTCACACTGTTTTGACAACCATATTTTACTGACAATGGTTGGCTATCTGGATTTTCAGCCGCTTTCTTTTCGTTTTTTACTTGTCATGCGGCTATTTTCCAAGATATTTGGCGGCGTCTCTGAGAAACCACACAGGGCCACACGGATCACAATTACATCGAAATAGTTGCATCCGCAGTCTTCAAGGATAGGAAGATACGTATGTCCCATGTAGTTTTGAAAGCGTATATTGAATTGTGAGCTTTCATACGGAGACTTCTGGTTAGCATGTCTAAAACAGTCAAATTGGCAAGATGTCTTTTTTCAACATTACTAGTCCTGAGTTGTTCAATAAATTTGACGGCTCATTGCTCCGTACCGATAGATTTCAGTGGTTGCAATGAGCCACTGAGCAACTGGAAAAAAGAAGCTGAATTTGCAACCAGTGATAACTTAAAAGGCACTGTTTATGTTGCCTATGACACTACAACAGGATTGTTAAAAGAGATAACTACGCAAGATGAAGCTGAAAATGGTGATCCTCAAATCATTGGTGAAATGATCGATATATGTCTGCTTCAACAACCTTCTAAAATGTCATCTGGCCTTGGATGTCGGCTTCGTGTTGGATCTATTCAGCTACCTAAGTCTGAATCTCTGAATCAAGTCATTATCCAAAATAAAAATACTGCAGATAAAGCCATAATTCTCAGAGGTATCCCAACTCCAGTCCTGAAGCAATATCCAAATATTTTCAGCGAGGATGAAGTTTTTAACAACAAAAATTTTCGGGCTCTTCCATCAAGGCTATGTACTGTAAAAGACATTCAAAAATTTAGGCAACCGTGGATTGATTTTTTTACACGCCATGAAACATCGAGTAAAGAGCAACTTTTGGAAATTCTTAAATCAGTTGATGCCAAATACAAGAGTAAATATCTTTCTCTTCAATACTAGAAATAGATACTTTTGTTTTGCATCTGATTAATAAAGCAAAATCTTCAACGTCACGTTGGGGTCACGACCATAGTTTAGTGTGCAGGAATAGTTTAATTGATCACGCAGTGTTAGACCGTCAGATTGTGGCAAATCGCAGTCGCTTACAGCTTCCATGAATGATTCGAGCCGAGTAACTCTAGCAAGTTACTCGGCTTTAGCATTTCACTTTGCCACTACAGGCGGTGGCATTGCTAGCACAGCTAGCGCTCTTCAAATAGCTGCGATAGGTGATGTCCACTAAATCTCGCATAATCCAACACGAATGCATGTTGCTTTAATGTCAGCAGACGATCAAGGATAGGATATTCTTCTATTCATTTTCATTCACTGGTTAATTTCGCTAACACACTTATTTCCCCGACACAACTCAATCTCGCTGACGACACTGTCGTTCGATGGTTGTCGCATTTTTATAGCGAGTGGCAAGGGCAATTATCTTTTCAAGGTTGCTCCCGTTGTGACTTTCTTGGCACTGCACCAAACAGAAAGCAATCAAAATGTCCAACAGCACCCCCCTCTCCCGCACCCTCGTTACCATTGCCGTCTTCGCAGTGGGCTATCTCGTCATCATGGCTCTGCCTGGCATGAGCGCTCTTCAGCTTTCGGTCACCGGCTGGGGCTGGGCCGTTCTCATCGCCACCATGGTTTTGCTTCGCGTCGGCGTTCCGGCATTGTTCCGCAAGGCCTTCAACGTCAAATGGAGCTTCTCCAACGGCACAGTCTTCTTCGGCCACGTTCTCTCCTATGTGGCCTATGCTGCGGCCTTCCTCGTCAGCGCAGCCGTTGTGCCGTCGCTGGTGAGCTACTCCTCCGCCGGCCTCGTCGTGCTGCTCTCGGTTATCTGCGGCACTTGTGCCGGTACCGTTGATTGGCTGAACAAGCGCGGCTTCTAAGCCTAAACTCGGTCCTTCAATAGCTAGGCATCTGGATTCGTACCTCGGCGTAACTGCCGGGGTACGTATCTAGATGCGCTACCTAAAAACGAGATACGAAATGATCAATCACAGTCATGTTGCTATTCTCGGAATTCTTTTCATTTCCCGCAACTTACTACGGCAGATAGTTATAAGACCGATTTTTTTTGAAACCAGAAAGACTTGAAGAGAAGAAAAAAGCAGACGAGCACATGCTCGCCTGCTTTCAAAATACTAGATACGGCAAAGGCAGTCCCTATTCTTTTTATTGAAGCGCAGTAGCTGAAGCTAGTGCACCAGCATTTCGCGTTCAGCGATGGCAGCGGCGAGCACAGAGCGAATCTGCGACAGAGCCTCGACACCGCTGGCCGACTCCACAGCAACGCCGCTGCCAGTCGACTTCAGCATCACGGCTTCGGTGGTCAGCTCAGCACCGAGGCGGCGAGCGCCTGGCGAGAGAACCGAGAGCACACCTTCGCCGTTGAGGGCGTGAATGTGCAGCGTTCCCTGGCCGTGACGGTAGCTTCCGTGCGGCAGCGGAGCGAAGCTGAACCACATGTCGTCGTGGCTTTCAGCCGTGAAGAAATCGCCACGACGCAGACCGAGGTCACGCATGGCCTGGTTCAGTTCGTTGATGGCGTCTTGAAGAGCGTCGCCCTTCAGGTTGATGATGATCTTGTTGATGGCCTCCAGGCGGCCGAGATCACTCTCCAGAATCGCCACCAGCACCGGTACCGCGAGGGTGGCCGACATGCTGTAGAGGACGAAGTCACGGAGATTCTGCATTTGATTGCCAACTTTCATTGTGGCCTCCAAAGCTGAGGGTTGGGGTTGAAGAAAGAGGCTAGAGCACCAATCATCAGATGACGAATGACCTAGCCTGGACGTTATTTGTCATCACCGGCGTAGGCCAGCTTGACGGTGACAAAGAGCATGACCAGCGAAAGCAGCCCCCAGAGCACGCTCCAGAAAGCAGCTGGAAAGCCAGTCATTTGAGCCATGTTGGTGGCATCGGTGAACGAATGCGCACCGACCATTCCCAGCGAAAGTTTGCTCAGCCAGATGATGTCTGTCAGAGCGTTGATGCCGATGTGCACCCCGAGAAAGAGAAGCACAACCTGAGCCCAACGATCACTGAAGCGAACGCCAGCAAGAATCAGCGCCCCAGCCAAAGCGATGGCCACGGCGAAACTTCCAGCAGCCTGACCGACCCGACCGTCAAGGAAGAAGGTCTGGGTGATCCAAAACAAGCTGCCCAGAGCAATGATCGCGCCCAGGCCAATCAGAGTGCCGCGAGCAGCAGCTTGATTGCGTCCCAAAGCGATCATGAGGCAGCCGAAAAGAGTGGTGCCCAGATAGCCGGTCTGAAAGTAGACGAAGGGCATACCGCCAGCCGTCATGGTCAAACCAGCATGCCCCTCGCCATCGCTGACGATTGTGAGGCCGTGCACGCTGCCACCGGTGGCGACGCAGAAAATGGCATGACCAAGTTCATGCAGCGTGGTGTCGAGCAGCTCGAGAGGCACCAACAGATAACGCACAGCAGGCTCTTGCATCAGCACAAGACTGAGCAAAGCCATGGCGCAGAGCCAGAAAATGGAAGCCTTGGGTGGCTTCGTTTGTTCCAATTTCATCGATGCTCCTTATTTAGGTTTTGCGAGATTTGGCAATGCGAGCCAGCTCATGCGGATGCTCAGCCAAGAGCTCACCTCTGAGATAGCGCAGCGCACCAAAAAATCCCGCTTGCCGATGGCGGTCAAAAAACTGCTTGTCGCCTTCTTTCATGCATTTCAGTTGCACATGCAGCAAGTGCAAGAGAGTTGCAGCGACAGAACCCGGCCCCACAACAATGTCTGCAATGCGGTCGCAACTGTCTTCGTGAATGCGACTGATGAGAGCTGCCACCATATCGCCAAGCGAGCTGGCAAGCCAACACACGCTCGGAATGATCAGAGCCAAAAGCAACAGGTGCCAGCCCATGTAGGCGTGCAAGAACAAGGCTCCCATCAACAATCCTGACCAGGCGACAATGTTGACGCTGGCGCAAAACATGTCGAAGAGATAAGTGCGCAGAAGCACATGAGCAAGCTCATGGGCCAGCAACGTGCGTCGTCCGGCAGCACTAAATCCAGCTGTTAGTATGTCGCTGGTAATCAGAATGGCCGGCCGCTTCGTCGCAGCTGCTGGTGCGTAGACCTTTATAGACAGTCCTTTTCGCGCACTAACAAACCAGCGTGGTTTGCCAACAGCCAAGATGGTGCTGAGACTTTCCAACTCACAGCTGAAAGCATCCAGATGTTCGTCGTCGGCTTCAACAGCATAGCGGTTGCGCGTCCATTGCTCTATGCCACTGGCATTGAGCAGCAGACGTACCTGCCAATCTTTGACACAGTGGCGAAGAACCACAGCGCAAAATGCCAACGGCATTAGATACATCGGCACCGACCAACTCCACAGCTGAAGCGAGGAGCCGAGCAACAGGGGCGAGAAAAGACCAGCGATGCCAATGCCGCTCCAGAGTGCAAGCACGAGCAGGCAGAGGCCCCAGCAGCGCATTTGCGCCCAGAAGACCGGTGGAGGAATAGCGAGATACTTCATCATCAAAGACTCCTTATGATTGCTCAAAAGGAGTGGGGTCAGCACATGGCCGACCCCTCCTTTGAGATTAGCTGATAACGCGCTGTGCCGGCAGCTTCTCGATTTTCACCGAGCGGCCGTCGTAGGAGACGAGCATGCGCAGAACGAAGCGCGTGGTGCCCGAGTGAATGCCGCGCCAGCGGTCGATCCAGTCGAGCAGTGCGAAGCGGCCGTAGCTCTCCTTCACTTCCATGCACGAACCCGGCTCCATGACGAAGACGCCATGGAAGCGGTAGAGGATGGCCGCGGACGGGCCGTAGCCAGCCGAGGTCATGTAGGCATCAGATTCCGAGACCAGAGCGCGGCAATCGCCGTGCACAGGTGCGACCGAATGCGGCTCGGCGTGAACTAGCGAGCAGTCGACGATGACGAGAGCCGCTTCGCCACTGTGAGCGATGGACGACTTGACGTTCTCGCTGTTGAGCGCCAGTTCGTCGCCGGCCTTGGTGATCGAGGCGCGGCAGAGCCGTCCGTCGACCTGGCCAGCGAGAGCTGCGGGAGAAACCGGAATCTGGCGACGGCCGACCCAGAGCGACGATTCGCCATGGAGTTCTGCACCGTATGTGGTACCGTGGAAAATTTTCATTTCAATCCTCCTTCCGAGAATTGTTGAACGTTTCGTTTAGACCAAAGCTGCCGAGCAGCTAATTGGTCGAGGAGATAGTCACCGCCTTGCCGTCGAAGGCAATGCGGGTCTTGCAGATGCGCTCGACCTGTGCGAAAGGCGAGCTGTGCAGCTGAACCGCGTCAACCGGTTGGGTCGACTTGGCGCGCTTGGCCTTGGCAGACTTGGCCACAGGCTGGCTGGGGTCCGACACCAGGAAGGTATCGGTCAGCTCGATTTCGTTGCCGGGCTTGAGCGAAACCAGAGCGTGAAACTCATGGCTTGCCACGCCGCGGGAAACGTGCCGAGTGAGGCGCTGAGCCAGAGCCACCTTGGCGCCGAAGTGGTCGGCGGGGAAAGTGACCTTGCCGTTGGGGGCGACCTTGATGTTGACCACCACCAGTGCTTCCATGGCGCTGATCTGATGCGAGTCGACCGGGCAGCCCTGCAGGCGATAGACGCCGTCGAGGCCGAGAACCAGTTGAGCGAACATCAGGCTGTTGCCGAAAGTTGCACCACGAGTGGTGTAGAGCGAGGGGTGGAATTCCACCTTCTGATCGCCGCACTGCAGGAAGCCGTTGTCGACGATCTGCACACCGAGCGATGTGCCGTTGAATAGACGCATTTACGCCTCTTTTCTTGTTGGTGTTGCGTTTTGGTTATTGGAAGAAACCGTGCAAACCAACAGTGGTTTGCACGGCTCAAAGGGCTTACTTGCCCTTGCCGACGGCTTTGCTGTCGACCAAGCCACGCTCGTAAGCGCTTGCGCTTTCGGTGTGGGCTTCGGCTTCGAGCTTGAATGCCGCCGATTCGCTGATCAGCGCGGTGTACATCTTGCTTTCGCCTTCGGCGATACGCAGGATGCGCGCTTCAGCTTCGATTGCCATCGAAGAGAGTTCGCAGGCACGGCTGAGACGACGGTGCAGAGCAGCCGGCGTCGGGTACGACATCTGATTGGCGCGCACGTCCATCTTCAGTTCGACGGCGAGCAGACGCAGCGCGCTCAGTTCGTTGGCCAGGCCTTTGGCACTGAACAGAGCCTTAACGGAGGCTTCGTCCTTGGTCGAAAGCACGGTTTCATCACCTTCCAACCGCTTGGCGGCGAGCAGGGCGATGCGGGCGCGGGTGCGCAGGGCTTTCGATTTTTCGTGCAGTTCAGCGATGATCATGTCCATGATGTATTCCAGTTTAAGTAAGTTTTGTTCTATCCGAAGTGCGCGTCAGCTCTGCATCGGCAACACGACAGACTCTTGGATAGGCTTGGGCTTCGAGGGGTTAGATTGCCCAAGCGCTATCAGGTAAGCGAAGCTTGTGGCCCGCTATCGTTTGCTTCTACTCGTCTTTGAAGAAGCGTTCCAGGTCAACGTTGCCGTGCAACAGGTCGACCAAGAAAGGGCGCCTTGTGGGCGCAGACGACCTGCCCTTGCTGGCACCATTATCGGTACCAACAAAAGCAGGTTTCACGACTTTGCAGAAGCCGTCTTCACAGACGACTCCGGCAACAGTTGGTTTCGGTTTGTCATTCTCTGACATTGAGTCCTCTCTCAGCGTGCAAAATGCACACCGATAGTTAGCAGTGCCGGCAGCGCGTAGCTGGCACCGAAGATGGCGAGACCACCGCGGGCCTCGTTCTTGAAGAGCCAGTAGGCGACAAGCAAAGCTGCCACCACACTGGCCACGGGGCTGATCAGAAACACGCCGTAAAGCGCGAGTCCGACCAGCACACAGAGCGCGATACAAAATTCGATGATGTACAGCATTCTCTCCTATCTCCTTCAGGTTGGTGAGGCGCAGTTAGTGCACAACGCCTCGGAGGAAAATAACAGTGCCGGCCAGCTGCACCACTTGGTACATTTTCTGACCTTCCGCACCCTCTTCTTGCTCGACCTCGACCAGTTCGTAAACGTATGCCCGAGCGTGCCCAGGCAGTTCACAGTCGAAGTATTGTTCGAGGTAAGGCTTCTCATGACCGTGTTGATCCACGACCACTGTTTGCAATTGCTGCAAAAGCCTTGCCCTTGACCTGTATCCAGAACGGTCAGGCTCTTCGTGGTTGCTCATACGATCCCCTTTTCAGGAAATGCTTCGATAGTTACTTCTGAGAAAGTTGGCTCCTGCTCTAGTTGACACCCAATGTCTTGGGAGTTCAGATGGGGGACTTGCCAGACTTGCGGTTGTTTTCCCGGCGCGGGGTCGAGCGAACAATGTCGGGACCGCCGGGTTGACCGAAAATCAAGGCCATCAGACCGGAGCTGTTGGTAGTGGCCGCCGAAATGAAACTGCTCGAGACGCACTTGCCCTTGCGATAGATAGCCACGAGTGTGCCACCATCGCAGGCCAGATGAGCCTCGCCGTCGATGATGTTGGGCTGCTTCGACCAGTCAGAACCCTTGCCGTTGGTGAACTGCACCATGCGGAAGTGGCTGCTTTCGCCGTCGTAGACAAGGCAACTGCCATTGACCACAAGAGGCTGGCCAGTGTGAGGATGCAGGCAGTAGCTGACGGCATCGTCATTGGAGGCCAGGTCGGACGAGGAGAGCAGAGGACTGATGTGCCAGATTTCTCTGGAGCGGCGGGGCAGAATCTTGCGGGGCGTGTGCACCTTGAGCTGACCATTCTCGATGGCACGCTCTCTGGCATAGGCTTGCTTGCGTTCCAGGCGGAGAGCCGGAGAGCAGACGATCGCCAGGTAGAGATCACGGCCAGTCAGCTGGCTCCAGGATGCTTTTGATGAGATAGACATGATTGACTCCTGTGAAAAAAAAGGCTGTAGGTAAGCGTATTTGCGCTGTTTAAACCCATAGAATCTCCTGCAAAAGTTAAAGACGCCCTTCCACCATCCGCTAGAAACAAGCTCCAACCGACAGACCTGCACCACCGAATTGATCAGAAGATCAACTCAGAAGTGAAGGAGGTAAGAGGAGCTTGCTTTGAGAGGTGCTTATTAGCTCTAAGTAAATGGAAGAAAAGGGATACTCATAGCTAACAAGAGAGAGTTCTATGACTCACGAGAAGAATTGTAATTAAAAGCTCTTTACATGGCTTTACAAAGAATAAGTGATATCGCGCATCTATGATTATTAGGCACTTTTAGAAGCCATCGAAAGCCGCGCTAGCTACCCCATAAATACGCAATTTTAATTGACGCTCAGTTTTGCAACAAAATCTGAATTTTTCGAAATCTGGGCCTCAAAAGCAAAATTTCAAGCACTTCGATTGATCGCAAAAAGAGCCATTGTGAACACATTATCATTAACTCTCGCTCAGCTTGCGCGAGCTAAATTCCACGACGTTTTTTCAGAGCTATCCAAATTTTCGATCTAATTGCCGCAGCTAACGCGAGGTCAAAGCGCCTTTAATCGGCTCGGAATCGCAATCAACTATATGCCGTTTGCTACGAGAAAAATGAGAAATTGGCCACCTTGCGCCAACCGTGCCAATGGTAGAGCACTGTCCAAACACGTAGAAACCGCATAGGAAGCCAATCGAAAATCTTTCCAAAGAATCTTTTTCCTACCCCATTAATAGCCAATCGCCTACCCCAAAAGACTGCACAGGTGGCAATTAAGTAGGTCACTGGCGTACTAACATGACGTTTTTTCGGTACTTTTGACATAAGTAACAAAGAGAAGAAGATCCTTGCTTGACATCAAACTTTCTCATTAGTATCAACTCACGTACCTAACCAATTCATTCAACCAAGAGCCAAACAACCACAAGACCAACCCCAGTAGACCAACCACCCTTCCACCAACCACGTGCATAGCACGTAGAAAGGACACGTATCTCTCAGGGGTAACTGGCAGTTTTGTTTTGGGTTTGCGTTAGCTCAGGTGTCATTGGTTCAGAAGTACAGGTGTCTCATTTAAAAACTGGAATGCCTAGCATTCCGAAAGGTGACCAATATGAAGACTTCAAACAAGAAAGTCGTCTCTGTCGTTCTGCAAGAAGGCAAGCTTCAGAGCAATGTTTTTGCCTCCAGCAAGAACATCGTCAAAGTCGAGAAAATCGATGACTGTCTCCCTACCCAGGGCGTCAAACTCACCATCGACCTCGAGCAAATGCTTCCTGGTGACTTCGTCGTTCGCACAGTTCTCGCCGGCAACCGCCGCTTCATCGAACTGCTCGCTCACGAAGGAAACTCACCCCTCGAAGCACTGCAAGGCATTCTCGAACTCACCGGCGAAGAACGTCACTACATCGACGCCTCACGCATTGAGTTCTCGGATGGTCAGTCGTTAGTCAGCATCTCGCAGTGCGAACTGGTAGCAGCGCCCAAGGGCCGCTAACACTCGTAATGCTCTTCAGCTGATTAATCACTGAGCAGCCAACGAAAGTTCATCACTAACAATCCCGAATCCGCACCATCCTGCGGTGGGGCGAGGTCGCAAGTAGCTGTTACAGCCGCTTGTGGTCTCGTGCTGGTCGTGCCTGGAAAGGGGCACGGCTGGGGAAACATTCCCAATCACGTTTAACTTAAACAAAGGAAATCATCATGAAAACGAACCAAGTAAAGCAATTCGGCCGCCTGCGCACTTATCGCATGCGTGTCTTGAACGACAACTACACCCTCGCCCCCATCAACAACTGGGACCGCACGGTGTGCGCCTCTGACATCAAGAAGTTCCTTGAGTGCGAAGCGCTCTATCTGCAGTGGAAAGAAGGCGACGCCACCGGCGAGCAGTCTATCACCGAGCAGGTCGGCGACATCGTTCACGAAGAAACGGCGAAGCCGGAAGGGCAGCGCATCAACGACTTGGCCAGCCGCATCACCACTGTCACCGACAAGGTTGAGCGCGAGCGGGTTGTCGCTGAAGTGAAGAAGCTGATCGAGGTCTCCACCGCTGCTCAAAAGGCAGACAGCAAGGGCGCCAAGGTGTCGAAGAAGGAGGAAACTCTGGTTTACTTCGACGACTACACCCAGACCTGGTGGTACGCCAAGCTCGATTCGACTGACCTGAAGAGCAATGACCGCGGGGCCTACCTCAACGTCATCGACCAGAAGGCCGGCCGCTATCGTTCTGCCATGCAGCTCACCTCGGT
>Ga0172379_10009792_pt1 | contig 11738 bp, 13 predicted proteins | sample GrowelOW334metaG_FD_119756 | JGI IMG/M metagenome (GOLD analysis project Ga0172379, IMG submission 119756) | Groundwater microbial communities from an aquifer near a municipal landfill in Southern Ontario, Canada - Groundwater well OW334 metaG | ecosystem: Environmental > Aquatic > Deep... | reverse complement strand
TATAGCACCATTCTGTGATCAATTGTGCCATCTTCCAATGACTCAAACGAGTCCCTTTAATTTTTTGATACATTACCCATTTTAGCACAGATTGTTACAAACATCTGTGCACTACCGCCGAAAGGAGATGGCGACGGAGCCGGTTTCTACTGGCTCACCCAACGTTCGTTGGGGCTGTTCTTTGCTCCATGCAATGTGGAGCGCAAGCGGTTGAGGAAATGAGATTGTTCATGCAAATATGCAAAATCTCTACCGGAACTCTTTTGGAAAGAAAATTTATTTTCAGAAGAGAAAAACCCTGTCGCGTCAAACGCGACTGGGTTTTTGTTTTGGTCCCCTCTCTTCGCAAGAGAGGGGCGAGGGGTGAGTCATCACCTATTACTTACAACAAATTTTTCTACCTCACCCAATACCCACGAAATATTATTTACCACATCACCATTGCTAAATCGTAAAACATTAAAACCTATCTGTTTTAAAATTTTATCTCTAAACTCATCATAATCTTTTTGTTCATCATGAACATCACCATCAATTTCGATATCTAATTTATATTCATGGCAATAAAAATCAGCAACAAAAAACTTCTTTTTATTTTTTTCTGTTTTAAACACAATTGGAAATTGACGTGTAAATTTTAGTCCTTTAAAAGCTCTGTTTCTAATACATTTCCAAAATAACTTTTCACAAACAGTCTGAACATTTCTTAATTCTCTTGCTCGAGTAATAGGAGTTATTTCCATAAAATAAAATTTTCATTACTATTGTTTGCACTGTACTATTCCGTGTGATGACTCATCCCTAACCCTTCTCTTGCGAAGAGAAGGGAACCATTTTACCCCTCTCTCGACGAGAAAGGGGCGAGGGGTGAGTTATCACTATTGCCCTATTTTTTCCTCGCCAACACCACATACCCCTGTGCTTCTACCCTCTTCCCTATCAAATACATTTCCACCAAACCACACAATTCACAAAACGCGGTCGAATAAGGATGCAATTTCTTTTTTATTTTATATAAAATTTTATTAATAAATCGCAAGATCACAAATCTGTGTTTATCTGTGTTACAAAATCCGTGGTACATCTCCTCGGGATGCAACAAAAAACTTGCCCAAAAAGCACTGTACATTTTATCAATTTCAAATCCCGAAGCTTCAATAAATTCTTTTAAAGTATCTTTGGCAAAAAGTGAAATATGAAACTCGGCATGCGGGTCTGTGTTTAATCCTCGCTTCATTAAATAATTTCGTGCATAAGCATGCCGGCCTAATTTTGATTCTGCAAACATTGCCAATACTCCTTCATCTTTTAAAACTCGATTTAATTCTTTTAACCAACTTGGCACATTTTTTACATGACCCAAAACATCCGAAGTATAAACAGCGTCAAAATAATTATTGGCAAATGGCAATGTTTCTCCATCGTACCACACAGCTTCTGCCCAAACCCCATGCTTTTTAATTTTTTCTTTAGCTAAATCAATTTGTATGGCCACGACATCTACACCATAAACTTCCACGCGCCTGCCAAACATTTTTTTAAAATCAACCAAACTAGCACCAGTACCACAACCCACATCCAAAATTCTAATTGGCTCAACTTCAAAACCAATTACATGTGCTTGTGGTTTATCTTCCAAACAATTAACCAAATGCTTTTTAAGATAACGATACAAAAACCACTTCTTCGGATAAAAAAGTAATTTCAACCAATCCATAAATTCAATTTGCTCATTTTTAAAAACAGGATCAGTGTCCCAAATTTCTGAACCATCGGCAGTTGTTTTACCCCAACCGAGTGTCGCTTTGTTGTCTTGCATATGAATGTATTGTACCATGGACAAAATACAAAATACATGGAACAATATACACAGCGAAAAATTTTTGTATTTTATTCCATGTATTTTGTATGTTTATTTTGATCAACAAACCACCAGGCTGGACCAGCTTCGACGTTGTTGGTTATATACGAAAAATGATTAAAAAATCACCAACCTATAACCTGAAAGCTGTAAGCTGCAAGCTCCGTGTCGGTCACGCCGGCACTCTTGATCCGTTTGCCACTGGTCTTTTGATTATAGGTGTAGGACGTGAAGCTACCAGACGTTTGGATGAATTTAAAAATTTACCCAAGACCTATGTTGCCACAATCAAACTGGGATTTGTGAGTGATACATTTGATAAGACAGGTACAATTTTAGAATACAAAAATAATATTCTATATTCTATATTCCATATTCTATCAAATACTAAACAACAGCCTGGCTTAAATTTAATCAACAAAGTCTTAACCAAATTCACCGGCAAACAAAAGCAACTCCCTCCCATGTTCTCTGCTAAAAAAATTAATGGACAAAGACTTTATGAATTAGCCAGAAAAGGAATAGAAATTAAAAGAAAAAAAAATGATATTGAAATTTATGATATTAAATTATTAGAATATAATTATCCATTACTTAAAATAGAAGTAAAATGTTCTGCTGGAACCTATATCCGCACACTGGTTAATGATATTGGAAAAAAACTTGGTGTGGGAGCTTATTGCGAGGAATTAGAGAGGACGGCGATTGGGGAATATAAATTAGAAAATGCTACAGACATTAAACAAATAAACTTCGAACACGTTAGTGAGGCTTAATTAGTTCCCTTCTCTATTGTAGAGAAGGGTAAGGGATGAGTGATTTCGCGAGTGATTACTCACCCCTCGCCCCTCTCTTGCGAAGAGAGGGGTATGATTGGCTATTGACAAAACACCCACCACCTGTTAAATTATTCTATCCAACTAGGAAAAGAGTAAATTTTGTATTTATTGTTTTTCTCGTTGGACTATATGGAGGTCCCATGTCTAATTGGTCAGCGACGCGGCAGAAGGGGAGTTCGAGTGACGGTGCCGTCAACGAGGCACGCAGGCTGTACCGACGCGCCACGGTGGAAATCCTGACGGGCAAGTACGCGGGTCGAACGGCCCAGGTGCGTACCGCCAGCCGAGCTGGTGGCAAGTCCTTGCGTCTGCAGGTGCTCATTCCGATGACCAGCGGAGAAGCGGTAAGCACACACCTACCTCTCTCCACCGAAGGCATCGGCTGGAGGAAGGTGCCCCGGGACCTGTGAACGTCCGGCGAGAAGACGGTCGCCCTGGGAGGAGCGACCGAGAAAGCCGACCACTTGTGGCCGGCTCTCGCATTTTTATCCACAGCCCCAACCACGCTACACCATAGCAACTGTCTGGTTGACAAAGTCCAAAAAACCTGGTACAATATGGCTATTAAATAATAAAGTCTGATGAATCCGCTATGATTGTTATGCAAAATTTGCCTGAAATTAGCAAAAAAAATGAATTTTTTAAACAAAATTCAAACTTCTCTGCATTTTCTTCGGTTATTACCGAGGCGATTTTAGCTAAACTCTCATAATACACTCTTTTAAAAAGAGTAGGATTCTTCTGATAAATGAAGAATTTTTATGTATACACTTTTAACCGTAATCATAGGGCTCGTAACCTTGGCAATCGGTGCTGTTGCCGGTTATTTTTATCGTAAACAAATAGCCCAAACCCGAGCCAACACTGCCGAAGCTATTGCCGAAAAACTTTTAAACGAGGCCAAAAACAAAGAACAAGAAATCTTACTTCATGCCAAAGAAAAAGCCATCAAAATTATTGATGACGCCAAAAAAGAAGAAGAAGAAAGACGAAAAGAATTAAGCCAATTACAAGGCAGGGTGGAACAACGCGAAATAATGTTTGATAAAAAATTATTAGAATTTGAAGACCGCAAAACAAGACTTCAACAAAAAGTAGAAGAAATCCAGGCCATTAAACAAAGAGTAGACGAAGCTTATGAAAAAGCTTTGGGAAGATTACAAGAAATTTCTGGTTACAGTAAAGACGAAGCCAAAGCTGAACTTTTCCAAAAAGTCGAAGACCAAATTAAGGAAGATTTATCTGGTAGAATTGGTAAACTAGAAAGAGAATCCAGTGACACTTTTCAACAAAAAGCTTCAGAAATTGTCTTACAAGTTATTCAAAGAATTGCCACTGATCATTCTTCTGAAACTACTTCTACAGCAGTCGCACTACCAAGCGATGAAATGAAAGGTAGAATTATTGGTAAAGACGGCAGAAATATTAAAACTATCGAAAAATTAACTGGTTGCGAATTAATTATCGATGAAACACCAGACATGATTTTAATTTCTGGTTTCTCCCCTATTCGCCGTCGCGTTTGTCAATTAGCTTTGGAAAAATTAATTAAAGACGGACGTATCCAGCCAGCTAGAATTGAAGAATTTATCGACGAGTCCAAAAGAGAATTGGCATTAGATATTAAAAAAGCTGGAGAAGAAGCTTTGTACAAATTAGGTTTTACTGGCTTAGATCCAAAATTAGTTTCCATTGTTGGTCGCTTAAAATACCGCACTTCTTACGGACAAAATATTTTGAATCACTCCATGGAAGTTGCTTACTTGTCTGGCATTATGGCCGAAGAACTTGGCTGTGTAGATCCTTTTAAAGCTAAAAAAGCTGGATTCTTCCACGACATCGGTAAAGCAGTAGATCAAGAAACTCAAGGAACACACCCAGAGATTGGTGCTACTATTTTAAAAAAATTTGGTTTAGATGAAGAAATCCAAGATGCTGCGCTTCACCACCACGAAGACAAACCAGACTTATTGATTACCCAAATTGTTAAAGCAGCTGATGCTATTTCAGGTGCCAGAGTTGGTGCCAGACGCGATACATACGAACAGTATGTTGCTCGTTTAGAAGAATTAGAAAAAACTGCTTCCGACTTCCCTGGCGTAGAGAAGGTTTATGCAATTCAAGCTGGTCGTGAAGTTCGCGTGTTTGTGAAACCAGACCAAGTAGATGATTACCAAGCTTATAACTTAGCCAAAGATATTGCCCGCCGTATTGAAAATGAATTACAATATCCTGGTGAAATTAGAGTATGCATTATACGTGAAAGTCGCGTAATAGAGTATGCTAAGTAAAACATTAATGTAAACAGAAAAAACCCGCTAAACAAAGCGGGTTTTTAATTTTTAATTTAAAATTTTTAATTTTCAAACAATTTTAAATTATTTAATTTTAAAATTAAATCATTGTTTAAAAATTTAAAATTAAAAATTGAAAATTATTTTTGTCCACACACCAATTTTGGCTCTATTGACACAAATTATGTAAGATACTATAATACAGTCGTAATTTAAGCTAAATTCCCACATGGGGAATGAAATTTAATTCTTAAATTTAATTCTTAAATTTTATGAACAAAGCAGAACTCGCACAAAAAATCGCAGAAAAAGTTGGTCTATCAAAAAAAGAAGGCGAAGCTATGGTAGCCACTTTCGTGGATTTAGTAACCGACACCCTTAAAGGTGGTGGCGAAGTAACTATTGCTGGCTTTGGTGCCTTTAGTGCCAAAACTCGCGCCGGACGCGTGGGAGTTAATCCACAAAACCCAACCCAAAAAATTCAAATTCCATCTGTAACTGTTCCAAAGTTTAAAGCTGGAAAGGGACTAAAAGATGCTTTAAAAAATAAAGCATAGATTACACAGATCTAAATTAGATTCCACAGATAAAAACACCACGGACATAGTTCCGTGGTGTTTTGTGTCAAGGGGGAGGCTCTCACGTCGTCACTTCGTTCCTCTTTGAGGAACCTTCTGGTTCCTCAATACTCCTCCTCAACATATAGGAAAATACTTTTCCTACCACCTTTGGTTCTCGTCTCCCTAGTCACAAAAAAATAACCTATTGGTTATTTTTTGTGTCAAGGGGGAGGCTCGAACTCCCGACCTTAGCGTTATGAATGCTACGCTCTAACCAGCTGAGCTACCCTGACATCTATACTAAAAAACTAAACAAAACTATATCAAAAATTATCTTGAAAGTCAATAAGTGTTTAATTTACAAAATTTCTTAATTTCTTAGTTTCCTAATTTCATTTATTACGTTTTTTTAAACCTCACCACCACCACTGGCTCATAAGCATTATCATACTGGTCTTTAATTTCAATCGCTTCTCCTTTTACCATTTTAGCAAACGCCAAGTCCGACAACATTTCCATATCTGAAGCTAAATCAATTTGCAAATCTTCCAATTTGGTAAACTCACCAGCAAAATCATTTTTTACTGTTGTCTCAATCTGTTTCTTACGTTCCCGCATGGTCTTTAATTTTTCTGTTAATTCCACATATTCACTTGCCGAACTAAGAGCGTCTTTGTAAGCTGCCCGAATTTCTTTCTGCTTTTTTTTAACCTCTTGAACACGATTAAATATTTCTTGTATATCTTGCATATATTTGTTTAAAATTAGTTGCTATATTTTAACATACTTAAGTACACATTAAAAGAGGCACATTGTTAGTAAAGCCTTGACAAACCCATACCTATTTTACTTCTGCCAAATTTCTGCTAAAATAACTCGGGTTTAAGGCAAAATATATGAACGAAAAACAAAAAATAGCTAAAATAATACAATTTTTAAAAAAACAAATTGGAAACAAGCCGGTTGTTATTGGTTTATCTGGTGGTATTGATTCTGCTCTGGTGGCTTATTTGGCTGTTAAAGCACTTGGCAGTAAAAAGGTGTTTGGGCTAATCATGCCCTCGACCACTAATAATAAGGATGATTTAAGGTTGGCAAAACAAGTTGCGCAAAAAAACCATATTCTATATTCTATATTCAATATTCAATCAATACTGAATAGTTACCAGATGATTATAAGATCAAAAGATCTAAAGATCAATGGCAATCTCAAGGCTCGTATCCGAATGTCACTTCTCTATACCAAAGCCAACGAAATAAATGGCATGGTTCTAGGAACTGGCAATAAATCTGAACTAATGACAGGTTATTTTACCAAATATGGCGATGGTGGAGTTGACTTACTGCCAATCGGCGATTTATATAAAACCGAAGTAAGACAACTGGCAAATTATTTAAATATACCAAAAGAAATAATCGACCGCCCACCCACAGCCGGACTTTGGGAAGGGCAAACAGATGAAAAAGAAATGGGAATCACCTATGAAACTTTGGACAAAATTTTAGAAGCAATAGAAAAGAAAAAAAGTTTAGCAGAATTTAACAGACAAGATGTAAAAAAAATAAAAAAAATGATTGAATATACAGAACACAAAAGAAAACTTGCTCCAATCTGTAAACTTTAAAACTTTATGAACTTTATGAACTTTTTACTTTATTTATGATTGCACTCTTTATCGGCCGTTTTCAACCGTTTCATCTAGGACATCTGGACGCCATTAAACAAATCGAAAATGACCAAAATGTAGATAAAATAATTATTGGCATCGGCAGTTCGCAATATAGTGGAACAAAAGAAAACCCTTTTAGTTACGAGGAACGAAAAAAAATGTTAGAAATTAGCTTGCAGGATCAATTGAAAAAACCATACAAAATACTGGATATTCCAGACATTCATAACGAAAAAATCTGGGTAGAACACGTGGAAACAATTGTACACCAATTTAATTCGGTCTATACTGGCAACGAAAAAGTAAAAAAACTCTTTGAACAAAAAAAGTATACAGTAAAAAAAATAGATTTAAAATTTAAGATAAATGGCACAAAGTTGCGAGAATTAATAACTAACAATGATGATAACTGGAAAAAACTTGTGCCAGACAAAATTACCGATATAATTGAAAAACATGAACAATCTTGTAAAAAAAATTAATAAACTAAAAAAAGAAAAACAAGCAGTAATTTTAGTACATAATTATCAACGTCCTGAAATTTATAAAGTTGCTGATTTTATTGGCGATTCTTTAGAATTGGCCAAGGCTGCTGCCAAGACCAAAGCCAAAATGATAGTTTTTTGTGGTGTAGACTTTATGGCAGAATCTGCCAAAATTTTAAATCCTAATAAAAAAGTCTTTCTGCCTGTCTTAGAAGCCCGTTGCCCTATGGCCAACATGGTTGATATTGAAGGCTTAAAAAAACTACAAAAAAAATATCCCAAAGCAGTTACAATTTCTTACATAAATACTTCTGCCGAAACCAAAGCCCATTCTGATATTTGCTGTACTTCTGCTAACGCTGTAAATATTGTTAAGAATATCAAAGCCAAGCAAATAATTTTTGTCCCAGATAAAAATTTGGCGGCTTACGTTCAGTCACAAGTGCCAAGTAAACAAATTATTGCCTGGGAAGGTTTTTGTTATGTGCACTCGCGTATTTATCTCGATTTTATAAATAAAGCAAAACAAATTCATCCTAAAGCTTTACTTATTGCCCACCCCGAATGCCCCCTCGATGTTATTGACCTAGCAGACAAAGTCGCCTCTACTTCCCAAATGATTGAATTTGCCAAAAAGTCTTCAGCCAAAGAATTCATTATTGCCACAGAAATGGGTATGGTTAATCGTTTGCAACAAGAAGTTAAGAATAAGAAATTCTATGCCGCTGGTGGAGTTTGTATGCAAATGAAAAAAAATTATCTAGAAAATGTTTATGAATGTTTAAAAAATGAAAAAAATGAAATTTTTGTACCAGAAAAAATTAGGATTAAAGCGAAAAAAAGTTTGGACAGGATGTTAAAAGTTTAATATGAACAAACAGCAAACAATCAAAAAATACTTCAATCAAAAAGAAAAACTAACTTTAAAAAATAAAGTATATTTTAACCAAGTAAAAAAATATTTAACCAATTCTCTCACCGATGACCTTGGGAGTAAAGGCGACATTACTACCAATGCACTTAATAAAAACAATCCCCAAGCCCAAGCCATAATTATTGCCAAACAAGATGGAATTGTTGCTGGGCTAGAGGAAACACTTTGGTTTTCTGCAAGCTGCAAGCTAAAAGCTGTAAGCTACAAAAAGGATGGTGAAAAAATAAAGAAAGGACAAACAATATTAGCACTCAACGGAACCATCAAGAATATACTCAAAGTTGAAAGAACTATTTTAAATTTGATGCAACGAATGTCTGGTATTGCAACTTTAACCAACAAACTGGCTAGCAAAACCAAAAATAAAGTTCTTATCTGCTCCACTCGCAAAACACCGCTGGGACTATTAGACAAAAAGGCAGTCACTGTTGGTGGTGGTGGAACACACCGACTTGGACTTTACGACTGGATTTTAATTAAAGACAATCACCTAAACCTAACTGAAAACTGTAAGCTGAAAGCTGTAAGCTCATTTTGGGAAATCGAAATCAAAAACAAAAATGAGGCTTTAAAATTCTCCAAACTAAACCCTGGAGCAATAATGTTTGACAACATGAAGCCAAATCAAATTATAAATATTATACAAATACTAAACAAAGATTATACAAATATTATTTTTGAAGCGTCGGGAGGAATTAATGAAAAGAATATTCTCGAATATGCAAAAACTGGTGTGGATATAATCTCTTTAGGATATTTGACGCATTCATCAAAAGCCCTGGACCTTAGCTTGGAAATAATTTAAAATTTTTAATTTTTAATTTTTCCCGCTGCGAAGACGGGATCCCGCCACCGCATCGATGCGGGGCCCCGCTGTGGCGGTGGCTGTGGCGGTGAAAAACAATTTTAAATATATCAATTTTTAATTATTTAAAATTATTTCATTAAAAATTGTTTAAAAATTTTAAATTGAAAATTAAAAATTTAAATGGAATTGATGTCTGAATTGAATGAAATTAGCAAAGAAGTTTATTATGTCACATAACTTTGATTACTTAGTCATCGGCTCCGGTATTGCGGGGCTTAATTTTGCTTTACATGCTTCTAAAAACGGAAGAGTCGCAATTATTACAAAAGACAAAATCGCTGAAAGTAATTCAAAGTTAGCACAAGGTGGAATTGCCGTGGTGTGGGACAAAGAAGATAATTTTAAAAAGCATGTAGCAGATACCCTAAAGGCTGGCTGTTATTTAAACGACAAAAAAGCCGTTACCACTCTAGTTAAAGAAGGACCACAAAGAATTAAAGATCTTATTAACTTGGGTGTAAATTTTGATAAAATTGGTTCTAATTATTCATTAACGCAAGAAGGTGCTCACAGTGCGAGACGCATTGTGCATGTTAAAGATAATACAGGCAAGGCTGTTGAAAAAACTTTATTATCATTAGCTCGAAAAAATAAGAATATTAAATTTTTTGAAAATGAACAAGCAATAGATCTGATAATTAAAAATAAAAAATGTCTTGGTTTATCTAGTTTAAATGTAAAAAATAATAAAATAAATATTTTTGAAGGACATACAACTGTACTAGCAACTGGCGGAGCTGGACAAGTATATTCCAGAAACTGTAACTCCCCAATTGCGACTGGAGATGGAATCGCGATAGCTCAACGTGCAGGAGCCAAAATTAAGGATTTGGAATTTATTCAATTTCACCCAACAGCCTTAAATAAAAAAAATGCCCCGACTTTTTTATTATCCGAAAGTTTACGAGGAGAGGGCGCAATTTTAATAAATAAAAAAGGGGAAGCTTTCATGAAAAAGTATCACAAACTTAAAGATTTGGCACCACGCGATATAGTAGCTCGAGCGGTTTTTCAAGAATTAAAATACGGACCTGTATTTTTGGATATTAGGCATAGAGGCAAAAAATACTTAACCCAAAGATTCCCTTATATTTATAAAAACTTATTAAAGTATAATCTAAAATTGGAAAAAAATCTTGTTCCTATCTCCCCTGCCGCTCATTACACTTGTGGTGGAGTACAAACGGATTTGAATGGAAAAACTAGTATAAAAAATCTTTACGCCATTGGCGAAGTTGCTTGTACAGGTGTTCACGGAGCAAACCGTTTAGCATCAAATTCACTACTAGAATGTTTAGTTTTTAGTTATCGGGCAGCTGAATCGACCACACACTTCATGAAAAAATATTCTATATTCTATATTCCATATTCTTCACGTAACACATATCACGTAACACGTAACAAAAAAATGATGACTTCCAAGATAAAAAAACATATTCAAAACTTAATGTGGCACAACGTTGGCATAATTAGACAAGAAAAAAAACTAAAAAAAACATTGCAGACATTAAACAAATACGATACAAATATTAAAAAAATATTAAAAAATGGAATTAACAAAGAGGCACTTGAATTGCAAAATCTCTGCCAGGTAGCTATACTTATTACCGAAGCCTCGCTCAAGAGAAAAAAAAGCGTTGGTGCCCATTATTTAATTTAATTATTCACTATGAACAATAGCAAACTACTCGGTTCAGCCCTACGTAATTCAATTGGTGTCTTAGTTTATTGTGGCTTTGTTGCTTGGTTAATGTTTAACGCTGAAAGATTCCTTAGCAATGGCAAACCCGATACTTTTCTTGCACCTTTAACATTTTTATTGCTGTTTGTGATTTCGGCTACCATCGTGGGTGGTTTGGTCTTGGGACAGCCGATTTATTTGTATTTAGAAAAGTCCAAAACCGAAGCTATAAAATTATTTTTCTACACTGTTGCTAGCCTGGCTATTTTAACTTTACTAGTATTTGTAGCTGTTGCCTTATTTTCAAAGTAAATTATGATTATTCTTGGTATAGAATCTTCTTGTGATGATACTTCGGTTGCTTTAATTGAAGCGTCTAAAAAAGGTTTTGTTGTTTTAGCAGAAAAAACCGCTAGTCAAATTGAAATACATAAAAAATATGGCGGTGTTGTACCAGAAATTGCTGGAAGAATGCATGCGGAAAAAATAATACCACTAATTGAGGAAGTGCTGACAAACCCCCACCTAACCTCCCCCTTGGCAGGG
>Ga0172379_10009791_pt1 | contig 11738 bp, 10 predicted proteins | sample GrowelOW334metaG_FD_119756 | JGI IMG/M metagenome (GOLD analysis project Ga0172379, IMG submission 119756) | Groundwater microbial communities from an aquifer near a municipal landfill in Southern Ontario, Canada - Groundwater well OW334 metaG | ecosystem: Environmental > Aquatic > Deep... | reverse complement strand
GCTTGGTGCGGAAACGCGGTTTCTGTGTCGGCACCTCCCTGAGCATATGCGCAAGGCCCTGCAAACAAAGGGGCATGACTTCAAACTCCTTGATCAAAATCCGACCGGGATTGCAGATGACAAGCTCGCCCACTCCGAATGGCTTGGCACCAGTCAACAGGCGGATGCTCTGGGCTGTATTGAAGCGCTGTCGGATCAAAACTGGAATTGGGTGGTTGTTGACCACTACGCGCTAAATGCCCGTTGGGAATCAGCGCTCCGCAAGAGTGCCCGGAAAATTTTTGTCATCGATGACATTGCAGACAGACAGCATGACTGCGACCTCCTTCTGGATCAGAACTATTATGTGGATATGGAGGCCCGCTATGAGGGGAAAACTCCGGTGGATTGCCGCCGCCTTCTGGGTCCTCGCTACGCGCTGCTTCGCAAAGAGTTTTCGGAGTTGCGTTCAGGGTTGACTCCCCGCAATGGTTCGGTCCACCGCATTCTGCTCTTTTTTGGCGGAATTGATCGTGAAAACCACACTGGCGACGCCATTGCAGCGTTATCCCAGATTGACAGGAGCGACCTGCATGTGGATGTGGTGATAGGTGCCCAGCATCCCTGTAAAGAAGAGATCGTTCAAGCCTGCGCAAAAAATCAGTTTTTCTGCCATGTCGAGACCAGCCGGATGGCCGATCTGATGGCCGCAGCGGATCTCTCCATCGGAGCTGGTGGGACGGCGACATTGGAGCGTTTCTGTTTGGGCTTGCCCACACTCGCCATTCCTACCGCGGAAAATCAGGTTCGCCAGGTTGAAGATGCCGCCGCGGAAACCTTGTTGTATTCTCCGGAGATCAAGAATAACCGCCAGCAAATGATCGAGCGACATCTGTGCGCCCTTTTGGAGAACCGCCTCCTCTTGCGCGCGATTTCGAGGAACTCCATGGCGGCTGCAGATGGTTGCGGAGTTTCCCGGGTGATCGAATGGCTGGACGGCACAGAGATCGAGATGCGGGAAGCGCGGCAAAGCGATGCGGAAAATCTGTTTTTGTGGCGCAACCATCCGACCGTCCGGTTGGTGTCCCGCAATCCGCTGCCTATCTCCCGGGAGGACCATCTCAAATGGTTCGCGCGAACATTAGCCTCGCCGGATTCCCTTCTGCTGATCGGGAACCGCCGGGAATCTCCCGTGGGGGTTGTTCGTTTTGACGTGAATGCCACCAGTGCCGAAGTGTCTATCTATCGCGTGCCGGAAGGCCGGGAAAAGGGCCTGGGAATTCACCTTTTGAAAAAGGCGGAACAATGGTTGGCTACAAACCGGCCGGAGATCAAAACGCTCCAAGCCCATGTGCTTGGAGGCAACGAACCTTCCCGCCGGCTGTTTTTGCGCTCGGGCTACCAAGTTGACACAACCTGCTTCACCAAAACGCTCCATCAGAATGACGCAAGGCTTTAAAATCTCGGACCGGTGGATTGGAAGAAACCACACCCCGTTCGTCATTGCCGAAATGTCCGGCAACCACAATCAGTCGCTGGAGCGTGCGTTGGAAATTGTGGATGCGGCGGCCGGCGCCGGCGCCCATGCGCTGAAGATCCAGACCTACACGCCCGACACGATGACCATTGACCTGGACGAGCGGGAGTTTCACATCAGCGATCCGGGAAGCCTCTGGCAGGGGAAGTCGCTGTATCAACTGTATCGTGAAGCCCAGACCCCTTGGGAATGGCACAAGCCCATCTTCAAGCGCGCCCGTGCGCACGGGATCATTCCGTTCAGCTCCCCGTTTGATGAAACGGCTGTCGCCTTCTTGGAGGAACTGGAGGCCCCGTGCTATAAGATTGCGTCATTTGAAAATACGGATCTCCCTCTGATCCGTTTTGCGGCGGCGACCGGAAAGCCGCTCATTATCTCAACCGGCATGGCCACGGCCGCTGAGTTGGACGAGACCGTTCGCGCGGCTCGTGATGCTGGCTGCCGGGACTTGATCCTGCTGAAATGTACCAGCACGTATCCGGCATCGGCAGAAAATTCGAACCTTAACAGCATTCCGCATTTGCGCGAGTTGTTCGGGTGTGAAGTGGGGCTTTCGGACCACACCATGGGCATCGGTGTCTCCGTGGCCGGAGTGGCCCTGGGAGCCACAGTCATCGAGAAGCACCTCACCTTGAATCGGGCCGATGGCGGCGTGGACAGCCAGTTTTCGATGGAGCCTTCAGAGATGAAGCAACTCGTCATTGAAACAAAACGCGCGTGGCAGGCGATGGGAGAGGTGAGCTACGGGCCAACCGGAGCTGAGAAGAAATCCCTTCAATACCGCCGCTCGCTCTACGCCGTGAAGGACCTGAAAGCCGGGGACGGGTTTACCAAGGAAAATGTGCGGGCAATCCGGCCCGGCCTGGGCTTGCCGCCGAAGTATCTGGAAATGCTTCTTGGGAAAAAATCCACGCAGGATATTAAGCGTGGCACCGCGCTCACTTCCGGCATGATCGCGTGGGGACGTGAGTCGCCGGTCGCATGAATGCCAATAACCGAACAACAACAAAACTGACCAATTATGAGTGAACTAACACGTTGCACAAAATGTGTGCTGCCCGAAACCCACGAGACGATCCATTTCGACGACAAGGGTGTCTGCAGCGTCTGCCGCCAACAGGAGCACAAGCAGGAGCATGTCAACTGGGGGGAGAAGAAAAAGGATCTCGGCCAGCTCATCGAAAAATACCGCGGGAAATACGACTACGACTGCCTGGTGCCGTTCAGCGGCGGCAAGGACAGCACGTGGACGCTCTACTACCTCATGAAGGAATACGGGCTCAAGCCCCTGGTGGTGCGCTTCGACCACGGGTTTCTGCGCCCCAACCTGCATGAGAACACCACCAAGGTTCTCCGGCGTCTCGGGGCGGACTTCCTGACCTTCACGCCGAATTGGAAAGTGGTTCAAAAGCTGATGCTTCAGGCCTTCATCGAGAAGGGGGATTTTTGCTGGCATTGCCACACGGGGATCTTTTCCTACCCGATGTGGGTGGCCCTCCGATACCATGTTCCCCTCATTTTCTGGGGCGAGCCCTCCGCCGAATACACCTCCTACTACAGCTACGAGACTCCGGAGGAGGTTGATGAGAAAAGGTTCAACCGCAATACCAATCTTGGAATCAACGCGGAGGACATGTTCGTGCGTTTGAACGGCCAAGTGGAGATGCGGGATCTCAAACCGTTCAGCTACCCGCCGCTCAAGGAGTTGAGGAAAATCGGGTATCGGTCGGTCTGCCTCGGATCCTATGTCCAATGGGACGTGAAGGCGCAATCGCAGGTCATCATGGACGAACTGGGCTGGAAGGGTGACGAGGTCGAGAATGTCCCGCCGGGCTACAACTACGAAAAGATCGAGTGCTACATGCAGGGGGTCAGGGACTACATCAAATACATCAAGCGGGGCTATACGCGCCCTGCGCACCTCGCGACGATTGACATCCGCAACGACCGCATGACCCGCGAGGAGGGGATGGAGATGGTGGAAAAATATGAGGGAAAACGCCCGCCCAGCCTGGATGTTTTCCTCAAGTTTGTCGGGCTCACCGAGGAGGAATTTCATTCCATAGCGATGTCGCATATGGTTTCCCCCTACGAGCATGACCCGTCGAAGATTACGCCGGGAAAGAAGCTCCATGACTTCGACCAATGGAGCCAGGAGGGGGCGATGCCGAGGGATGAGGCGTTGAAGCAAATCGCCAGCCGCACGTCGTCGGCAGGCTAGACGGGGTTGAAATCAGAATGATCGGGATTGTTCATTGCGGCTCCGGGAACATTGCTTCCGTCGCCAATGCGATCGATCATTTGGGCGGCGATGCGGCCGTGATTAATTCCCCGGACGATCTGGACGACTGCGCCAGCATCATCCTCCCCGGCGTGGGATCGTTTTTCGAGGTCATGGGGAAGCTCCGGCACGAGGGCTTCGACCAGGCGTTGCAAAGGAATGTGGTGGAGCGAAGGAAGCCCGCGCTCGGGATCTGCCTCGGGATGCAGGTGATGGCCTCTCACGGAACGGAGGGAGGGCCGTGCGCCGGCTTGTGCTGGTTCGCAGGGACGGTGGGGAAATTGCACTCGACAAATCCCTCCGACCGCATCCCGCACGTCGGGTGGAACCAAATACAAATCCGCAGGCCGCATGCCCTTCTCAACGGGATTCCCTCGCCGGCTGATTTCTACTTCGTCCACAGCTACAGCATGAGGACGGAAAATCCCGGCGATGTCATTGCCATATGCGATTATGCCGATGGGGTCACGGCCATCGTCGGAAGGGACAACATTTTCGCCACGCAGTTCCACCCGGAGAAAAGCCAGGACCACGGACTCAAGATCCTGGAAAACTTTTTGGATTGGCAACCCTAGCCGATGCTCAAACGCAGACTGATTCCCAAGCTGCAGCTCAAGCGCGCCGCCACGGACGGACGCTACGAGCTCGTCACGACGATAGCGTTCGACAAAATTCTGAAGATTGGGGAGCCAATTTCCCAAGCCAAGATCTACCAGGACCAGAACGTGGATGAGCTGATCTTCGTCGATCTGGATTCCGCGGGTCCGGGTCCCGATCTGGTTAGGCTTCTTCAAAAAACCACCGAGAACATATTCATGCCGATCACGATCGGCGGTGGTGTGCGCTCCGTGGAGGACTTCCGGGTTCTGCTGACGAGCGGGGCGGACAAGGTGGGCGTCAATGCCGCCGCCTGCAATAGCCCGGCGCTCCTGGACGAGGCGGCGAGGATATTCGGCTCGCAATGTGTCGTGGTGAGCATCGACTTCCGGAAAAGCCCTGACGGTCGCTATGGGGTGTGGATTGACCGGGGGCGCAGGGATACGGGCAAGGATTTGATCGAGTGGGTGCGGGAATGCGAAGGCCGGGGGGCGGGCGAACTCCTCCTGACGAGCATCGATCGTGATGGCTCCAAGTCGGGGCTGGAGCTGGATGCCATCCGACAGGTGACGCAGGCGGTGACCATCCCTGTGATTGCTGGCGGCGGATGTGGGGTTGCCAGTCACTTCGTTGACGGTCTGAAGGCGGGCGCTGATGCGATTTCGGCGGGAACATATTTTTGCCACCAGGACCAGAGCCCCATGCAGTGCCGCTCCCATATCAAGAACGCCGGCTTCCCCATCCGACTGCACTTATGAGCGAAGAACATGCTGGAATAGTCCGACCCATCCTGATCGAGGGCCAACAGATTGTGCTGCGGGACCTCAGGCTCGAAGATGTTACCCAGGCCTATGTGGACTGGATGAATGATCCCGAGGTGGTCCAATATACGGAGAGCCGGTTTTCGCAGCACACCCTCGAGACCGTCAGAAGCTTTGTGCGCGTTTACGGGAACAACCCGGGAAGCATTCTCTTCGGGATCTTTTCGAAAGAGAAAGGGATCCACGTTGGCAACATCAAGCTCGGTCCGGTTAATTGGTATCACGGCCTCGGAGACCTCGCCCTGATCATCGGAAACAAAGCATTCTGGGGTCGAGGCGTTGCCCCCGAGGCGATCGCCATGGCCAGCCGCTACGCCTTCGATGTGCTGCATTTGAGCAAAGTCACAGCAGGCTGCTATTCGACGAACAAGGCCTCCGAAAAAGCCTTTTTGAAAGCCGGATTTTCCGTGGAGGCGGTGCGCCCTCAACATTACCGGTTTGGCAACCAACGGGTGGACGGAATCGAAATGGGTCTTCTGAATCCCGACCTCCAAGCGGAATCGAAACCGTGATCCCCTGTTTTCCGAGGCAAAATACCGAGTGCATGGGAAAAGTGATCGCCATCATTGAAGCACGGATGACCAGCAGCAGGCTGCCCGGCAAGGTGCTCATGGAAGCGGGGGGGAAACCGATGCTGGAAATCCTGCTCGAGCGCCTGAGAAAAGCCGGATCGCTCGATGACATCGTCGTCGCGACAACCGTCCGGCCATCCGATGACCCGATCGCATCGCTTTGCTCACGCCTCCAGGTCCACTGCTTCCGGGGCAGCGAAGAGAACGTGCTGGAGCGGGTCTGCGGCGCGGCGCAGGAGTTCGGTGCCGACACGCTGGTGGAGATCACAGGGGATTGCCCGCTCGTTGATCCCTGGCAGGTTGACCACGCGGTCGCATTCTTTCAATCCGTCTATCCCGGTTCCCGTTATGTCTCAAATTGCGAGCCCTTGGGGAATGCCCCGGTCGGAATGAATGTGCAGGTATTTCGGGCGGAGGACCTGTCGAATGTTCTCGCGGGAAACCCGGACGAAATGGACCGCGAACACGTTTCCTATCACTTTTACAGAAAGGAAAGCGGGGCTCGCTACCTTCCGAGATATATCAACTACGACGCACCCCTCAATCGCCCGGACATCTGGGTGACGCTCGACTACAAGGAGGACTTCGAGTTGATCAAGGAGCTTTATGAGGCCTGCAGCGCACTCAGTGATAACTTTGGTATACGGGAGGTGATTGAATGGGTCGACCTCCACCCCGGCATCCATGAGCGCTGCAAGAAGCTGAGGGATTTGGAATGATACGGGCAGCCATCATCGGGGCGGGAAAAATCGCCCAGGGGTTTGATGATCCGCATGGAGAGGCGGTCCTGACCCACGCCAAGGCATACCAAAAGCATGGAGGGTTTGAGCTTGTGGCCTTCTGTGACACCGACTTGGAGCGGGCGCGGATCGCGGCTGCCCGATGGAAGGTGCCCCATGCCGTGGACAGCATAAGAAAGCTCGCGGCTCTGAACCCCGAGGTGATTTCTATATGCACGCCAGATGAGACGCACCAGGACATGCTGGCGGCGTGCCTTGACCTCCACCCGAGACTTGTTTTTTGTGAAAAGCCCCTGGCTCTCGACAGCTGCAAAGCCCGCGATCTCGTGGAAAGATACGAAAGGGAAAACATTGGCCTGTTGGTCAATTATTCGCGCCGGTGGTCAGATCCGGCGCGCGAAGGCAACAAGCTGATCCAGGACGGGGCCTGCGGGAAAATCCTCAGCATCCGGGCTCGCTACTATGGTGGTTGGTTCCACAATGGTTCCCATCTCGTCGACCTGATCGGGCTGTTTTTCAAGCCCTCCGTGGCCGGGGGCGGCTTGCTCCGGAAAGAGTCTTTGGGAAATGGGGATTTCCGAATCACGGGATCTGTTGTTTTGAGGCGGGATTCACATGCCTTCCCATTCCACTTCGAGTGCTTGAACGAAGGCCGCGCGTCTCACTTGGAGCTCGAGCTTTTGTTTGAGGAGGGCGCATTCTGGATGGGGGAGCGCAACGGAACGGTCTGGAGGACATCCGGCATCAGCGAAAACGCGGTGTATCCCGGATATTATGAATTGAGCGAGGGTCAGATGGAAAAGACAGACCCTTCCGACGCGATGCGGCGGGCGGCGGCAAATATCCATGGGTTCCTGAGCCATGGGGAGCCGCTGCTCTCCAACGGCGCAACGGCCCTGGCAACATTGGGAATGTGCAGGGAAATCTGCTCGCTTCCTGAAACTGTGAAAAATTCAATATGGCAAAATTAGCAATAAACGGGGGAAGCCCGGTCCGGGAACAACTCTTTCCCGCCTACAATACGATCACCAACGCGGAAAAGCAGGCTGCGCTTGAGGTTTTGGATTCCGGGAACATGTCCCAGTTCCTCGGGTGCTGGCATCCGGATTTTTTCGGCGGTCCGAAAGTCCAAGAGTTTGAGGAAAAATGGTCAGCGGCGTTTGATGCCAAGCACACCGTGAGCGTGAACTCGAATACGAGTGGTCTTTTTGCTGCGGTTGGGGCTGCGAGCGTTGGCCCGGGCGACGAAGTCATCGTCTCGCCTTACAGCATGAGCGCCTCGGCGATCGCGCCGATTGTCTATGGCGCCGTTCCCGTTTTTGCCGATATCCAGGACGACATCTTCACCCTGGATCCGAAAAGCATTGAGGAAAAAATCACATCCCGGACCAAAGTGATCCTTGTTGTCCACATCTTCGGCCATCCGGCGGATATGGATCCGATTATGGCATTGGCCCAAAAGCATCGTCTCGTTGTCATCGAGGATTGTGCGCAGGTCCCGCTGGGAACCTATAAAAACCGGAAGCTCGGAACGATTGGTGACATGGGGGTTTTTTCCTTGAATTATCATAAGCATATCCACACCGGCGAGGGCGGCATGGTGACGACGAATTCCGATCTCTATGCCGAACGGCTGCAACTGATCCGGAATCACGCTGAGGTCTCTGTTCTCCCGAAAGGGGTCAAAGATCTCAAAAACATGTGGGGGTTCAACTACCGGCTCACGGAGATCCAGGCCGCCATCGGGATCACCCAGCTCGAACGCGCGGACGACTACATCCAAAGGCGGATAGAAAACTGCGAGTATCTGGCCGGGAGGCTGGGAGTCCTGCCGGGGTTGGTTCTCCCGGTGGTCTATCCGGATTGCCGGCATGTTTACTATGTCCAGGCCATCAAGTTCCGTGAGGAGGAGGTCGGGGTTCCTCGCAATCGTTTTGTGGAAGCTGTAGCAGCGGAGCTCCCGAGCGCGCACTTGCGCGAGAGCACCGGGAAACTCATCGGCTCCGGCTACGTGGAGCCCCTCTACATGCAGCCGATTTACCAGGAGCGGAGCGGCACGAAGTGTTCCTTCAACTGCCCCAGATACGAAGGACAGGTCAGCTATGGCGAGGGGATTTGCCCGGTGACGGAGAGAATGCATCACAAGGAGCTTTTCACACACGAGTATATGCGTCCGCCGATGAGCCACAGCGACTTGGATGATGTGGCAAACGCGTTCGAAAAGGTCATGGAAAACGTCGGCGAACTTCGATGAACGGAGTCCGGACAATCATCGGTGTCGCTCACGATCCCGGCGGGGCGCGGGCCATTCTTCCGGTCCTCATGCTTCTCCATGAGCAGAATGTGCCGGTTTTGGCGGTCGTTTCCGGGCCCGCTGCTGAAATTGCCGCCAACGAGTTTGCGTCGCTCGCGCGGTTGCAGATGGATGACTCCTCTTCCCTCGGGAGCTGTGTTCAGGAGTTGGAGCGGAATGCGTGCCCTGCTCTGATCAGCGCCTCCGGCCTCTACAACCGGATCGAGCACACGGTGCGACTTGCCGCGCGCGAACTGGGGATCCCAATTGTTGCGGTGCTCGACTGGTGGTGGTTCTACAAGGAGCGCTTCCAGCGGACGCTTCCCGATGGACCCGTGGAAGAATCGCTCCCCGACCGGGTTTGCGCGATCGATGACTTCAGCCGCGAGGGGCTGGTTGAGGCGGGCTTCCCGCCGGAAAAAATCGTTGTCACCGGAGCCGCGAATCTGGAATCGAGCTCCCGGCGTTTGAAAAAGTATTCGGCAGAGCGGGATGGCATCCGGGCGGAACTGGGAATTGGCGAAGACGGGCAGTGCGCCGTTTTCTTTTCAGAGCCTTATATAAGGGACTCCGACGGTCTTCCCTGGGGAGGCACGGGGGGATACTTCAAAGATGACGGCACGGCGGTGTTTGGATATACGTCTCTGGAGATGCTGCAAGAAGTGGCCGCCGCCTTGATAAAGAAGAGCCCCGGCGCCACGGATCTTGTTCTGTGCGTAAAACCCCACCCGATGGAACACGTGCCTTCCCTCGAGATCGTCATACAGGCCTGCGCTCGCTCCGGCTTGAGGATCCGGTTGGTGCGGGATACGGACCCGATGAAGCTCATCGCGGCCGGGGATATCTTCTTTGGATTGGCCAGCATCGTTCTCATGGAGGCCGGGCTGACTGCGAAGCCGGTTTTCAGCGTGCAGATCGGCCTGGATACGAACACGACCGCGGATCCCTGTGTCTCCAACCGGCTCGGCTTCTCTACGCCGATTTACGACAGGGCGGCACTGGAAGCCTGCGTCGAGAGCTGGCGGCAGGGCAAAGAAACCCGGGGCGCTCCCGTGAATTCCGATGCCTGGGAGGGCGCCGCATCCCGTATTGCCGAATCGGTTTTGGATATCGTCAAAACCGAAAACAGCATTTGAATCACGGAGAACACGAGAGCACAAAGAAAAAAACGAAACATGAAGGCGAATCAACTTGGCCCAAACCTAACGTTGGTTTTGCGTTATGAACTTCAGCAATAACAATATGAATGGATACTTTTTGCAATCCGAGCGCATTGGACTCAGGACATTGAATTTCGAGGATGCGAGGGCTCCTTATATCGACTGGCTCAACGACGCCGAGGTCTGCCATGGCAACGACCACCACCGCTGGCCCTACGGAATCACCCGGGCGAAGGAATACATCGCTTCGGCGGAAACCTCCCGGACCGACCTGATCCTGGCAATCGAGACGCTCGATACCCGGGAACACATCGGGAATATCGCCTTGCAGAACATCGATTCCACCCACCGATCCGCGGAGTTCTCTATTCTTATCGGCAACAAGACATCCTGGGCCAAAGGTTACGGCCGGGAGGCGGGCGGCCTGCTGGTCCGCCACGGATTCCGGGAATTGAACCTCCAGCGGATCGGTTGCGGAACTCCGGATTATAATCAAGGGATGATCCGGCTGGCACTTGCTCTTGGAATGAAGGAAGAGGGACGGCGGCGCGGCGCATTCTTCAAGCACGGGGAATATCACGACATCGTGCTGTTCGCGGTTCTTTCACATGAGATGTCTTCCTGAATGGGAGCGTCGAAGGAGATCCGATATTTCTGCAAAACGGCTTTTAAACCAAGTCGGAGGAAACCCAGTGGGAGTGGCACAATCTCCCGAAGGTCACATTTCCTAAAATGAGCATTTCAAAAAAACTGGCAACCAACCTGCGCATGCTGAAGAAGCACCCTGCAGTCAGAAGGTTTATCCGGCATAACAGGAGAGTATTTTCTGCGGCAACAGGCGCCGCACAGAAACGACCGGTGGTCTTGTTCGAGCTCAATGCCATGCAGTCCGCGCATATTGCCTATAGCTATCTTGCGAACATGCTTGCGAAGGAAAACGATGCAGCGATCAAAGCTTATTTTCCGAGGGCTCATGCCAACGTTCGCGAGAAGCTGCTGTTTCGGCTCAGGGCCCTGTTCGGACTGAATGAGACGGGCGTTTATAAATCGTTCGGAGCGACCGAGAGTTTTGGGATCTCTCCCTCCAAGGCGCAGAAGGTAAAAGCGAGAAGGCTATTTGATGGCCTGCAGGGAAAACTGAGAAGCAGAGGGGACATCGAGGCTCTGACTATCAATGGGGTGTGGGTGGGCGATCTGATCTACGATTCGTATCTCATGACGCACCTGAAACCGACGATCGACATCGCGTCGTTTGAGTTCCGCAAATTCCTGCTCACCTCGCTCGAGCTGCTCGCATTCTGGGAGGACTATTTCGCCGAGCATGACGTTCGCGCGATCAACGTCAGCCATTGTGTTTACAACTTGGCGATGCCACTGCGTATTGCGGTGCAGAAGGGCATCCCTGCATTCCAGGCAAATGCGACCCACGTTTACCGGCTCGGCCCCGGAAAGCTGTTTGCTTACAATGAATTTGTTCATTATCGCGAGCATTTTTCCGCCCTCCCGGCCGAAACGCGAAAGGCGGGTCTCGCGGAAGCTGAGGGACGGATCCGGCGACGGTTCGCGGGCGAGGTTGGCGTGGACATGGCTTACTCCACAAAATCGGCTTATGGAGAAGCTCGGCACCAGCGGCTGCTCCGGGAATCGAGCCGCAAGAAAATCCTGATTGCGACACACTGCTTCTTCGACAGCCCGCACAGCTACGGAAACAACATCTTCCCCGACTTTTACGAGTGGCTGGATTTTCTTGGGAAGATC
>Ga0172379_10009790_pt1 | contig 11738 bp, 13 predicted proteins | sample GrowelOW334metaG_FD_119756 | JGI IMG/M metagenome (GOLD analysis project Ga0172379, IMG submission 119756) | Groundwater microbial communities from an aquifer near a municipal landfill in Southern Ontario, Canada - Groundwater well OW334 metaG | ecosystem: Environmental > Aquatic > Deep... | reverse complement strand
TGGGACTACTACTTCTGATCCTGGGTGGACTGGGACTACTACTGATATAATTAAGATAAATTCATGAAAAGTAAGCTTGTGGTGGTGGGTGCTATTTTAACCTTGATGATATTGTGGTGGCAAGCGCAACAGCCAGCGTGGAACTCGCACATGCAGGTGGATATTTGGGTGATGTGGGAGAGACTAAGCTACTGGTTTGCTCACAACCATTCGTTTGCTGGGCTCACGGGCAACGAAATATTGCCGGCAACACTAACTTATCTGTTTGTGCCGGTATGGCTGTCCCCGGCTGCCGCAACAAATTACGGTAATTATCTGCCGATGATGATGCTAGTGAATTTGGCGATACTCATAGGTCACTATGTGATCGTGAAGCAGAAGACGATATTGGTGCTTAGTTTGTTGTTTTTGGGGCCGATATTATTATTTCGGTTTGATGGACTGGTGACTTTGTTTTTGTTGTTGGCATTTCTCTTTTTTGAGAAAGGCGGATATAAAATGTCTGGATGGTGGTTGGGACTAGCAACGGGAATGAAAGTATTCCCGGTGATTTTTTTGCCATACTTGTGCTTGATCTTGTGGAAACAAAACAAAATTAGAGACATGCTTGGATTGTTGATATTCTTTGGTGAGGCGCTCCTATTACCACTTTTGATATTTTTGCTCCTGGGGGGGAGTTTGGCACAAGTCAGTTCTGCCCTAGGATTTCATAGTCAGAAACTAATAAGTATAGAGAGTGTTCCTGGGAGTTTGATTACTGGTTGGTCACTACTTACAAATGGGCACCCACCGGAGCTGATCCCGGGGAATGGAATCTGGGCGGTAGCGGGACCCGCGACTTTTTTTAATAAACTGTGGATGATACCTATTGCTCTTACTTATGGTTTTGTGTACATCCGTAAGGGCTTAACACATAAATTTAATTGGTTAGTCCCATTTGGTTTTATGCTGATATTTTTGGTAGTGTCAAAAAACTTAAACCCTCAATATCTCTGGTGGTTTATGGCATTGCTCCCCTTTGTCAAACCGAGTCCTGTAATGATGGGATTGATACTGGTAGCGGCGTTGCTCAACCAATTGGTTTTCCCGTTGTATTACACTACTTTTGTGGAAGATTTTTACCGACTAAATCAAAGTTACTGGGTATACTATTTGTTAATCCTAAGGAATGTGTGTTTGTTGGCTATAACTTATCTGAGTGTTAAGAGGCTCACAAATGAATAATAAAAATTTGTGGCGAGGATTGTGGTTGATTTTTTTATGCCGGTTTGCCCTAGCACTTTTGCCTAGTTTTCAGGTAGATATGGGTGCCTGGCTAGCATGGGGAAGTAGACTAGCGGAGGTTGGAACCGCAAATTTTTATTCTGAAGAGGTGTGGACCCAATATACTCCGGGATTTTTGTATTGGCTTTTGGCCATAGGTAGACTCGGGTGGGTACATCCGCTAGCTATTAAAGTCCCGGTGATAATAGCTGATATGTTTACGGGATATTTGATATGGAAAGTGGTGGGGAAAAGGAGTAATAAATGGGCCAATTGGGCTTATGTGATATATGTACTCAACCCGGCGATGATTATCGACGGATCCATCTGGGGACAAATTGATGGGCTGCTTGCGCTGGCCATGTTTGGCTCGACTTACCTACTGATAGAAAAGAAAAATTGTTACGCTAGTTGGATAGTGGCGGGGGTGGCGCTGCTCATCAAACCGCAAGCGATAGCCATGATGCCGGTACTACTCGGACTAACATTAATCAGATTTGGAGTAGTAAAAACTTTAAAATCCGGGTTATTGACTGTAAGCGTTATAGCCCTTGGCTTCTACCCTTTTTATCCAAATAACCTACTGGGTGGGATGTGGGAGTTAATGGAGAAGATGGGAGTGTCTTATCCATATACTTCGCTATTTGCATTTAATGTGTGGAGTTTTATGGGAATGTGGAAATTAGATAATACTATATGGATGGGAATGTCGTATTTTGCCTGGGGAACAATAGCGATGACTGGTGCATTTGGAGGATTGATACTGAGATATCGCAAGCTTTTGACGGATAATTCTGTTGTTTATTTGGTGTTTGCTCTGGCTTGTTATATCTTCTTTTTATTCCCGACGCGAGTACATGAGAGATATCTCATCCCCATGTTTGCATATTTAATCGCTTATGCGGGGGTGAAACACAATAAATGGTTGTGGGTGATAGTGGCTGGCGCTAGTGCGCTTTACTCGCTCAACCTATATTTGCCGTATTCATATTACGAAGCTATGACTAACCCACTCAAAAATATAGGGCTAGAGAACTGGATACAAGATAACTTACTACCCATTGCGACAGTGCAAATTTTGATATTTGTGGTTTTGTGGTTATTTCCAGCTAGGGATCAATCCAAAAAGAGTGTCCCAGAATTGAGTGGGCATAGCGAAGCCGTAGAGCAAGGGCGAGACTAGTAACAAACTAGCTGAGCAGCATACCAACAAACTAATCTGTATCCGTGAAGGAAGTTTTGTGAGCCAAGCGGCAAGAATGACACAGAGGAAAGTGGCTGAGGGCAGGTAGTGATAGAAAAACATGATGCGCGGAGAAAAAAACCAAGGGAGAAAAAGGATAAAGTAGAGAGTATAGAGGATAGAGTATGGGTAGGTGACTACTTTCTTGAGTTGCAGAACAAGGGCAACGAGTCCTAACCATAAAATGGCGGGGTTGCCGAGTGCATAGATGTTCATTATGCTGCCTTCCTGATATTTGACAAAGTACCAGACCGGACGGACATCAAAGAGCCACTCTAGAGGAGTGGACTGATAACCGTGGGTGGCCACAAGATGGGTGTGGTAGTACCACATTTGACGGTGGAGTTCCCACCACTGTGCCCACGTGTGACCAGCCAGGATGAAGGGAGCAAAGGTCAAGATGTAGACGGCAATAGTTATTAGCAAAAGACGAAAAGCTAAGAGAACTGAGCGAAGAGATAGCTTATTGGCATGAAGATATATAAATATGAGAGGGATAATCCCATAGAGCGCGCTCCATTTGGAGGCGAGGGCAAGTCCATAGAGGATAGCAGCCGATTTCCAGCGTGATTTAACAGCGAGGTAGAGCGACCAGATGAAAAAACATAGCATGTAGATATCGTTCATGGCAATGCGCGACTGAGCAATGTGGAGACCTTCGATGCTGACGAGAAAAGCAGAAATAAGAGCAAGGTTTTTATTTTTTGTGAGAGATAAAACTAGATAGTACAAACCTAGAATGCTCCCGACACCAAAGGCAGCAGAGCCCACCCGCCAGCCAAAACTATTTTCGCCAAAGAGCAGCATCCCGGTTACCATGCCGTACTTAGCAACTGGAGGATGGGTCCATTCGTAAGCGACGTCTTTGGGCGGGGTAGTCCACCACTCCCAAGCGTCGATATTGCCGCGCAGATACTCTCTGGCGGTAAAAGCATGATAAACCTCGTCAAAGATATAGGCTTGAGGGTGAGAGAGACCGATGAAGCGGAGCAAGCTCGCGATGAGTAAAATAGTCAACAAGAGAGAATTGGATTTAGCGAATTTGGAGATTTTTGGCCACATAGGCATGGATATCCTCCCAAGAGGTTATGGGGATCAAAACCCATTGACCATCATATGGTTTGGTATTTTTGGGGTTAGTCAACAAATCGGTGATTGAGATGCTAGCAATGTTGTCTTTGTTCTCAAGGGAAAGAAAGATTTTGAGGAAACTCCCATATTCTCGGCTAGTTATGTCGGTATCGACAGAAGAAGAAATACTATCTTTCAAGTTGGTGACAGTCTCGCTATTTAAAATGGTACCGGTAGAGAGGGCTTTGTCTTTAAAGGCCAAAATAATTTTTTGCTGTCTGGCTCCACGGGCAAAGTCGGTGCCTTCGTCCCCTTCGGCGTGGCGAGAACGGGCAAATTTGAGCGCGGTGGTGCCATCCATATGAGTAAGACCTGCATCGAAGTGGATATGCTCGTAGCGGTCGCTTTCGGGCTCTACTGTTTCTTTGCCAGGAATGGGGTATTTATAATCGTCGAAGGTATTTTGGACTTCGACATTTATGCCACCTATTGCATCAATAGCCTTGACAAAACCTTGGAAGTCGAGGGTAACGGCGTAGTGGACAGGAACCCCAAGAGTCTCCGCGACAGAAGATTTGGCTAGGTCTAGTCCCCCACCTTCGCGCCGTTCATTCCCGTAATGATAGGCAGTATTGAGCTTGGCTCTCATGGATGGTATCCAGACGTCGCGTGCAATGGGGATGATATCGGCAGAGTTATTTTTTAAGTGAAAGGAGATAAAGAGGATACTGTCTGTGAGGTCTCCCCCTTCGTGCCCTTCTCCGCCGATACCTAGGAGGACGATGTTGGTGCGACCTGAATCTGATTTGAGATTGGTAGAGGGATCATTGACCACTCCACTCACAATATTCTTGGCGGTTTGGTTGTGATAGTACCAAGAGCCGACAATCACGAGGAGAGACAAGAATATTGCCAAGATTACTTTTTTAACTGACATGGGATGTGGTTTGGACGATAGATATAAAACTGGCTGGCGTAAGACTGGCGGTAGCAACAAGTAGTCCGTCTAACTTAAGGGGCAACAGGCTTGCCACATTGTCCGGCGTGACAGAGCCACCATACATGAAGCGAGCATTTGGGACAAAGCGGCGGATCTGATTTTTAACGTCTTCGATTTTGCTGGGCTGCGCTGTGGTGGTACCACCTAGTCCACCACCTGGCTCGAAACAATAAAGACACTTATCATAGAACTGGGCATCAAGCGCAGCAAACTGTAGAGCAATATCTGTCTCGTCCAGGCAGAGGATGGGGGTAATCCCCACTTCGATTAGCTCTTTGATTTTGCCCGCAATTTCGTTATGGGTTTCGTGGAAATAGCGACGACGCTCAGAGTGACCAACGATACAGTAGCTTGCCCCTAGTTCTTTTAGCTGTGCGGCGTTGACTTCACCGGTATATGATCCTCTCGGAAAGGGAGAGACGTCTTGGGCACAGAGTTGTAAATCCGTAGAGCCGTGAATCCGTAAATCCGTAAATAATGGAAGATGAGGGAATGAGGGAGCAACGATCATGTTCGGGGTGGGTTTGACGGCTTTAATCCATGCTTGAACTTCGACTTGGGTCAGATTTGATTTGAAATTGGCCACGACTAAAAGCGACATATGTAGTACTATTGTACCTTATGTATCCATATCTAGATGAACTAAATGCAGAACAAAGAGCAGCAGTTGAACATACTGGCTCACCACTCCTCATTATGGCTGGAGCAGGGAGTGGTAAAACCAAAACCTTGACTTACAAGGCCGCATATCTAATCCACTCGGAGACAATAACTCCTGACCAGCTCCTGATGGTGACTTTTACCAACAAAGCAGCAGGCGAGATGAAAGAGAGACTACACAAGATCCTTCGGCAAGCTCAGGATTATAATGATCGGAAATTACCAAGCGTAGGGACTTTTCACTCGATGTCAGCCAGGATACTGCGACGTGACGCAGCCGCGGCAGGACTCTCCCCTGATTTTGTGATCTATGATGACGGTGATCAAGAGGCGCTAGTCAAAGAAATACTTGCTAGCTTAGAGCTAGACCCAAAGAGATTTAAAGCCAGATCTCTGATGGGCTCAATCTCGAGTGCCAAGCAAGAGATGGTCACGCCAGAACAATACAAGTCAATGGCACATGGTCCTTTCCAGGAAGTGGCGGCAGAGGTTTATATAAAATACCAGAAACAGTTAAAGGCGTATGGAGCAGTCGACTTTGACGACCTACTTAATTTAACGGTTAAATTATTTCAGGAGAACCCGGTGATTTTGGAGAAGTATCAAGATCAGTTTAGATATATCTTTGTCGACGAATATCAAGATACCAATACTACTCAATATCTTTTTACTACCCTACTGGCTAAAAAATATAAGCAACTCACGGTAGTTGGAGACGCGTCCCAGTCGATTTACCGTTGGCGCGGCGCTGATTATCGCAACATGGCAATACTGAAAAAAGAATATCCAAATCTGACAGAGATAAAACTTTCACGCAACTACCGCTCTACCCAAAATATCTTGGACGCGGCTTATAACGTAATTGGTAATAATAAGAATCACCCTATTTTGTCGCTCTGGACGGAAGAAGGGGCGGGCGAGAAGATCACCATGATCGAGGCATATAGCGGTGCCGATGAATCGGCGCGGATTACAAATGAACTAACGCAACTACATGAAAATCATGCATGGAACGAAATGGCTCTCTTGTACAGAACCAATGCCCAGTCACGGAGCATAGAAGAAGGATTTATCCGGGCAGGAATACCTTATGTTCTTTATGGCGGCACTAAGTTTTATGAGCGTAAAGAAATCAAAGACTTACTCGCCTATCTGCGTATAGTGCTTAATCCAGATGATGGCATTAGTTATAAGAGAGCAGAGAAGCTGGGGAAAAGAAAGTTGGCACAAGTGCAAAATATCCTTCATGAGATGGACGTCCAAGCGGCAACTCCCGCTGAACTACTCCAAAAAGTTATCGAGTCGTCGCAATACTTACAGCAATTTGATGAGGAAGTCGAAGAGGAGCTCTCTCGAATTGAGAATATTAAGGAACTACAATCGGTGGCGACTGAGTTTAGTAATTTGAGTGAGTTCTTGGAGAATGTGGCACTCGTACAGGCAGAATACTACGAGGGAGAGAAATTGGGTAAAGATGACAAGCGAGACGCAGTGACGCTGATGACACTCCATGCGGCGAAAGGATTAGAGTTTCCGATTGTGTTTTTGATCGGCATGGAAGAAGGACTATTCCCCCACTCCAGGAGCCTGATGGAGATTGAGGAGATGGAGGAGGAGCGACGACTGGCTTATGTGGGAATTACACGGGCTAAATATAAGCTTTATATGTCTTGGGCCAAGCAGAGAACGGTATGGGGAACAGTCGGTATCCAGAGTAGATCAAGGTTTATTGATGAAATCGATGCTAAGTTATTTGAGTACCCCAGACAATCAGAATACTCGGCGAGTCGGAGTGTCGGAGTGTCGGAGTATCAGAATAATAAGGATGATGAGAAGTTCTGGAGAGAACACCCTCCTTCGCGGTGGAGTGCTTCGGACGGGCGCGGCGGGGCTTTTAAAACTAAAAAATCAGGCATAAAGATTGACTCGCTCTCTGACTCGACACTAGACGATTTTCTTTCTGGCAACATGAGTGTAGAAGAACTGCTCAATAGGTAAGGTAGAATAGAGATATGATCAATGCTCAACATCCAATGCAGAGTTTAGAGTGGGGGGAGTTTCGTAGACTTACGGGACTAAAGGTGGTGTGCGAGGATGGCATCCAGGTAACAATACATAAAATTCCTTTTACTCCCCTGACCATCGGGTACGCTCCGAAAGGACCGATGCCGACTAAAGAACAGGTCGAGAGTCTCCAAAAAATCGCTGCTCTGAATAAATGTATTTTTATCAAATGTGAACCGAAAGTGGAAGCAGAAGGTGATGGGCACATGACTCGAGAAACATTAAAGCAATTAGGATTTACGGAAGGACGATCTCTCTTTACGAAATATAATTTCGTGCTGGATGTGAGCCCAAGTGAAGAAGAGCTACTTTCTAGTTTGAAACAAAAGACTAGATATAATATTCGTGTTGCAGAGAAGCGAGGGGTAACGGTCGAAATTGATAACTCAGAGGAGGCATTTGAAAAATATCTTCAACTAACTGAGGAGACGACGAAGAGGCAAGGTTTTTATGCTCACGGGAGAGATTATCACAAAAAAATGTGGAGCGTACTACACAAAGCTGATATAGCGCATTTGCTCGTGGCTAGATATAACGGCGAAATTATTACTACTTGGGTACTGTTTAAATTTGGTGATACCCTTTACTACCCATATGGCGCTAGTACGCGAGAACATCGGGAAGTAATGGCAAACAACTTAGTGATGTGGGAAGCGATCAAGCTGGCTAAGAAATGGGGGTGCAGATATCTTGATATGTGGGGAGCACTCGGACCAGAGGCGGACCCACATGACCCGTGGTACGGATTCCATACTTTTAAATCTGGGTACGGGGCACGGCACGTAGAATACATCGGAACCTGGGATTACGTGGCAAAACCAGTTTTGTACAAGATATATAGATTAGTAGAGTTGCTGAGGTGGAAATTGCTGCGACTTGTTAAGTAGGCACGCCCCACTTCGTTATTTTAACTTCGCTGGGGACACGAAAAGGGCCGACAAGGCAGGTGCACGGTCGGCCCTTATAGATAACTTATTTTCGTTTTTTAGTTGCTTTCTTGACTACTTTCTTCACGGGTTTCTTAGTTACCTTTTTTACTACTTTCTTCGCAGTCTTTTTGGGAGCTGTCTTTTTGACTGGAGCCTTTTTGGTAACAGTCTTTTTCCCGAGCAATTTTTTCAATAGTTTCTTTAACATATATTTACCTCCTTCCAATATGGGTACGGGAATAATTATGCACCTAAGGCGCATTTCGGATTTTCAAATATTATTGTGCTCATTTTTCGCGCTGGACGGTGATGGTGCACTCGGTAAGGAGCGCCGCGATCCCACCAATGACTATGAGAGGAGGAAGGAAGATAGCGCCGATGACACCGGCAGTAACGGGGAGAGAGAGAATAATCTTGCCTTTACTATCTTTGACAGTGATTTTGCGGACATTACCCTCTTTGATGAGAGCTTTGATTTTGCTGACTACTTTTTTGCCTTCGACTTTGAATTCTTCTTGAGTCTTTTTACTTACCAATGGTTTCTTAACTTTCTTTTTGGTGGGCATATGTTTACTCCAAAATATATTTATATAACAGCTTAATTAAATCATAAAAAATGAAATGTATATATAGATATCTAGGTGGAGAACAGATGATATTTATCATCGACTTTATAGCCCAACTTGGTTAGACCGTGATAGGATCCACTACCATTTTCTACTAGTGCGTAGGTATCGGTAATGTCATATTCTAAAGATATGTTGATGAGATGTTTGATCATTGCAGTAAAATATCCATTTCTCCTGAACTCAGGGAGAACACCAATGTTGTGGAAGTAGGATAGATTGTCAGACTCCGATCCTATCAATCCACAAAAACCAACTAGATTGTTGTCATATTTAAATAGATAGTTTCGCGCTATCTTGTGATTACTTATCTTTTGATTCTTGTATAGTTGCCTAGCATATTCTTCGTTGTTATTCCACTCTGGAAAACAAATTTTGGCCATGTTTATTAATACTTCGATTGTTTGGTCATCCACCAAAACCAATTCCCCTATTGGAGTAGATTTGTTATCAATATGTTTGCAAATATAATAGTCAGAACCTATACAATTATTCTTGCCAGCTTCGGAAAAATATTTTTTGTATGATGAAACGAGTTTTTCGGAAATGTAATACGACATTGATACACCGTTGGCCTTTTCGGACGAGATTATTGATTTTGCATTGTCCCAGTCTAGAAGATTAGCTTCAATAGTGGGGGAGATAAAGTTGTACCATTCATCATTAAAGACAGATTTTATGTGGAAGAAAGTAGAATATCTTTTAACTGGCTTATATATTATCCCGTCGAATAACCTTAAGCCTCTCTCAAATATATTTTTCATAGTGGGTATTCAGCGACGAGTAGACTGACATCTTTTAGTTTGTCGACGTTTGAGTACTTGTGTTGTTTAAGTTCGACTATATCCCACTCTTCTTCAATATTCTCCCATGGGAAGATGAGTTCTTGTTTATAATCTATACCCAAATCTTCACATTCCTTGTCGGTTAATTCTTTACAGCAGTTGGTGAGATTGCCATAGAGGGAGACTTCGGCGTCTTTGACTACATCCTGATATTTATAGTCCATGTTGGAGGCACCATAAATAATGCGAGACTTAGGATATGTGTCCTTAAGATCTTTCGCCGCGTATTTGGCTTGATTGCCGTAACAGTGATTGCCCTCGATGAGTAGAATGACGGGATCATCTTTGATGATGGCTTGTTGGTTAATGCTTTGTAACCGTCTTAGTTCGCATTTACCTGGCATGAAGAAGTACTTATATTGGACGGGGGTAATGGTAAGTATGCCTAGAGTGTAGGCGATATAAGTGGCGGGAATGTTGCCACCACGGAGAATAGGGATCACTGCATCGACAGTAAGATTGTTTTTAGTCAGATACTCCACGATTTTAGTGGTAAGACTCTTCAACTCTAATTCATATTCTGACCATGACATCACGCGATAGTTTTCTTTCTTATATTTTCTGAGAGTTTCTTTGAGTAAATCTTTGTCTCTCATAATTACACCTATTTGATTGGACCTTCTAAGGAAATATCTATTGGAGTCATGCCCTGCTTTTCGTAAAAATTGCGAGCTTTGTCATCTGCAAAATAAGTTGTAGCGGCGATGTGAGTCAAACCTTTTTCTAAGCACCACTTCTTAAATTCAGCGACTAACATGCCGCCAATACCATATGCCCTGTATTCTGGTGATACTCCCATGTGGAATATTTCTCCGCGCCTATTGGTCCTCCAAGATAAATTGTTTTCTCCACCGACTAAATATCCTACTGGTTTACTACCCTTTTCGGCTATCAGGCAAAGCTTGGATTGATTGATGACATCATCTTGAAAACCCTTCGTGGAGTCCTCTGAGTCTGGGTCATTGGGGTTCATGTGCGAGTCAAACTGGTAACTGTTTATATAAACTTCCAGGTTGAGATTTTGAATTATTTTCCAATCTTTAGCGCTGCTTTTGCGAATTTTAACTTTCATAGAGAGATTTTAGCAGAGATTTAGACTAGTAAGATAATCCCGATAGTAGTGAGGATAGCCCCGAGTATTTTAAGTAATTTGTGGTCATGTTCATGAAAGAAGAGGATGCCGACGACGACGGCGAGGGCGGTGACACCTTGGAAAACACTATTAACTTGTCCGGCAGAGGCGAGCGCATAGGCTTTCACAAGGGTATACATGGTGATGATGTTGAATCCAGCGGCGAGGAGAGTGGATTTGAGAATTGGGCCGGTGGTGAAACGGATACGAGTGAGTGAGTCGCGCATAATAACGGGAATTAAAACCGCCGCTGGGAAAGAGAAGGCGGCCGTGACAATGCTCGTGGAGGCGATGGTGGAAGCTGATTTGAGCAACAGGGTGGAGATAGTGTTGACTATGACGAAGCCAAGAGCATACCAGATACCCTTGGCGCTACGCACATGTTTCATGCCCAATATAGTCATGCAACCAACGAAAATGGTGACAATCCCGAGGTATTGGGCCATAGATAGTCGCTCACCAAGGAAGATAAAGGCAAAGAACGGGATCAGGAGTACCCGCAAACGACTGAGGATGCTAGAGATCGAGAGCTCTGCGCTTGCGTGCATTTTCATGTAGAGATATACACCAACTAGCTCACTAAATCCGAGCGAGATGAGAATAAGGGTGGTGCGAGGACCACAGACGAGGAAGTGGTCAAAAGGGATGAGGAGAGCAAAGAAGAGGAAGCGGATGAGTTCAAATAACCAGGCGTAAACGGTGCTGTCGTGGCCAGCTTTGAGAGTGCCGCGATTTAAGGTATTGAATAAGACAGAGGAGATACCTGCAATGATAGCCAGGAATAACCAATTGCTAACCATGTACTAATTTTAAACCTGTACGCAAGGGGGCGTATGGGCAGGGTACATCGGTAACACTCGGAAATAATTATGGTGAGCATACTCCAAAGGAGTTAGGTAGTCCAG
>Ga0172379_10009789_pt1 | contig 11739 bp, 8 predicted proteins | sample GrowelOW334metaG_FD_119756 | JGI IMG/M metagenome (GOLD analysis project Ga0172379, IMG submission 119756) | Groundwater microbial communities from an aquifer near a municipal landfill in Southern Ontario, Canada - Groundwater well OW334 metaG | ecosystem: Environmental > Aquatic > Deep... | reverse complement strand
GAAGTCGGGAAGATTGAACTGATTAAATTGGAGAATAAGGGAAAGGATAACAGGAGAATTTATTTCAGGATACTCTAGTTTAATTAAATTAAAATAAAACAAATAGCGGGGGATGGAATACCATCTCAAACCGACTGCCGATTCGAAATTTTGAACCAACGATCTTTGCCCTGTGTTTGCCCAAACACAATCGGGTTATGAGCTTCGTCTCCTTTCCGAATAATTAAAAGGGCACGGAAAGAAACCGACGGGTACTCCAAGCTACCCTACCCCGCTATTGTAAAGGAGAATAGTGTAACGAGAGGTTTATAAAACAAGCCTAAAAAAACGGCTTGTAACTAGCAAACCCGTCTCGAAAAAAATAGTTTGATTTGCTAGAAAACCTTCCGGGTTTGCTATAAATAAGCAACAATCGCAGCCCCGAAGACTGAAAACATGAAAGAAATGGTCATGTACTTTATTACGTTCCCAATCAGGGTTGCAATGAAGAATCGCTTAGCTTGCATTTTCACCGCCCCTGCAGCAATGCTCGCAATATCAAAAAGCGGGTTTGGAATTGCGGAAAGCACAAGAATCGCAAAAAAACCATACTTTTCAATAAGATGCTTATAATTCTTGAATAATTCTTTTTGCCTAATATCAACGACTCCTTTTCCAACTACAAACCCGACCATTTCTCCAATCGCAGCGCCAACCCCGCCAAACAATCCAATAAGAACTGGGTTGAGCGTCAAGCCCATGGAAGCAGCTAAAACAAGCCCGGGAGCTGGAATAAATATGGTTGCCGCACTTACCAACGCAATGATAAAAACCCCAAGATATCCAAATTCTTTCAATGACTGTATTTGCTCGCGGTAATTAATCAGCAATAATCCGAATGCGATAATTAGAAGCAGGCCGAAGATTATTTCGGCAATGCCCTTGTATTTGGAGAATTTTTCGAACATATACAGGATAAACAGACCCAATGAATATTAAGCTTATGGGGGCAGTCTTACAAAAAATAAAGATTACTACGCAAACAAAGAGGGGGAATCAGGAGGACCGATAAAACGACGCACGTTTTATGGTCCATTGGACGGATCGCCGTCCAATTGGAGCACTTGAACTGAAGGGGGAAACTTCCAATTCTTCGAATATGTTCGAAGAATGGACCATTCTTCGTTGCGACGAAGAATCGGTCCCCCTGCGGTTTAGTGTATGGACTCGGAGGGATATGCGTCTTCGGTTTCGAGTTCCCAGCCCTGAGCGCAAAACTCAAGACTTCAAGACACGAAACTTTAGCTCTCGCACCCTCGGCCCCTCGCGTGCAAGGCGAGTGCTCTGTTCTGCCACGCTTTGGCTCTACACATGGTTTGAGCCTGCGCGTGTCTACTGAGCTACGAGCCCATAAGATGTAATAACGTGGGACGAATGATTTATAAACAATAATTTTTTAGAAAACCCACCAATACCCTTTTAATAGTTTCCATAGAATAGCTCAACAATTCCTAAAAAAACAGGGTGAAGCAAATGGAACCAATGAGAATGAGTGAAGATGAAGACTGGGATGACGAAGACTTCGACGACGAGGAATGGGAAGACGACGAAGGAGAAGAAGAGGGTTAATCTCCTTTCCGATTTTTTCTTAATATTTACCATCTTATTTTTAGATTATTCAAAATTTTTTCATTTATTTTTTCAAGCGAGTAAAAGTGATTCTCATCTGGTCCAACTTAAACCAATTTAAATCCTTTCTTATGGATATTACAATTCAACGGGCCCGTAGCGCAGCCAAATCATATGCAATCAATTGCATTGATTCCTGCAATGGATAGCGCAGCAGCCTTCTAATCAAATAAGAGAAGTCAGCTGACGGTCATGAGTTCAAAGGCTTTTTGGCCAAGTTTTTCAGATGGCCAAAAACCCTGGAAAAAGGCTGAAGTAAAAACTTCACCTTACTGAAAATCTCGTCGGGCCCGATGATTATATTAGGTGGTGGCATGAGCAACGAAAAACTCAGGGAGATAACGGACATAATGGCGTCATTGATAGGGGATGCCTCAATTCCTAAAAATATAAGGAAAGCGATTTCAGATGCCAAAATGAGGCTGGACAATAACGCGGAGGAAGTAAACGTAAAGGTAAGTGCTGCCATTTACATAATAGACTCGATAAGCGATGATATTAACATGCCTGCACATGCAAGAACCCAGATTTGGGCGATTGTAAGCGGCTTGGAAGGGATAAAAATAAAATGACGGTTTTTGCCCATGATAGATGCTCTTGCAAACCGGGGTCTACGCGTAGCGCTCGATGCAGAATCAATCATAGCTAATTATGAGAACATTGACGAACTTGCAAAAAAATTATCCTCTTTTGAAAAGATGATGATTACCAAGGAGGATGCGGAAAGTGCGGTTGCATTATTAAAAAAAGAAGCCGAATCAGCAAAAACAAATGTCCCGGAAATAGAAGTAAGGCGGGATTCGAGCTATAAGCCGCTCGCCGCAGAATATTCTGCAGACATAAAAACTTCCCATACGCGGGACGTGACCGGAAAATCACGCTCTACCGGGGAAATTGAGGATTTCATAGAGTATTTCAGGAGCAGGTACCAAAAGCTTTCAAAAATGCTTCACGGGCCGAGCAAATACCCCTATGCTGATTTGGGAGAAATGAAAAAACACCTGAACCAGACAGTAAAGGCAATAGTGCTGGTAAGCGAGATAAGCCAGACAAAAAAGGGCAATATATTGCTCCAAGTGGAAGATATGACCGGCTCGTTCAAGGTCGTAATTTCAAAAAGCAGGGGAAAGGAGAAATTATTTGAAAAGGCCGGGAACGTAATTCTTGACGATGTAATTGCGATTATCGGAAAGGTCTTCGAACCATATATAATTGCGGAAGATATTGAATGGCCGGATTTGCCCATAACGCGGGAAAAAAAAACTTGTGAAAATGACTTGGCAACCGCCTACTTGTCAGACATCCATTTCGGTAGCCGGTATTTCCTTGAGAAATATTTCGAGCTTTTCACAGAATGGCTCAATGGAAAGGGAGAGCAGAAAGAGCTTGCCGGAAAAGTGAAATATGTTGTTGTCGCCGGGGATATTATCGACGGGATTGGAATTTATCCAAACCAGGAAAAAGAGCTTATCATAAAGGACGTTTCAAAGCAATACGCCATGTTTGATGATTTTATTTCAAGAATTCCAGATTATATAGAAGTCATCATAGCTCCGGGAAACCATGATGCCGTAAGGCGTGGAGAGCCGATGCCATCGATCGGGAAAGACCTGATAACCAGCGACGTAACGAGTTTGGGCAACCCGGCAACGGTCAGCATTGAAGGGATAAAGCATCTTGTTTACCATGGCACTTCGATTGATTCGATAATTGCAACGCTTCCGAATATGTCGTACAACCATCCGGAAAAGGTCATGGTTGAATACTTGAAAAGACGGCATCTTTCAACGATTTACGGGGGGAATTTGATAATACCCGAAAAAGTGGACTATCTTGCGATAGAAGAAGAGCCGGATGTGCTCCATTGCGGCCATGTGCACAAGAATGGCTATGCATTATACCGCGGGACAGTAGTGATTAATTCCGGCACATTCCAGGACAGGACGGAATTCCAGGTAAAACAGGGCCACGTGCCCACTCCGGCGATGGTTCCTGTTTACGAAATGAAGCAGGGGATACTGAAAACGCTGGATTTCAAAATCGGGCAATAAATTCTAGTCCGCATGATATTATGGTGGTGAAAAACTAATGGTGGAAGTAGAATATGCATATTTTGACGTGCTGAAAGCAAAGCTTAATGACGCATACGCCGTAGCATCAGAGGCACGAAAGAAAGGCCTGGACCCGGTTGACGAAGTTGAAATAAAAATAGCAAAAGACGTCGCAGGCAGGGTGGAAGGGATTGTAGGCCCGCCTGGGATTGGGGACATAATCAGGAAAATGGAAAGCGGGGGAATGAACAGGGAGGGGATTGCATTTGAAATCGCAAGAGCCCTTGCTTCTGGAGAAATAATCAAAGGTACAAAAGAGCAGATGATTGAGCAAGCAGTACGTACGGGAGTAAGCATACTTACGGAAGGAGTGCTCGTAGCCCCTACGGAAGGAATATCCAAGGTAAAAATAAAAGGAAATCCAGATGGAAGCGAATACGTTGCAGTTTACTATTCCGGCCCGATTAGGAGCGCAGGAGGGACTGCAGCAGCCCTAAGCGTTGTGCTTGCAGACATAGCAAGGAAAGCTGCGGGGATATCAGATTACCGGCCGACAGATTCCCAAATCGAACGCTATGTTGAAGAAGTTAATATTTACGAGGCGCGGGTCGCCCATCTCCAGTATAAGCCTCCGGACGATGATATAAGGCAGATTACAAAAAACTGCCCGATATGCATTGATGGCGAGCCTACCGAAGATACCGAAGTTTCAGTCCATAGGAATATTGCAGGAATTGAAACGAACAGGATACGGGGCGGGATTCCGCTAGTAGTATGCGAAGGAATTGCGCAAAAGGCGGCAAAGCTTTTCAAATATACAAAAAAGCTCGAGCTTGGATGGGACTGGCTGGAAAAAATAATAAAAGTCAAGCGAAAAGCGGATAAAATCGAAATAAAGCCGGATTTTACCTACCTTGAAGGCTTAGTTGCCGGAAGGCCCGTCTTTGCCTATCCATCTACGATTGGGGCATTCCGGCTGCGCTATGGAAGAAGCAGGACGAACGGAATAATGGCAAAGAATATCCATCCTGCAACAATGATTCTGCTTGATGGATTCATTGCGTTTGGAACCCATGTGAAAATTGAAAGGCCTGGAAAAGGGTGCGTAATGTCCAGTTGCGAAAGCATTGAACCCCCGATGGTAAAATTGTACAATGGAACGGTAATGAAGGTAAAAAACATTGAAGAAGCCGAAAAAATAAAAAAAGACGTTGATGAAATAATTTTCCTTGGAGACATGCTCGTCCCATTCGGGGATTTCTTGAAATCCAATCACCCATTAATTCCAAGTGGATGGTGCGAAGAGTGGTGGCAAAAAGAAGCTGAGGCTAAGGGAGCAACAATTCCTGAATCCGCGCGCACTGATATATTAGAATCGTTCGCATTCTCCAGGATGCACGGAATACCGCTTCACCCGGAGTTCACATTTAATTGGGAAAACCTGAAGCTGGAAGATATAAAAGCGCTGGCAACTTGGCTGGAAAGCGGGGAAATCCGGCTTGACGGGGAGCGAATAGCTGAAATGAAAATAAAAGATGAAAAAAAAGAAATTGGGAGCGAAACCCAACTTCAGCCGAGCAACTTGAAAAAATATCTTGAACTGCTGTTAATTGAGCACCGGGTTCTGCTAGATGGGCATATAGTCCTTACTGGAGGGAACGCAACTGCGTTATTGCTAACGCTTGGAATGCTGGCAAACGGAAAAATAATCAAAAGCCCGATAATGGAGATGGGCGCGCTGAACGCAATCGCTGGCAGCCCGGAAGAAACAGTCCACACTGCCCTGGAAAAAATATGCGGAGTCAAAATAAAGCCAAAGGCGCCCACCTGGATAGGCGGAAGGATGGGAAGGCCAGAAAAGGCAAAGGAACGGGCAATGGACGGAAGCCCGAACGTCCTATTCCCGACAGGCTCGCAAAAATTAAGGAGCATAACCAAGCTTTACCGGACGTTGAAGGAAAGAAACGGAGAAAAGACAGCGCTCATTGAAATTTCAAGGTTCAAATGCACCAACTGTGGAAAGATAACGTTCACAAGAAAGTGCGATGCGTGCAATAGTGTTGCGCTTCCGCAGAGAATATGCCAAAAATGCAGCGCGATAACGGAAAGCGATATGCACTGCGACATGAAAACAGTCTGCCATGACAAACGCCCGATAGAGCTTGTAGAGATATATGAAGAAATGAAAAGAAGATTGGGGTGTGGAAGCGGGGGCAGTGAAATAAAAGGCGTGCGCGGGCTTTCAAACCAGACAAAAATACCGGAGAGGCTGGAAAAGGGATTCCTTCGCGCAAAGCATGAAATATTTGTATTCAGGGACGGGACAAGCAGGTTTGATGCTACGGACGTTCCGCTTACGCATTTTATACCAAAAGAGATAGGCTTGAGCCTGGAAAAGGCAATTGAACTTAGCTATGATAAGGATTATCTTGGCAACAAGCTTGTTTCTGATAGCCAGCTCGTTCCGTTAAAACACCAGGATATCTTGATTTCGGAGGGGGGTGCGGAATATTTCTTTAGGGTTACCAAATTCATTGATGATTTGTTGGTTAACCTCTATGAAATGAAACCATTCTATAACCTGGAAACCAAAGAAGAAATAATCGGCCATATGTTTGCTGGATTGTCTCCACACACATCTGCAGCTGCATTGTGCAGGGTGATTGGGATAACAAAAGCAAACGTCGGATATGCGCACCCCTATTTTCATACTGCAAAAAGAAGGAACGCAGATGGAGACGAAGATTGCGTGATTTTACTCATGGATGCACTTCTAAATTTCTCCAAAAAATACCTGAACGAGAATAGAGGAGGAACAATGGATACCCCGCTGGTCATGACATCCGCAGTCGACCCGCGCGAAGTGGATGATGAAGTGCACTGCATGGAATTAGTGACAAGCTATCCGCTGGATTTTTACCAGGCTGCTGAAAAAATGACATTCCCTGGAGACATAAAAATAAAGACAATAAAGGACGTGCTCGGAACCCCGGAGCAATATGAGCAGATTCCGATAACCCACCATTGCGCAGACATTGACCGCGGAGTGACAAGGACGAAATATGTACAATTGGAATCAGTGCCTGAAAAGATAACCAGCCAGTTCAACTTGCAACGAAGGATAAGGGCGGTCGACCAGAAAGACGCGGCGGAAAGGCTGATATTGAGCCATTTCATACCGGACTTATACGGGAACTTACGCGCTTTTTCAAGGCAGACTTTCCGTTGCGTTAATTGCAACGAAAGTTATAGGCGTGTTCCGTTGGCAGGGAAATGCACGAAATGCGGAGGAAACCTTTTGCTGAACATAAACAAGGGCGGGATAAAAAAATATTTAGAGATATCGCGAAGGATTGTTGCAGAATACGAGTTGCCAGATTACCTTAAGCAGAGGCTTGAGCTTCTGGATAAGGAAATAAAAAACATATTTGAGGACGAGAAAGTAAAGCAGATGGGATTGAGCGATTTCGTATAGAGGTAATTATTATGAAAATACCCTTAAGCAAAACAAAAACTTACGACCTGAAAGATTTCATAGCAAAAGTTTATGTTAAGAAAAAGGGTAAAAATTCATTTAATGCCATATTTGTAGAATGCAAAAAACGCCACTACCGAACAAAATTAACTGGAGCAACAAGGCTTTATTTTGTTATTTCCGGGAGCGGAAATTTCATAATCAACGGCAAGAAAGAACGGGCAAAATTATATGACCTTTTTGTAATAACTGACAAGGATATATACGAATACAATGGCAAAATGAAACTTATTGAAGTAAATGTGCCTGCTACGGGCCAATCGAATGAAAAACGATTAGAATGAACGCAGATATAAGGCCGCTTCTGCTATCCGTTCCCAGGCATACTTTTTTAATCCAAAACAGGCTAATGATTACCATGCGCGTTTACAACTCATTATCAAGGGAAATGGAAGAGTTCGAGCCTTTCGAAAAAGCTGGAAAAGGCCCAGTAATAATGTACGTCTGCGGGCTTACACCCTATGACAAGGCGCACATCGGGCATGCAAGAACGTACGTCGCATTCGACATGGCCAAACGATGGCTCATGAAAGGCTGGATAACCAACGCGAACGGAAAGGGCGGACGCGAAGTTTTCCACATCCAGAACATAACCGATGTTGAAGACAAGATAATCAAGCGGTGCATGGAAACCGGAGCAGACCCAAAAGTTCTTACAAAGGAAAACCATGATGACGCACTCATGCTTTTCGACAAATTGAACATCATCAGGGCAAACGTTTACCCGAAAGTTACCGAACACATCCCGGAAATAATCGAAACAATCCAGAAGATAATCAAAAATGGCTATGCTTACGAAACTAAGACGGGGGTCTATTTTGATGTTTCCAAATTCGAGCAGTATGGCAAACTTTCTGGCCAGAAAATGGATGAAATAAAGGCTGGTTCAAGAAAGGAAGTGGACGAATCAAAGAATAACCCTGCAGATTTTGCATTATGGAAAAAAACAAAAGGAGAAATAATTGAATTTGATTCCCCTTGGGGCAAAGGAAGGCCAGGCTGGCATATAGAATGCTCGGCAATGGGCAGGAAATATTCGAAAAGGACGATAGATATACATGGGGGCGCTCGGGATTTGATATTCCCGCATCATGAAAACGAAATAGCCCAGAGCGAGGCTGCCAACAGGGAAAAATTCGTAAAATACTGGCTGCATACGGGTTTCCTTACAGTAAATGGGGAAAAGATGAGCAAGTCGCTTGGAAATTTCATAACCATTTCCGAGGTTTTGTCACGCTACGAACCGAATGCAATAAGAATGTTTTTTGCGCTCACGCATTACCGAAGCCCGATAGACTATAATGAAGATTCTATAGGGGCAGCGGGAGAAAGCGCTGAACGGGTGCTGAATTCCATTGGGCTGATAAAGGAATGCTTGAGGGAAAGAAAAAAGAAACTGGCAAAAAGCAGCAAATTCGAAACTGAAACTGCAGCGCTCATGGAAAACATTCAAAAAGCGATGGAAAACGATTTTGATACCCCAACCGCAATTGCAAGCATGTTCAACCTTGTAAGGATGGCAAATGCGCATATTGAAGGGAACGAAGTGGATTACACTCAACTTTCCAAAATCCTGGAAGCGCTTGAACATTTTGCCTGGGTGCTTGGGCTTAAGGAAAAAATAATAGAGCTAGACGAGAAAAAAGAGCAGGTAATGAAAGTGCTCGCTTCTATTGCGCCAGATGCCAAGGCAAAAACCGTTGAGGAAGCATTAGATGAGCTTGTAAAGCTCAGGGATGAGGCAAGAAAGAGCAAGGATTACGGAAAATCCGATTTGATAAGGAAAGAGCTTGGAGACATCGGAGTTTTGCTTGAAGACGTTGCAGGGAGAACGAAATGGAAACTTCGTTCGAATTAGCGGACGATAGGACGCTAATCGGAAGACGAAATGGAAAGCTCGTTCAAGTTAATTTTATTGGCTCGGCAGATTAACCTTATACAGCACCGCCACAGTTTGCCCATTCTCATTGTAATTCCAAACTTCAGTCAGCAAGCTGTCAATATCATCATTCCACAGCCCTTTTCCAGATGAATCATAATTATCCGGAGTAACGAGCAAGAGGTCATACATCTTGACATTGGAAGTCCTTACTGCCGGGTCAACCCAGCCAGTCATGCGAGTGTATTTTACCCCGGAACTGGCAAGCTCGTTCTCGTTCTGGATGGAATAGAATGCCATCAACGGGTCAATATAGCCATAGACTTTTCCATCCTGGATTGCCCATTCCATGCTTACCCATTGCGGATCGTAATAAATATATTTTACGTTATATTTTTTCAGGAGGGATAATTTTTCCTGAAGATTATTTCCATAAAGAATCTTTGCCGCATCTATCTGGTAGGGGTCAAAATCAACGAACGGGTCGTTCTGCGAGCGCCTGGAAAGCATGACTTCTTGCCCAGTTAAAGCATTTATCGCAAATCCGATTTCATTGGAAGTGAGCACTACATCGCTGACATTGCTATTTGCCAGCAGATATTGCTGGAGTTGCGGATAAAACCAGGGAATCGGATTCTCAGGATGATAGCGCGAAAGGGTGTCTTTCCAGCTGGAATAGCTTCCTGCAAGTTCGAGGATAAGAAGCAATAGGAGTATTCCGAAAATTACCTTTGCATATTTAGAATAATTTTCCATTTCTATTATTCGCTTTAGCGCAATCAAGGAAACCATCAGCGCCCCAAGCGTGAGATACATGTCTTGAACATAGTTAGGAACGAAATTAGTATTCAACAGCGGCATGGTAATGAAATAGGAAAACGTAAGCACAAACGAGAATGCAAACACAATGAGGCTAAACGCTTCGTAGTCCTTCAGGCTTTTTATGTTTTTTAACAGCATTGCAAGCCCAACAAGGCATAGCAGGCTCATTATCAGGTAGAAAAGACTGCCAGTCCTGAAAAACGTAACCCCAAGAGTGCTTGTTAAGAAGGGCCACTGGACTGCGGGATTGCTCATGTCGTCAGTGCTCCAGAGCTGGCTTTGAAGGCCAGCTTTCCCATGATAAATGAAGATTGGCTCAAACCAGTAAATCTGGGCTATGATAAATCCGATAAGGAAAGCTAGGACAAACCATTTCTTTGATGCGAAATAGCCCATGGTTAATGAAAACGAGCTTCTTTCAAGATAAAGCATGTATACAAAAACACAGAAAATTGCCCCTGTAGAAAATACAAATGCCGTGCTGTGAGAAAGGGCCATCGCACCGTACATTACCCCAAGCAGGACAGAAGTTTTAAGCTCCTGTTTTTTGAAAAACAGGTAAAGTGCATATACGAACAGCGGGACGATGATGTATTTTGTGAATAACGTATATTTGAGGAATGGGAATGCAGTATAGCTGACTGCGGAAATTGCGCCTATAACTGAAAGCCATTCATTTTCGAAAAGTTTCTTGAATAGGATGTAGAACGCAGCGAGCGAAATTACCGGCAGAATCAGCTCGAAATTTAACATTGCCGCCATTGGCTGAAAAGAAAGGAGTTTTCCAAATGCAGTGACTAGAACCCCATAGGTTATGAAATAGGCAGGACGGGAACCGATGCCGTTGCTTGAGGACGCCCATTCCAATGGCGAAGTGCCATACATATGGCTGATTTCACCTAGCTGGAAATAGAGGTCACCGCCAAACAACGGGCTAGGCAATGCCTTGAAAGTGGAAATCTGCCCATATAGCAGTAAGGTGTAAATGATTGCTGCAACTGCCAAAACGACAAGCGGTAGGGAAAACGAGAATTTGTTGGACATAAAAATCACAGATGGAGTATATTTAATAAGAGATAGATTTTAATGCTTGTACATGGGTCAAACTGAGATTAAAAAGAGTACTGCCAAGCCAACAGTTGCCATACTTCTTCCCAGCTATAACGAAGAAAAAGGAATAGGCAAATGCATTGACCAGATTAATGAGCTGATAGCAAACGGAGGAAATGAACGGGCGAATTGGAATGTTATAGTCGTAGACAGCTGTTCAACAGATGGGACGATTGAAATTTCAAAGAAAAAAGGCGCGGGGATAATCCAGCTTCCGATACGCGGGAAGGGGATAGCAATGAAGGAAGCGTTTACGAAACTGAATACTGATTTTGTGATAATGACCGACGCGGATGCAACCTATCCGATAGCGAAAATTCCGGAAATTGTTGAGAGATTATCGGGTGGGAACGGACGGGACGGATGCGATGTAGTTATCGGCTCGCGGATGCGCGGAAAAATAGCTGTTGGGGCAATGACCCCAATGAATAAGTTCGGAAATCAGGCTCTTAGCTTATTTGCAAGTGTTGTTTATCTGAAAAGGATTACTGATGTTTGCTCAGGAATGTGGGGCTATAACAAAAAGGCGTACAAGATGCTTTCGGAAAGGATAAGCGCGCCCCATCTTGAATTGGAATGCGATATGTTCGCGGAATGTGCAAAGCGAGGGATGCGGATTTGCGAAATTGCGATAGATTACAGCCCGCGGGAAGGGGAAACAAAATTGAATGCTT
>Ga0172379_10009788_pt1 | contig 11739 bp, 8 predicted proteins | sample GrowelOW334metaG_FD_119756 | JGI IMG/M metagenome (GOLD analysis project Ga0172379, IMG submission 119756) | Groundwater microbial communities from an aquifer near a municipal landfill in Southern Ontario, Canada - Groundwater well OW334 metaG | ecosystem: Environmental > Aquatic > Deep... | reverse complement strand
TATTTCCAGATCGGATTTTAGCGCATTTTGGGGGCAAATAGCAAATGATTTATTGCAATAATTATTGCAATAATTGCGACACAGCCTGAACGCCCTGGGTAAAAAGACCGTAAAATTCCCCAAGCCCTGAAAGGGCGTAATAATGCCGGATGCTGCATTTGGCTAAAATGTTACGTTTTTTTATTACGGCTTGTTTTTTGCGAGTTTCATAATACCGTCAACAGCGCCGATACACGCATATACTCTGGCCTGCGGTGAAGGTATTTCATTAAGCCAATTTGCAAGATCTTCAGCGTGTCCGGTTTCGACAAAAGCTTCTGCTGCCCGGCGATAGGATTGAGCTTCCCATGAAGAATTCCCCATATTGAGTAAAATTTTCTTAGCATCGGCTATCTCTCCTTTTTTGACAAAAGCAGATGCAATCTCCCCACAGGCAAAAGATTTATTCATAGTATCCGTAATCTCCATTGAAGTCGCCACCGCTCCCTCAATATCACCTTTTTTAAGTTGAGCTTGAACTATATTGAATAATGCCCACGAAAGATTAAGTTCTTCCTTGATTTCGTTTGCGGTTTTTTTAGCTCCTTCTATATCGCCTGCTTCAAGCTGGGCATCGACAATTCTTGTAAAAACCGTACCTTTCCATATAGGCACGTCATTTATTTCCTTCACACCCTCCGTTGCCTTTGCAATATATTTGTTGTAATTTGCAATATCGCCGGCTCGGGCAGAAGCCTTTGCGGCAGAAAGATACACCGTTTCCACTAATCCTTTTTTGAAAGAGTCGTCAAACGTTCCAAATTTGCTTTTGTCCGCCGACATAGGTGTATCGCTAATCATCTTTGTCATCATTTCAATTATTGCGACAGCCGAGTCGATTTTTCCGGCATCCGCCTGTTTTTCTGCTATCTGCGTATATACTGCTATTTTGTGGTTGCGATAAGTAATATCCTCGGCGGTCTTCTCTCCCAAATCGATATCGCCGGAAGCAATCTGATGTTTGGCAATGGCCGCGATGACGGATGATTTATATGTAGAATCAGTAATTATTTTGGCCGCGGTATATGCTTTTTTAAGGTCGCCGCTTTCAGCCAGAGCGATGCCTATTTTTGCATAAACTCTGTCTTTTAAATTAACAGAAGTTATGCGTTCAGCGAATTGCTCCGCAATCGCTATATTGTTTTTTCTCACACAGGTTTCAGCAATTTCCACCAGGGCGGCATCTTTTCCCGATGCTTTGATATTGTCATTCACTATAAGATTAGCATCCTTTACGTTGCCATTCCAGGCAAGATAAGCCGCTATTCCCCTATAAGCCATTTCTACGTCGTGATAGCCCTTTGGTGCTTCAGGATTGTCTCTTAAAGTTTCGGTATAGAACTTAGCTCCGTTGACATCGTTGCAATCGAGGTAGGCATTTATCATAGCAGAATTAATAAAAATACAAGCTTCCATACTTTTCTCAGACAATGCTGCTAATTTTGCCTGCTCAATGCTTTTTTGGTAACAGGACATATCTCCGTGTTCATAACAGGTCTTTGCTGCGGCTATATGAGCATAAACACGCTTTTGTTTGTTCGAAATCGCAGATGCAGATGCATTAGCGCCATTAACGTCTCCTATCTTCGCCTGGATTCTGCTAAGATGACCACAAACGTCATTCTTGCAATTAGGGTCAGTTATAGTATCGACTTGCTTTACAGCATATTCCACCCAATATGATATCGAATCAAAATTATCAATGGCTGCATTAGTTTGAGGTATGGTCTCTGCAATCGCAGAACAGAAAGTGATAAGAGTCAAAGAAATCAGCAATACAAAATTTTGGGAAATAGTTTTTATAACTTTTCTCTCGCTTGTAATTTCCATATTAAACACTCCTAAATTCCGCGCAAACAGCGTGGTCTGTTTCACGAATTGTTTCAGCTCTTTGATCGCTATAAATTTACATTCTCATTAATTTAAGAGAAGCACAAATCTATGAGGGTAATATAATCCAAATTAGCTAATCAGGACAAGGTAATTCTTATTCAAACATATCCCGTCAATCCTACCCGCTGCGACGCGCATCGCAGCGAGTTATCCCGTCTAAAAAAAGTCGAACCCCTGTCGTCACCTACTGAATACTGACTACTTTCTATTGGCTATTGTATATCTATTTTTCTCTGTGCCTCTGCCTGCCCGACATAGCTTTAGCGGCGGCGGGTGGTGAAAACTGCTTTTCAAAACTTCTCAAAACCATAGCAAAACTTGCAAAAACTCGACGATTTTTGCTCAAAATCGTTCAAAAGTGAGCGAAAACTCATCAAAATTTGAAGAAATTTTACAAAATTTGCAAAAAACTTGCGCATTTGGCTGAAAAAAATGCCATAAGTCTTTTATTTTCGACCCGCGTGCAAGTTTTTATCCCCGTTTTTGACCTGAATTTCGTGTCTATAATTGTTCCAAAACTATCAACTAACTAAATCGCCAATAATTTTTTCGCGTTTGCGGAAAGAATTTTCCCCATTCTTTCGGGGCTTAATTTAAGTTTGTTTAATAAATTAAGCGTTTGCCTCTGGTCTGTCCAGGGGCTGTCCGAGCCGAACAGAATATAATCTTCCGGGTGGTTTTCGAGAATCTGCTTTGCTCTTTTTTCGGACAGGTATTCCAGAGCGAAAGATATTTCGATATAGACATTTTTGCCGAGCAGTTCGTTTTCGACTTCGTCCCACATCTGCCAGGCGCCGAGATGGGTGGTTATAAATTTAAGCTGCGGAAAATGTTTCAGAGCGTTTAAAATCCTCGCCGGCTCTGCTCTCCTGATATATGGAAACGCGACATCGTAGCCCGTATGTACAGTAAGAACAAGGTCGTGTTTGCAGACCTGCTCGTAGTATTTGAGCATATTATCTTCATCAACATAAAAATCCTGGTAATATGGATGCAGCTTTAAGCCCTTCAGACCTGCGTCTTTTACCTGTTTGATGTGTTCATCTCTCTGCTCGTCCAACGGATGCACCGAGGCAAGAGGAATGATTCTGTCGGATTGAATCGCAATCGACCAGTCGAATATGGGCTGAAATTGTTTTGGCTTGGTCGCGATGGAGCAGATTACGCTCTTGCTTATGCCCGCTTTGTCCATTGATTCGAGCAGTTGTTTGACCGTGCCGTCAAGATAATAAGGCAAATCCGGACAGCCGCTGCTCAAGGCTTTCATAGCTTTCGGCGCAAGGTCGTCGCTGAATGCGTGTGTGTGAAAATCTATAATTTCATTTTCCAATATTGCCTTACTTCCTTATTTCTTTGCTTCTCTTCTTCATTGCGAAATCGTAATCACGGGCGGTTCTTCAGCATCATCGGATACGGTTTTATGCATAACAAAACGCATATAGAGCCATCTTATAACGCCGCTGGCGGCAAAACCGCAGAACACCAGAGCAAGCGCAACCTCAAGACTGAAAACGAATATAACGAGAATAGCCATCGTCCAGAACAGATACGCGAATGGTTTTTTGCCGCGGAGAAAAGCGTTCACAAAGTGCGGATAAGTAATTCGAGTAACCATCAAAATCGCCGCCGCCAGAGCGGCAAAAGGCAAAACTCCGATAATTATGTTGTTGCCGACACTCGATAAAATGCTATGGCTCAAATTCAGCTCTGTAATGAGATAGTGATTAAGAACGACCAGACTGGCGACTACGCCCGCCGCGGCAGGCGACGGCAGGCCTGTAAAACTCGAATGATTCGATTCGTCCTCTTCGTTTTCGACGTTGAATCTGGCCAATCGTATCACCGCGCAGCTTATATATATTGCCGCGGTGAGCCAGAGAAAACGATACACAAAAACGTCAAACGTCGGATGAAAACTCACTCTTGTTTCCACAACGCGAAGCATTAAAAACGCCGGTGCCACGCCGAAACTGATTGCATCGCAAAGGCTGTCAAGCTGGCCGCCGAAGCTGCTGGTATTATGGCTTATTCGAGCGACGTGTCCGTCGAGCATATCGGCAATCATCGCCCAGAATATCATATAGCCCGCCATCGACAGAAATGGAAACTGGCTCTGATATACGTTTAGACCCGAATTGTCAATTTGACCGGCTTTGGCCGCGAAGACTATCGACGCGAATCCGCAAACGCCGTTGATTAAAGTGATGAGCGAGGGCAGAATGGTGATGTACTTCAGCCTGTGCTTGCGGACATTCCGCAGGAGACTTCGTTTTTTGTACTCTGATTTTTCCATTGGCTCATTCATATTGGGCAAGTACCGTAATACCCGCATTTACCTTATCGCCAATTTTGATTTTGATATTAGCCAAACTCTCGGCGGGCAGATAAAGCTCGGTTCTTGAGCCGAATTTTATCATTCCGAAGATAGCTCCGCCAGTAAATTCCTGCCCACGCTCGGCATCGCAGACAATTCTGCGGGCAATTGCGCCGCTTATCTGCCGGATGAGGAGTTTTTCGCTCGGAGCGGGCAGGCGAGTCATTGCTATGTCGTTTGATTCATTGACTTTACCACAGTTTTTATTCATAGCGTTTATGAATTTGCCCGGACGGTAAATAATGCTTTCGATTCTCACTTTGCAGGGAGTACGATTGATGTGGACGTTAAAAACACTCAAAAATATGCCGATTCGTTTGGCTTTTCCGCCTATAAAGCTCGGCTCGTCCACGTCTTCTATGTCGGATACCGTGCCGTCAGCGGGCGAAAGGAGGAGTTTTTCATCGGTCGGAATGTCGCGTTTTGGGTCGCGAAAAAATGACAACGCCCATATTAAAATTATTCCGAAAATTGCGACTATAATCCATAAAGCTGGTATTTTGACCGCACCGGCAGCAAAAGCCGCCATTATTAAGACACATAAGCCCGGATAAACCGCAACCTGCGGCAGGCCGTATTTGGTTATTGGTATTCGCATAAGTTTTCTTTCTTTATAAATGAGCATCGTATTCTAAAACCAATCGTTAGAATAGCAAAGAGAAATTTTTAGGAGTTATATTGTGGACACGAAATTAAGGCCCAAAACAGTATTTTCAAACTGAAAGTAGACTGTGAGCGTTGAGGGCATCAACGAAGAAATCATAAACGCTGCGTTTATGTATTGGGGGGCTAAACGACCGCCGATGAGATTGCCGCGCTGCGCTCGCAATGACAAATTATTCGCGGGGGAGGGGGAGAGTGAATGTGAATTTCGAGCCTTTTGCGACTGTCGATTCGACGGAGATTTTCCCTTTGTGCCGTTCTATAATTTCTTTTGAAATAGCCAGGCCAAGTCCTGAACCGCCGGTTTTTCTTTCGCCGCCGTGGTATAATTGTTCAAACCTGCCGAATACTTTTGACAGGTCGCTTTTCCTGATGCCGCAGCCGGTGTCGGAGACCGAAACCTGAATGAAATCCCCGGCTTGAGCCGTTTTAATTGTAATATATCCATTGGCGGTGAATTTTATGGCGTTAGTAAGCAGGTTGGCCATAACCTGAATGATTTTATCCTTATCAAAGCTGCATTTCGGCAGGGCGGGAGCAAGTTCAAGCGTAAAATTCAGTCCCGCTTTTTTCGCGGAAAGAACCATTGTTTCGTAAGCATCTTTAACAGTTTCATTTATATCGGCGGTTTCGATATTAAATTTCATTCTGCCGGAGTCGAGTTTCTGGAAATCGAGAACATTATTTATCAGTCTGGAGAGCCTGTCGACGTTCTTTTTCGAGATGTTCAGTAATTCCTTTTGCTCATCGCTGATTGTGCCGACGACTTCATCGACGACCAGAGCAATGCCTTCCTTTATTGCTGTAAGGGGCGTGCGAAGCTCATGCGAAACCATAGAAGTAAATCTTGATTTCATTTCCGCGGCGGCTTTTTGCTCATTTACGATTTTGAGTTCTTCTTCCAGATGCTTTTGCTGGGTAACATCTCTGACGGTCGCATACAGGGAGACCTTTTCTCCCTGCTCGACTCTCGATAACAGCACATTTGTCAAAAAATCTTCGCCGGTTACGCGTTTGTGCGTCCACTCAAAAAAGTGCGAACCATTGCGCATTGCCGTTTCTATCATTTCTTTTGCCTTGTCTATGGAGTATTGCCCGTCCGGCTGGCGTTCGGGAGATAATCTCCACGGGTCATAAGTCAAAAATTCCGCCTCTGTTTTCATTCCGAACATTTTTATCGTAGTGGGGTTTCCGGACGTGTATTTCCAGTCCGGCGGTTCAAAGGTCATAATAGCGTCGTGCGACGATATGAAGAGGCTTCGATACTTTTCCTCGCTGGCACGCAACAGGTCTTCGGCTTCCTTGCGTTTGGTGGTATCGCGAAAGAACCCTATCATATAAACCCTGCCGGCGATTGTGATGCTCGTGGCGTTAATGTCGGCATAAAAGACGCTGCCGTCTTTTCTTTTTACGGGCAAATCCTCGGCTAAATGAATTTCTCCTTTTACCTGCTTCTCGAACTGCTCAATAACATACGGGAGGTCTTTTTCCGGATGAATATCCATTATCCCTAATTTTTTAATTTCATCGGGACTATAGCCAAGCAGCCGGCAAAACTCATCATTACTCCTGTAGAATTTTCTGCTTTCTATATCAACGATTACGATTCCATCGACGGCGTTTTCAAAAACCGTTCTGAATTCCTCCTCTTTGGCCGTGGCCAAATCTTCTTCTATCAGCTTTCGTTTGGTGATGTCGTTAAAAATCGCGACCACGCCGTTAATTCTGTTATCTAAAGTGCGGTATGGCCTGACGCACACCAAATACCAGTTTTCATCTTTATCTTTTATTTCAAATGTTTGTGAATGCAGGGTTTCTATTACTTCCAGAAGGATTTTCTCGAAATCGGGAATATCCACATTGAGTTTAATCCTGCTTATCGACCTGCCGATGTCGGAAGAAATTACGTTGAGAGCTTTTTCGGCCTGGGGAGTTATCCTGCGTATCACAAGGTCGGTGCCCATCATAATGACCGGCATATTGATGCTGACCAGCAGGTTCGTCAGGTCGTTATTCAGCAGAATGACTTCCTTATTGCGGTTCTGCAATTCCTCGTTGGTGGTAACCAATTCTTCGTTTGAGGATTGCAGTTCCTCTTTTGCGGTTTCCAGTTCCTCGTTGGTGCTTAGCAGTTCCTCATTGCTCGACAGTATTTCCTCGTTTGCCGTTTTTACTTCTTCGTTGACGTTATCCTGTTCTTCTATAACCGTCTGAAGGTATTCTTTTGTTTCGGAAAGCTCTCTCTGGAGAGATTCGATATAGTTGTCGTCTTTAGGGGCGGATTTGCCGCGAGTTTTTGGTAAATTCTTAGGCTTGCCGGCTTTGCTGATTTCGTCAAAAAGAACCAGGAACAGTTCTTCTTTATGTTCGCCGGACTTCACGGGGATAACTGTAATGCCAACCCTCATTTTGCGGCCATTACATTTTATATCCGCAGCTTCCATTTTTACGGTATGTTTTGTTCCTCTTGCTTTATATATCGCGGTGTGTAAAGGCTGAAAAAGCCCTTTGGGCGCCAATTTGAATATGTTGAGGCTCGGTTTTCCCGCGGCTGATTCAAGGAAGCGGCCGGTGCGCCCGCGGAACTGTATAACCTCCATATCGCTGTCGATAAGTACTCCGCAAACGGCGTATTCGCTAAGCACAATCCGTTCCACTAAATTTTCCGTATTAATATCTTTGGCTTTAGGCTTGCCGATGTCCGGCTTTTCCTGACTTTCTAATTTCTTCTGCGGATAATATTTCTGACTTAATTCAAGTTTAGGCGTTCCGGGCTGATATTTTTTTACAAAAATTTTATGCTTATTGTCTAAAGGCTTAAAAAGACTTGAATAGCCGCCTACCGATTCGGAGTTGCCCAAAAGCAGGAAACCGCCTGGTTTTATGCCATAGTGAAAATTGTGGAATACTTTTTTCTGCAAAACCGGCTGGAAGTATATGAGCAGGTTTCGGCAGCTTATAAGGTCTAAATTCGAGAATGGCGGGTCGCTGAACACGTTCTGTTTTGAAAAAATACACATATCCCGCAGCAGTTTTGAAACTTTATAAGAGCTGCCGGTTTTGGCAAAAAATCGTTTTAGCCGCTGCGGCGAAACATCGTCTTTTATGTTTTTGCCATAAATACCCTGTCTGGCCTTATTGATATTGCTTTCGCTTGCATCGGTTGCGAAAATTTTGACAGGGGGGGTAATTTTTTTATTACCCAGCGATTCAATAAGACACATAGCGATGGAATATGCTTCCTCGCCGCTGGAGCAGCCCGGAACCCATATTCTTACTTCCTGACCTTTTGTCTTGTTTTTAAGTATTGCCGGTATTACCAGTTTTTTCAATGTATCAAAAACGTGCGGGTCGCGGAAAAAACTCGTAACCTTCAGCAGCAGGTCTTCATAAAGATTTTCCACCTCGTTTTTATTCGTACGCAGAAACTTTATGTAGTCCCGGATCTTTTCCAATTTCAGCAGAACCATTCGCCGGGATATACGTCTGCTGACGGTATTGGTTTTATAATGAGTAAAGTCCAGCCCTCTGACAGATTGCAATATCTCAAAGATGCCTTCAACGCCTTTGCCTTTTATTTTGATTGATTTGTCTTTCTTAACAGACCCTTTAGCCGACAGGAGGGGGTGTTTGGCTATACGCTCCAGCTCGGCGGCGATTTTTTTGGGCGAAAGCACAAAATCGACACACCCGGCTCCAATTGCGCTTTGGGGCATACCATCGTATTTAGCGGATTTTTCATCCTGGGCAAAAACAATGCCGCCTTCGGTTTTTATATCCTCTGCCCCAAGCGTGCCGTCCGTCGCCGTTCCCGAAAGGATAACCCCGATAGCCCTGTTCCCATGCTCTCCGGCCAACGAATGGAAAAACCAGTCCACCGGCATACGTTTCAGCCCGGCATCGCGCATTTTATTTAGTTTTAGTTTCCCTCCCGCAATGGAAACAGTAGTGCCCGGCGGTATTACATAAACATTGTTGATTTCTATGGGTATGCCGTTCTTTATTTCTCTTACCGGCATTTTTGTTGACCTTGCGAGCAGTTCGGTCAGCATACTTTTGTGTTCCGGCGCCAGATGCATTATAAATACAAATGCCAACCCCGGTTTGGCTGACAGATTTTTGAGTAATTCCTGACAGGCTTCAAGCCCGCCTGCCGATGCACCGACCCCTGCGATAGGAAAAGACAGTCTCTTTGTGCCGGCAGATATAACGCCCCTTTTTTCGGTGTTCCTCTTGTTTTTTTTCATTTTATTCCTGTAATGATAAAAACGCAACATAGTGAAGCGTATTTCGTGAAGCGTATCTCGTGAAGCGTGAAGCGAAAAAACGACGAAATACAAAAATTATGTACAAATTTCTTTTTGTTAGAGTTTATAAGACTATCTACGCTCATAAAGTATGTCAAATAAATTTTAGACAATACAGCAATCTCTTATCGTTTAAAGACGAGATTGCTTCGCTGCGCTCGCAATGACGACGAACCGCGCCATACAAGATGGCGGGGCTAAACGAGGTTTTAAAGACCGCTCCATTATCCGCCGTCGCTGAAGCTATAGCGGGACGCGCTGTCACGGCTCTGAAAAACTCCCTGCGCTGTCGCTTGGGCTCTGAACGAGATTGCCATCGAGAACCCGCGCGATTTTTTTAAGGAGTACCTCATACTCGAACGGCTTGATAACATAGTCGGAAACCCCGCTTTCCTGTGCCGCGACGATATAATCCTCGTCTGTCGCAGCCGAGAGCATAATTACAGGAATGTCCGCTGTTTTTGGAGAACTCCTTAATTTTGCCAGAACGGCCAGCCCGTCCATATTCGGCATAATGTTGTCAAGGAGAATGAGGTCAGGCGGTTCAGCCTCTACTTTGGCAATGCTTTCCATACCATTAGTCGCGGTCATAACTTTGTAGCCGTTTCTGTCAAGCAGCTTGCCTATGATGACGACGATATCCTGCTCGTCGTCCACAATAAGGATTTTTTTCGCGTCTGTTTTTACTTCTGTTTTCGTCAACACGGTATAGCCCCCCATACAGTTATTATTTTTTGTTTAATTTCTGATATGGCCTACCTTTTGCGGGGTTGATTATAGCTGTTTGGTTTTGCAAAACAAGTATTTTCGGACTATTAAATTCCTGCCCTTCCCCACTATTGACTTTTTTCCGGTTTAATCCTATACTCTGGTGTTTTACGGATGAAATATAAAGGAGTAAAGCAATGGAACAGCTCAAGCCAAGGATTAGCGTTTATTACGCTCAAAACGCCACTGTTGTTACGCTTACCGACGAGAAACTGCTCGAAGACGACGACATCAAGGCTCTTGAAGAGTCCATAATGCCGCTGATTGACGGCTCGCAGGTGAATCTTGTTGTCGATTTCAGCAGCGTGCAGTTTTTGTCAAGCGCCGTTCTGGGGCTTTTGATAAGAATAAGCAAGAAAATCAGCGAAAATAAGGGCAGGCTGAAGTTTTGCGGCATAAATTCAAAAATATTCGACATATTCAAAATCACTCGGTTAGACGAGATTTTTGAAATATACGATGATGCCAAAAAGGCTCTGCAGTCGCTTAAATAGCGGCTGACAGTCCGTTTTTGCGTTCACATAAGGTTATGTTATTGTTTTTTTGAGACGATATAAAGTTTCATGACAATAAAAGTGTTCAGCCACGAAAAGATAGTTTCAAAGGGTATAATATCGGAGCTGCGGAAGATATGCTCCCGTATTTTATGCCATGCTAACGTTCTGGGCTATTCGAAAGACGACCAGTTTGCCATTCATTTGGCGTTAGAGGAGGCGGTGGTCAATGCCGTTCGGCATGGCAATAAGCAGGACGCTGAAAAGGACGTTACCATCGAATATGAACTTTCCCCCGAAAAAATAGAGCTTTGGGTAACCGACCAGGGTATGGGTTTTAAGCCGAGCGATGTTGCTGACCCGCGCAGCGGCGAAAATATCTATAAGGCAGGGGGCAGGGGAGTTTTGCTGATAAAGTCCTATATGAACAGCGTTGAGTACAATAAGGCCGGTAATTCCGTGCATATGACCAAATTAAACAGCAAACCCGTATAATTCTTTCCACTTCGTTTGCTTTGCTCCGGTTTAGTTCTTATGTTTTCCGCATAGAATGAGTTTAACTGGAGTGGACAATGTTGAAAAAATTTGCATCAAGATGTATCGTTTCGGTTGGGTTGGCATCGGTGGCGGTTTTGTTTGTCGGTTGTGCCGACGAGGAGTCATACACGCCTCAAATATCGGGCGTTGTTTCGGAGCTTCATCACAGTTCGGGGTATTCAAGCACATATAAGCCAAAGACGAGCTATTCGTCAACTTATTCGTCGAGCAGCTACAAACCTTACAAGCCGCAGTCGAGCTATCAGTCAAGTTCAGGCTCTCCTTACGGCTGGGTTCCTTCTCGCGCCAGCGAAAGACGATGGAAAGCAATCGTAGTGCATAATTCAGCGACAGCCAGCGGCAATATGGCGACGATTGACAGCGCTCATCGTGCCAACGGCTGGGACGGCGTAGGTTATGACTTTGTTATCGGCAACGGTTCTGGCAGCAGCAACGGCCAGATAGAGCCGACCTTCCGCTGGACAGGCCAGAAGACCGGAGCGCATTGCAAAACGCCCTCTAACTGGGCAAACGAAAGCGCAATAGGCATTTGCCTGATTGGCAACTTTAACAATAGCAGACCGACCGCGGCGCAGATGGCGGCTCTTAACAAACTTGTCAAATTTATGATGAAAAGATACGGCATTCCCGCCTCTAAGGTATA
>Ga0172379_10009787_pt1 | contig 11740 bp, 13 predicted proteins | sample GrowelOW334metaG_FD_119756 | JGI IMG/M metagenome (GOLD analysis project Ga0172379, IMG submission 119756) | Groundwater microbial communities from an aquifer near a municipal landfill in Southern Ontario, Canada - Groundwater well OW334 metaG | ecosystem: Environmental > Aquatic > Deep... | reverse complement strand
TTCCACAAAGGAGATTAAGCGGGTACAGCGTCAACTCAATGGACGGCCACGGGCCGCCATTGGCTACCGAAAGCCCGACGAAGTAATTCAACAGCTCGTTGCGTTAAAAGCTGGAGAGTAAGATCCAAATCATGCGCACGTTTTCCAAACTTCGAGAAATGCTTTTTGAAAATGCTGATCTGCGCCTGAGAATCGAGGCGATGGAAAAGCAGTACGACGAGCAGTTCAAGATCGTGTTCGACGCGATCCGGCGGATGATTGAGGAGGGCGATGCGGGAAGAACGGAGATCGGATTCCGTTTGTCTCGGGACGGTTGAACGAAAAACGTCCATCGTTATGACGATGGACGTTTTTGAAGAATGAACGCATCTTTTCCTCCGAAGATGAGAGGGGGAAAATAGCACCCGCCGCTCTCGATGTCAATGATCTGAGAAAGAAAAAATCCTCCGTATTGGAGGAGAGCTTGAGTCCGTTATGCCGACGCAATCGCCTCGTAGCCCGCGATGATGGCGGCCTTGATCTCAGGGGCGACGAAGAATTCATCCGGCGACCTTTTGATGAAGCCGATGGTTCGAACGCAGCCGTCGCCTTCTCGGCAGACCTTCGCCAGTTGGCCGATGCGGTCCGTGTCGCGCGTGTGACGGTGGCCGCTCAGGTCGGTCTCGGCCGCGAATACCACGTAGTCGTCTTCCACGACCGCGAGCTTCATGGCATCGATGGAGCCCTGGTTCACGAAGCCGGGAATTTCTTCTGTGAGTTCGCGGCGGACGGTGGCTTCGGGCGTCTCGCCTTCGTCGACCTTGCCGCCGAACAGGTTGATGAGTCCTTCGAAGCGCATGACCTTGTCCGGTAGCGCGGAATCCTTGATGTTGATTCCGACCTTGCCGGCGCGAGGGTCAACGAGAACGATGAATGCACGCATGGGCGTGTCCTCGATGCTGAATGATTGGTACTTGCCGTAAAAACGCCATGTTCTCCCGGCCAACGGCATATTAGTGGATAGTCAGCTTTTGTCAATTTGTACATTTCGCGCAGATTAGCCAAATATTTATGGTCCGGGGTTGACAAAACCATGATTTTTTGATAACCTTCGCCCTCAAGATCTGATTCTAGGTCTGGGGAATTTATATGCGAAAAACTTCTTTTATGACGAAGAAACTCGTTTTCTCCGTCATCGCTCTGGCGATGGCGGTTTCTCCGTTCCTGTCGGTGAAAGCCGACAACGGCGACTGGGACGCTGCCATTTCCGCGGCGGCCTGGAACTATGGCGACTACCGCGTCGAGCGGCTCGCCTTCGCGGACGACGCCGTCGGCCCGTTCAACCTTGGCGATTTTGCTTTGGTCGCGGAACCGGTGGATTCGTGCAAGCCGAATGACTGCGGTTTGTACAACATATACCTGCTTCAGGACGGCATGAAGTTCCTCGTGGCAAACGTCCCGGAGGAAGCGCTTGATGCCCAGCGTTTCGCGCTCAACGACGGGCGTTTCGTCTTTGTTTCCCAGATCGACTGGAACGGCGACCACTATGCCGTGACCGAATATGCCGAGGATGGGACGAGGACGGAAGTCGTCGACGACGTCTTCTTCACCGGCGTCGAAGGCATCAGCATGATGGTCGACGGCGACGACACGTATTTCACGGTCGCCCACGACTTCACCGGCAACACGGTGGTGGAGCAGGCCGGCGTGTACGTGTACGACCGGGCCGAGGGCAACGCCGACATTATCGGCACGCACTATGAGCTTCGCGACGAGCAGCTGCTCGACGCCGCGGACGGGATCGCGCTCATCAAGATGGAATTTGATTCCGGCAACAAGCAGCTTTGGCTTGGCGACACCCATAACTATAACAACCTCGGCATGACCCGCGAGGCCATCGCCGGGACGTGGGTAGAGCCGGAGGCGGACATTTTTGCCGGTCACTTCGTGGACGAAGATACGATTGAGTTCTTCATGAACTACGTCCGCTACACCTACGACCTCGATACGGAAGTCCTGACCGAGCACGAAGGCGAGTATCTCAATTGGTACCGCGCCACGGGTGATTCGTATCAGATCAAGGACGGCGTGATGGCATGGGTTGACCCGTCCGATACGCTGTACGCGTCCATCGACGGCGACGCCGTGGAAATTGGCACCGCGAAGGACGGGCAGTTCCTTTTGGAGGATGGCCGCGTGTTCTACGCGTCCGGCTCGGAAGGGAAGATGTTCGACCTTGAATCGGAAAAGACCACCGACATACCGTTTGCCGTCACGGACACGGACGGCGACGACGTCGTGGTCGGCCTCGATTCCTCCGGTTATGTTCAGTATCTCGACATGGCTTCGAACCGTTCCTATGAGCTGGGCTTCGGTTCGGCTCCGGTGCTTTCCGACGATATGCACGTGTATTGGACGGGCGTGGACGGAGCCATCTACGAGGGAACGGTGTCCCTTCCGTCGGCAAAGTCCGTTGGGGACGTGCGCGCGGTGAAGGTTTCCGGCGACAATACGGTTTATCTCATCGTCGACGGCGAAAAGTTCGCGGTTCCGAGCGAGAAGACCTATTTCACCTGGTTCTCCTCCTGGAAGGACGTGGAAACGGTTTTCTCCTCGACGCTCAGCGCGTTTGAGGATGGCGGCACGGCCGCGTTTGCTCCTGGGACAAGGGTCAAGCTCGCATCCGACCCGAGGATGTACGTCGTCGGCGACGATGGCAAGCTCCACTGGGTCATGAACGAGACGGTCGCCTATTCAATCTTCGGATCCTCTTGGAACAAGGGAATCCTGCTCATCAGCCAGCAGGATCTCGTGACCAATCCGCTCGGTTCCTCAGTGGATTCCGAGAACGCGCTGCAGTCGATCTAACAAAGCAAAGACGCCCTCCCTGGAAACAAGGAGGGCGTTTTGATTTGAAGCGCGCATCACGCGGCCGTATACTTGGATCCTATGAGAAAGATCGTTTGGATCGTCGCCGGTTTTTTGATTCTATTTGTATCCGCCGTTCTGTCGTGGGGATTCTTTCATTCGGATTCTCCTCAGCCGTCCACTGCGGATGACGAGCCGTCGGCCGAGATTGGCGAATCATATCCAAACGCGGGATTTTTTCCTATTTTTTCATTGAACGTCCACGACTGGGGAAATATCGAAGAGAGCATTGCCGCCGTTGAACGGGTTCTCGATATCCATGAAAAAAACAACGTCCCTTTGGACATTTATTTTACGGATCCGCTGTTCCGACTGTTCGTCGAGCGAGATCCTGAGTTGATTGAGCGCCTGAGGGACTCGACGGTGGCGACGGTCGCGTACCATATTCGGCCGCCCGTCCCATACTATCCCGGTTTCGACTGGCTTGGACTGGAGGCTCTTGAGAAGAAGGAGCTGTATGATCTTGTCATGGAATACGAGACGCACGCGCTCGACCTGTCGACGGCAATGTCAACGGGGGATCCCGGTGGTTACGCCTATGTCGCCAAGATGATGGGATATGCGCCGATCGGGGTCGGCATTGTTGCGGGCGGTCGCGTCGGCGAAACGGTCGCGCAGGTATACAAGGATTTGGGCGCGACGTTCATGGTGGCTCATGGCGATACCTTCGCCCTCGGGCAAACCGCACTCGGTGGATTGCTGTATCGGCCCGAGGATATCGATCTGAAGATATACGAGCAGGCGCGAAGGACCCAGGACGGCGGCGAGGTCATTGAGAAGATTCTTGACGGGGTTGACGCGTCCTCATCCCGCGTCTTTCTAGGAATCAAGTATCATGAAGTCAATTATTACTATTTTGATGGCACGCCCTGGTGGCCGGTTTATTTCAATGGCATCCAAAAAGACAATGGTCCTCGACTCGATCCTCCGTATGACACGTCGAAGGGGACATCGGGTGGCAGGATGCAGACTTCGGAGGAGATTGAACAGGATTGGACGTTGTATGAGTCGGCGGTTCAATACGTCGCCGAGCACCCGGACGCATTTCATCCAGTTAACCTGCGCGACCTGGCAAACATGGTTGAGGTAATTCCTATATGACGAGGCGTCACTTCATCCTCGTCGCGTCGGTTCTTCTCATCCTCGCGGCCACGCTTGTTTTTTGCTGTTACGCGCTCGTTTCGCGTCATCCCAAATGGACCGCATATCGCAGTACCCAGTTTGGTGATCGCCGCGTTTCCTTTTTGATCGTCCGACTCCCATTTTCTTTGCGCGAGTACGCGTTGGAGGCCGACATCGAGCATCCGAAAACCGTTCGAGAATGGCGCGAGGAATTGGGCGCGGAGATCGTGTTCAACGGGTCGTACTTCAATGAGGATGGGGCGCCTTCCGGATACTGGAAGTTGGGGAAGGGGGAGAGCGTCGTGCCGTGGCCGACGCTTGAGGAACAGGCTGATCCGCACGGATATTCGTTTTCTCTTTCGTTGGGCGGCGGCGGGCTTCACTTGCGATACTTGCCGTCAGCTCCCACGGAGGAGCCGATCAATGAGATGTTCCTCTCGTTTCCGACGCTGATCGCGGACAGGAAGCCGCTCGTCGAAGAAGATTCCGGCCAGCTCGCTCGACGGACGGCCGTCGCGGAAGACTCGTCCGGGCAGGATTACGTCATCGTGACTGAGGAAGGAACGCTGTCGCTGTACGAGTTTTCACGCTGGCTTTCCGAACAGCCCGAGCAATTCGTGATCGCCGGCAACCTGGATGGCGGTCCCTCGACCGGCATCTCGATTGAGAACGGCCGGAACGACATCGACGTCCGCTCCTCGCAGGTCCCGAACGTCGTCGCGGTTTGGGACGCGGACGACTGAGTCAAACAAATCAAAATCCCGACCGTTCCCGGTCGGGATTTTTTTACTTCTTCCAAATTTCCTTGAGCTTGCGGCGAAAGCGTTTCTTTTGGTCCGTCAGGTATGAAAGCTTCGCGCGGCGGACCTTTGCCGTTTTCACGACTTCGACCTTCGCGATCACCGGAGAGGCGACCGGATAGATCTTTTCGACGCCGATGCCGTCGCTGATCTTGCGCACGGTCATGGTCTTCGACACGCCCGCGCCTCGGATCCCGAGGATGATTCCCTCAAAGATCTGGATACGGCTGCGCTTTTCACCCTTCGGCGTGATGTCCTCGATCTTTTCGTGGACGCGCACGGTCATGCCCGGCTTCAGCTCTTCCTTTTTAGCCTCGACGACCTTTACTGCCTCGACCACCGGCTCGGCGACCTGCTCTTCGACCGGCGTTTCGGCCGTTTCTCCGCCTTCGGCGGAAACCGTTTCCTCGTCAGACATAGACGTTTGTTATGCCGCCGTGCCAGAGGAACGCATCTTGCGATCAGCGTTCGTTTACAGGCGCTAAATGTGCCGGAATATTAACGATTCTCCATGATTTTGTCAATAGTTGCCACGGCGGCATCCAGCCGGCCCTCCGCGTTGATGACGCGAACGTCACATTCGGCGCCATAGGCGCGTTCTCGCTCGACGGCCGAGATACGTTCGGCGCGGCCTTCCGTTGCGCCATTGTCGCGGGCCTCCATGCGCGCGACAAGCTCGTCCGTGGATTCAACGTCGACGAATATCGTGACGGCTTCCGGATGGTCGCGCTTAATGGACCTCGCCCCAACCACGTCGACGACGAACAGAACGTCGAACCCCTTTTCCGTAAGAGCGGTTACGTCTTCCATTCTGCTGCCGTAATCGTTTCCATAGTGAAACGCCGACTCGAACATCTTTCCTTCTTCGGCGAGCCGTTTGAACGTCGCGGCGTCGAGAAAGTGGTAATCGACGCCGTCGGCCTCTCCGGGGCGGGGAGGACGCGTGGTGCTGGTTATCACTTTTTTGAGCGACGGGCGGCGTCTTTCGAGCTCAAGCGCGATGGTCGTCTTTCCGACGCCGCTTGGCCCCGTGATCACATAGGTCTTCGGCATACGGGAATCTCCTAGTTTTTCGGAAGTTCGGCAAGCATCCGCTTGAGTTCGTCCGGGAGGGCCGAGACGAACGTTTTTCGCGTGCCGTCCGGCATGGTAATCGACAGCTTTGCCGAGTGCAGGAACAGGCGCTTCATTTCGATCGGGCGAATATGGACGATCTTCGTGCGGTACAGCGTGTCCCCGACCACCGGATGGCCGATGGCCTTGAAGTGCGTGCGAATTTGGTGCGTGCGTCCGGTATGAATCTTCACGTTGACGAGCGTGCTCGTCTTAAACCGGTCAACGACGTCGTATTCGGTGAGCGCTTCCTTTCCTTCCTGGCCCTCGGGCCGGCTCACCATTCGGCCAAGCGTCTTGGAACGGGCAATCTTGAAGCTGATGAGACCCTGGTCCTTTGGCATGCGGCCATATACCAGCGAGACATATTCCTTTTCGATCTCGCGGCCGACGAATTGTCGTTTCAGCTCCTCGAACGTCGCGTTTGTTTTCGCAATCACCATCAATCCGGAAACGTCCTTGTCCAGGCGGTGCACCACGCCGGGGCGTAATTTATTTTCCCCGATCTTCTTCAGCGCGGGCCGCGACGCGACGAGCGAGCCGATGACGGTCGGGCGACGGTCGGTCGCGTTCATGGGGTGAACGATGATGCCCGCCGGCTTGTCGATGACCACAAGGTCGTCGTCCTCGTAAACGATCGGAATGTCCGTGGTCGGAATTTTCTTTTTCGTCAGCTTCGGCAGGGGCGGATGCGCGACGACGGCACCCTCGCGAACGAGGGTGTGCGGGGTCGCGACCTTGCCGTCCACGGTGACGACGCCGGATTTGATGAGCTTTTGCACACGCGTGCGCGGAACGTCGAGCTGTTTCGCGAGATGTATGTCAATTCGTTCCATACGCGCGTTATCCGCCGAAGAGCGTGAGCCCTCGGTAAAAGAAACCGTAAAGCAGAATCAGGATGACGCCGCCGATGAATAAGCCCATGGAACCCAGTTCAAATTCGTGGTTGTGCTTTTTCTTGCCCAGTCGAAACATGAAGGCGCCGAAAAGGATAAGGATTATTCCGAGAAAGAGAAATGGCATAGATTTGGTAGGCCCGGATGGATTCGAACCATCGACCATCGAGGTATAAGCTCGACGCTCTAACCAACTGAGCTACGGGCCTGCGACATTTGATAGTTAAAGACCCTATCATAGTACCACGAAACATGCTATCCTTCCCGTGTTATGAATGCTGACCTCGGATTATTCGCCTGGCTCATCGCGCTCATTTGGTTTCTCGCGTATTGGATATTGGGAGGCGTATTTTTTTCCGTGATGGCGCTTCTGCGGCTTGGGGCCGTCCGAAAGGTGAGGTTCAGCTGTTTGTTTACGATTCTCGCGCTCGGATGCGCGGCCGGTGCCGCGTGGGGAGGGATAGGGCTCGCGGACGACGCGGTAAGCCGGTGCCTGATCTCTTCGGAGTCCAAGGCTGAAGCGATCACGGCGATTTTTGGATGCGGGTTCGTCGGCATCTTCAGCGCGTTTTTAATCGGGCTCATCGTGCTCATCGCGTTCGGATCCGTGTTCCTGAAGATTTCAACCGCCGAAACGAAACCCTGGATCATTTTGGAAAACGACGAACGAGAGAACGGTTGACAGAGGAACGGCCGTCAAGTACATTACGGCCACAATTTCGGGCGTATAGCTCAGTTGGTTAGAGCGTCACATTGACATTGTGAAGGTCAGAGGTTCGAATCCTCTTACGCCCACCAAAACGCGCCGACATCCGTCGGCGCGTTTTGTTTGGCGTTTGTTTCTGGTATACTTTCAACAATGTCGTTTTCAAATTTTTGTCTGCGTATATGAGACGTCTCTTCGCCATGATGACCGCGTGCGCGATGCTCGCTCCGCTTCTCGGATTCGCGCCGGCGCGCGCCGCGGGACTCGCGACCCTCGGTCTCGCGCTCTCCTCTTCGTCCGTCGTCGTCGGCGAAGCGTTCAAGGCGAACGTCTGGGTGAATCCGAACGGGGAAGCGATCGACACGATCCGCGTTCGCCTGACCTTCGATCCTTCCGTCGTCGAGGCGACCTGGTTTGATATCGGAACCGCGTTCCCTTCGTTGTCGCCGGAATACTCCATCGACAACGCGCTCGGCGTCGTCGACGTCGGGGCGTTCCGGTTCGGCGATCGCGCCACGGACAGCACCCTGGCTCTGGCCGTCACCTTCAAGGGAAAGGCCGCCGGTTCATCCGCCATTGCCATTCAGGAGGACTCGCGTCTCATTTCCGACGGCGAAGAGATGATCGACGCGGACGGAACCGCGGACATCGGATCAAAGACCGTGACCGTGACGGGCGCGGCCGCTTCGCCCGCGACCTCCGATGCCTCGCTCGAACAGACGGCGCTCAAGTATTTCGGCGCGTTTGCCGGGCGCATGCCGTCCTCCTCCGTGGACTGGGACGCGCTCCATTGCATGGCATACGACACGTGCTATCCGTCGGATTCCGTCGATCGCAACGTGGCGCACGAGCAGCAGTCTCTCGTCATTTTCGGCGCAAAGTACGGGCATGTGCCTTCCTCGGCGGCCGATTGGCGTTCGCTTCACGCCATTGCCTATACCGAAATATTTTACGATTGGTCCGCGATCGACGCCGCGTCCGGATCCTAACCACGTATGAACGAAAAGCGAATCGTTTCTCTGGGGATGATCGCGCTGTTATGCGCGCTGCCGTTTGTTTCGCTCCATGCCGCATCGAGCGACAGTTATGAGATTGATCCGGCGGGGGACGCATTTTCCAACGGCAAGACGATTTCGTCCGGCAGCTACGAGATCACCGGATCGCTCGGCGATACCGGAGAACGCTCAACCTCCTCAAGCTACGCGCTCGAGTCGTCTCTTCAAACCGGGGCAAGCTGCGGGGACGGGTTCGTCGATCCGGGGGAAGATTGCGATTCCGCCGATCTGGATGGCGGAACATGCGTGTCCGAAGGATTCGATACGGGTACGCTCGCATGCGGTGCTTCCTGCGTATACGACACCTCGAACTGCGATGAAGATGGCGGAGGCGGCGGAGGCGGCGGCGGAGGCGGCGGCGGCACGACATCATCGTCGAGCACGTCGGTTTCGCCAACGCTAGGCAGTGAACTGTCCGAAGATGGAATGTTGAGTTTTCAAGGAACCGTCACACTTTACGGAGGAATGTCCGAGGGGTACACGGTCACCATAAATGGCGACGCGTCCGGCGTTTCTTATCCCACATCCACGTCTTGGAGAGCGGACGTCGCGTTGGAAATGGGCGCGAATTATCTCTATGTCGTCGCGGTTTCCGCCAACGGCCGAGAGTCCAACGCGCTGCTCGTCATTGTCCAGCACAACGGAGTCGGCGATGTCAACGGAGACGAGGAAGTTGACGATTACGACCTTTCCTTGCTTGTGCACGCATGGGGATCCGATGAGACATCGGTGGATTTCAACGGGGACGATATCGTGGACGATTATGATTTTTCGTTATTCGTCTCACGTTGGTCCGAACGCGCGTAGGCTATGATCCGTTGGATTTCATTTTCATTCGTCATCTTTCTACTGATGCCGATGTCGGCGCGCGCGGCCGGCGCGGCGGCGTTTTCATTGGTGACGGAAACGGGTGAGATTGCAAGCGGCGAACGGTTTTCCGTGAATATCTGGATTGATCCGAACGGGGAAGCGCTTGATACGGTCCGCGCGTACCTGACGTTTCCGGCCGATCGCGTGCAGGTAAGAGACATGACGCTCGGCTCCTTGTTTCCGCGCGTTTCGCCGGGCAACGGATTCGACAATGAGATCGGAATGGCTTCGATCGGCGCGTTCGCGATCGATTCCGCGGTCCGAGAACGCGGCGTGCTCGCGACGGTCGTGTTCGAGGCAATGAAATCCGGGACCGCGAATATTGCGGTAAATTCAACCTCGCGTCTCATTTCAAACGGGGAGGAGAAGGCGAACGCGTCCGGACATGTGGGGACCTCAATTGAGATCGGTTCCGGATCAGGGACGATCACGCCCGTGGCAGACTCGGGCTCGCAGGATTCGGACGTGACTCCGCCGAACGCGATCGTTCCTTTCACCGCGCGAACGAGGTACGTGGAAGGGGAGGATGCGCTCATTGATTTCGGCACGACCGACGACGGATCGGGCATCGATCATTACGAATTATCGTTGAACGACGAACCGTTTTTCGTCGCGGAGAGCCCCTATCTTTTGTCAGGCCTAACCGTCGGCGACCTGCTTATCGAGGTAAGGGCGGTCGACCGCGCTGGAAACGAACGATTTGGAAAAACCGGAATTCGCGTGTATCAGGACGGGACCGAATTGAAGCCGGAAGACGAAACGGCGCGGGCGCTGGAACAGGAACGGATTCGCGAGATCGTGGCCGCGGAGTCCTCGTCTCCCGATAACGGCCTCCTGGCGCTGTTCGTCTCGGCATCTCTCGTCATTCTTGCTATAATGGCATCAATCTTTTATCGGAAACGTCGAAGCGTTTCCTAACTCCGTACGTTTCATTTCGCTTATGTTCAAAAAAATCCTTTACGTCGCGTTGGCCGCCTTGATGGTTTTTGGCGCGATCGGTCCGACCCCCCTGTTCATTTCCTGGGTCGCGCATGCGGCATCGCCAAACGAGCTTTCCTATCAGGGCCGCTTGAAGGACTCGGACGGAATCGTCGTTGACGACGGTTCTTACGATTTTACGTTTAAGCTGTGGACCGCGCTTACGGGCGGCACGATGGATTGGACCGAAGTACAGACGCTCACCGTGACCGACGGATATTTCAGCGCGCAGCTCGGCGCCGTGGACCCGTTTCTTAATGGCGCGGGGGAGGAAGCGAATTTTACCGTGCCGTTGTTTTTGGAAGTAGAGGTTGAAGCGGAGACGCTTGTCCCGCGCGTGGCCGTTAATTCCGTCGCGTATTCCTTTTCCAGCCGTTCCGTCGAATCGTTCGCGAGCGAGGCCGCGGCCGAAACGGACGCCTCGAATTTTGGCGGGCGCATGTACTACAACACGACCGACGGAAACCTGTACGTATACGATTCGATTGAAACGGATTGGGTGGATACCACGGTCGCCATCGCGACGTTTGACGATGCATATGACAATTTTGAGACGGATCCGGCCGTCGTGAACGTGGACAACGGAGAAGATCAGGGAGATTTGACGTTCGTGCTCGACGGCGCGGACGTGATTATGGTCGACTCCACCGCGGAAACGTTCGTGACCTTTTCAGACGCCGGCGATACGACGATTGACGGGGATTTTTACGTCAACGGCGGCATCTCAACGGAAACCGGCACGGCCCTGACCCTCAATTCCGGCGACGTGGACGCCATCAACATCGGCAATGACACGGACGCGGAATCGATCAACATCGGCACAGGGGCCGCGGCGAAGGCCATTCTGATCGGAAACGTGATTGGAACGACCGGCGTCACCGTTGAGGCAGGGACGGGAGGAATCAATCTTGGCGACGTCGGGGACACGAACACGATTCATATCGGTGGCGTTACCAATAACGGAAATGACACGATAGAGATCGCGACGAATGCCACGGACACCGATACGGTCACCATCGGGAACACGAACGCGGCCACGACCCTTTCCCTCACGGGAGGCAACGACTGGAGCCTGGCCGCGACCGGCGTGCTGACGCTCAGCGCGTCCGCGGCGCAGACGACCGCGCTCGTCATCACGGACACCGACTACACGAACGCGCTCTCGATCGGCGACAATGCCATCATCGGGACCACCGGAACGCTCGACTTCACGAACTTCGACGTCTCGGCCGTGGGACAGATCACGGTTGCGGCCGGGCAGGGGATCGACACGAACGCGGCGGGAACGCTGTC